>Ga0265314_10000657_pt1 | contig 42314 bp, 31 predicted proteins | sample 4126metaG_FD_203106 | JGI IMG/M metagenome (GOLD analysis project Ga0265314, IMG submission 203106) | Rhizosphere microbial communities from Carex aquatilis grown in University of Washington, Seatle, WA, United States - 4-1-26 metaG | ecosystem: Host-associated > Plants > Roots > Rhizosphere >...
CCGGCGCGGGCGCCACGTGCGCGTGAATCTCGGCGCCCGGCGTGCCCTCGCGCAAGCGGCCCGATTGCTTGAGCATGGCAAAGCGCTTGTTCTGAGTGCTCACTTCCGGGTAGCCATCGCGAAAACGTACGACCACATAGATGATGGGCAGATGCATGTCGCGAGCGGCTTTGAGTGCTTCGGCTGCCTTGTCGACCAGCGAGCCACGCGCGGCCTCGGGCACCATCCCGACGATATCGTTTTGGTAGTCCATGACCAGCAGCGCGGTATGGCCGCGGTCGATCTTGAGCGGCTCAGGCTTGTCCGCAGCGGCGGCTTGTTGAGCTCGCACGCAGAAGAAAACACAAAGAAGCGCAGTGGTTCGTAGTGCGGTTCGCATCCTCGAGACTATACGCGGTTGGCGGATGGGTGTTGTAGCGCGAATCTCTCCGCGGCCTCGGCGAGCGTCAGGAAGGTCGCGCCAGCGGCGCGCGCCTGGGTCAAGGTGGCGTCGAGCGCGGCAAGCTTGCGCGCAAGCGGCACGCGCAGGTCGGGCTGGCGAGCCACCAGCGCGGTCGAGATGGCATCTTCGGCGGCGTCGGCGAGATCGATGCCGTGAAGTTCCAGATTGAAATGCTTGGTGCCCAAAGCCGAGGCCACCAACCGGCGGCGCAGCCACTCGGGCGAGATGACGAGCATGGTGCCGATGACGTGTAATCGAAGGAAAGGCGTCACGGTCACCGGCATTTCGAGGATGGGCAGGTTCCCGCGACGGTAGGGCGCACCCGCGGCCGGCCGGTAGGGCGCGCATGGCGCGGCCAGCACGCGCGGACTGCCCAGGATGCTGCCCGACTTGCGCCCGGCCACGCGCAAGGAAGCCATGACCGTGGCCTTGGCCAGATAGTACGGAATCGCTGGAAATGCCGACGAGTCGTAGCGGTAGCCATGCTCGCACAGGAGCTCGATGAGCTCGGCCGAGATTTCGTAGCCGGGCGCGCGGAAGCCCACCGGTGGGCGGCCGCACGTCTCCGCAATGGCGGACTCGGCGCGGTCGAGCTCCTCGGAGATTTTCACCCGGCCCAGGCGAATGAGATCGTACGGATGCGAATAGGAATGGCTGGCGATCTCGTGCCCGGCCCTGGCCAGATCGGCCACGATGCGCCGGCCTTCCGCATCCTCTTCCAGATCGCGGCCCACCGTGAACAGCGTCGCGGCGATCCTGTGGCGGGCGAATAGCTCCCCCAGCCTCGGCAGCGCCCGTCGTAGAATCGCGAAGCGTGCCTCGGCGGACGGCCCATCGCCAAGGGCATGAATGCGGTGGTAGCACTCGATGGCATCAAGGTCGACGGAAACTGAAACCAGCGGCGAGGTCACGCGCGAATCGTAGTCGGCGGGCCGGCAAAGCTCAAGGAGCGGAATGTGCGGAATCTTTCCCTGCGTGGCGGCGCGCCCGGCGGCGAAGCATGGCGACGAGTGCGATCGACAGCAAGCCTAGTAGCGTCGAACCATCCCCGGGCGAGCCCGCGGTAAACGAACAGGCCATCGGCTGTTGCTCGTAGGACGAGTTGCCGGAATTGCCGGCTGTTCCTTTGTAGGAATAGGAATAGCGCATGTTGCTTTCCAGCCTGGCGACGTTGTTGGCCTCGACAGGCAAATCGAGGTCTTCGAGGGTGGTGGCTTCCGTGCTCAGCATGGTCCGGGTCTGGTCGAGCAGAGTAAGCGCGCTGTCGAGCGTGCCAGTGTTGTTCCAATAGATCTGGCAGGCCTGGTTTTCGGCCAGCGCGGTATTCACCAGCGCCACCGACTTGCGCACGGCCCGCTGCGAATAGAAGAGGGTGTTGTCGGTCAGGGGCGCGGTGTCGGAATAGGCAGCCTCCAGCGACTGCGACACCTGGGCGCTTCCGTCGGCAGGCGTGTAGGTGAGCGAAAGCTCGGCCAGCGGACTTTGCCCTGTGGGCCAAATGCGATTGATGGGATCGAGGCGCACGATGATGGCGCCGTGGTTGCGCGAGAGGAAGACGCTGGGAATATTGAACTCGACGGTCGTGCTGCCGGTGCGCCAAGCTGGGAATCCGTAGACCGCGGTGATGACGAAACCTGCGGCGGGCAACAGTTGAAAGTCGAGGTCGTAGGCGAGCGGAGTCACGAGGTAGTCGAAATCCACGTCGAATACGCTGGCGATCTTGGTGGCGTCTTGAAGGAAGAAGTAGTTGCCACCACGCAGACCGGTGATGGCGAGGACGAGATCCTGGTTGAGATCCGTGCCCACGCCGAACAAGGTAATGCCGATGTTCTGGGCGGCGTTGCTGGCGGCGATTTGGATGAACGAGGCCTGGTCAGTGTCGCCGGTGTTGGTCAAGGCATCGGTGAAGATCATCACCCGATCCGAGATCCCTGGCTGCCCGGCGTAGGCCTGCACAAACGCAGATCCCTGGCGAAGTCCAGCAGCCATGTTCGTCGAACCCCGCGCGGCGATGCTGGCGACGGCCGTCTTTAACTTCGTCTTGTCGGTGACCAGCGCGGGTTCGACAAGTATGTCCACGCGATCGTCGAACAGGACGATGGACAGGCGATCGCCTTCGCCAAGCTGGTCGATGAGGTGATACAGCGCCTGCCTGACGGAATCGAGCTTGCTGTCCGCGGCCATCGAGCCCGAACGGTCGACGACCACGGAGAGGTTGAGGGGCAGCCGCTGGAAGGTCGCCGCGTCGATGCCCGACGAGAAGCCGACTTGCACGAACACCGCGGAGCGATCCTCGACCAAGACAGGAGCCACGCCGTAGGCCGCGTCGATGCAGAGGTCCTGGCCGCAGGAGGTGCTGTCGAGCGGCAGGTCGTATTCATTGAGCAGCCCCTCGACCGTGAAGGCGTCGGGCTTAGGCACCAGCCCCTGGTCGACCTGGGTTTGTGCCAGGCCGTTGTCCTGCGCGCCGCCTGGCGTGGCGCCCATGCTGCCTGCGGCCGAAGAGCACCCGACAGCGCCGGCTGCCAAAAGGCAAAGCGCGAAAGCGGAAGACGACAGGGATCGATTTGTCATGGCGGCACCCTTTCCGATTGTCACACACAACCCTCCTTGCGAAAAGCGAGCCAAAGCGCGCAGACCGGGAAGAAAACGGCATTTGCTCGGTGTTGTCGGCGACGGGCGGGCGTTGCCTTCCTGTCCGGCCGCCTCACGAGAGACGTCGCCATGGCAGATCTGTCGCGGATCTCCGCCGTTCGCAGCCGTCGCAGCTAAGCCTGGCCAGCCGCAAGGTCAGCCACCTGTACCTTGGCAACGGGTAGCAAGATCGTGAACCTGGTCCCGCCTCCGGGCGGGCAGTCGACCCTGATGTGCCCGCCGTGTTCGCCAACGATCTGCTGAACCAGGGCCAGGCCAAGCCCCGTCCCCTTGGCTTTGGTGGAAAAGAACGGCTCGAAGATATTGGCCAAGTTCTCAGGTGGAATGCCGAGGCCGCTATCCGCCAGAACGAGACGCACTTGCCCTTCCGGCGCCATACCCACTTCGAGGCGGATGCTGCCGCCGCCGGGCATGGCCTCTTTGGCGTTGCGCACGAGGTTGAGCAAGGCCTGGCGAAGCTGGCTTTCGTCCGCCACGACCTCTGGCAAGCCAGGTTCGATGTCGATGGTCCACCTGATCCCGGCCAGCGCGAGTTCGCTCCCCGCGAACTCCAACACCGACGTCGCGATGGCGCCCAAATCCTCGCGTTCCAGCTTGGGCTTGGGCAGGCGCACGAAGCGCAAGTAGGTTTCGGTGATCTCGCTCAGCCGGTCGACCTCCTTGCCGATGGAGGTGACGAGCTTCCGCGCTTCCTGATTGTCGGCACCCACCTCGTCGCCGAGCAGTTCGACGTTCAACCCAAGCGAGGCGAGCGGGTTACGGATCTCGTGCGTGATGTGCGCAGCCATGCGCCCCACCGTGGCCAGGCGCTCGGAGCGAATCAACCGGTGTTCGCGCTCCTCGATGGCCGCCGCCATGGCGTCGAATTCGCGCGCCAGATCGCCGATTTCGTCGCGCGAAGCGATGCCGGTGCGCCGGGCGTAGTCGCCGCCGGCGATCTGCTTGGTGTGTTCGCGCAAGACGTTCAGGGGCCGCAGGGTACGCACCATCACCAGCGCGGCACCCACGGCCAGAAGCAAGCCGAACCCGCTCAAGGCAAAGGCGATCTCCACGGCGCGCCGTTCGTTGTCAGACAGCTGCTCGGCGATCTGTTTGCCCTGGCCGCGCAGGTTGTTCTTGAGACCGTGGAACCGGCTGAGCAAGTTGGCCAGGCTGCGGTCGGCCTCGTTGCTGTCGCCCGCGGCCAGTTCGCTGCTGCCGAGCGCGGCCGCGGCCCCGACCACGCGCGCATCTAGATCCGCGATGTCGCGCCGGTAGCCCGTGAACTCGTCCTGCCGGGAAGGGTTGGCTTCCTCCTTGAAATAGCGGTCGATGGCGTCGAGCGCGTCCTTGAGCGTCTGCCGCGCGGACGCGATGCCATTCTGGGCCGCCACCCGGCTGGTGAGCCCCAGCGTGGAGCCCGTGCCTTCCGCGGCCCGCATCTTGGCGAAGTCCTCTAGCGAGCGCAGGGAGGCATCGACCGCGACCTGCACCTCCAGCCGGCGCTGGTTGGCCGCCAGCTCCTGCCGCCCCCTCCTGAGATAAAGCAGCGTAAATAGGCTGCTAGCCGCGAGCATTCCGAGGAGAACGGCATACGCAATGAGGATTTTGGCCGACACTCCGAGCCGCATAGGGGCGATACGCTAACACAGGCACAGCGCGCCAGGTGACCTCGGTTGCGCAAAGTACTTCGCCTCTGCATTTGACATTACTCAAGGTGTAGGAAAACATCGCTGGAAGTCATGAGAAACATCCCTCACCGGGTATCTTCCTTGTCCGCGCTTGGTGCTCTTGCCGGCTTGCTCCTCCTGAGCCCAGCGGCATCGGCAGGCGACGTGACCCTTTCGGTTCTCGGCCTTGAGCCCGCAGCCGGCGCGCCCGAAGCCGTCGCCACGGCGGTGACCGAGGCCTTGCGGCAACGGGTGACCTCGTCGACGGGCTATCGTCTGGTGCCAGGGAAGGATCTGGTCGAGGTCAAACTGGTGTTCAGTTGCCCGGACGAGGCGCCTCCGTGCATGACCCAGGCCGCACAAAGCATTGGCTCGGCCAAGATCATCTTTGGCAACGTGCAACCGGTTGGCACCGATGCCTTCATCGTCACGCTGAAGATTCTCGATGCCGAACGGGGCGTGGTCGAGTCCTGGATCTCAGAGCAGATCACGAAGGCCCAAGCCGCGCCCGTGGGCCTACGCGCCCCCGTGCAGAAGTGGTTCGCGGCCCTCACTGGGCAGGCGCAACCTGGGACGCTCAAGGTCACGGGAGGCGTCATCGGCGCCTCGGTTTGGCTCGACGGAATCCAGGCGGGACTGATGGGCGCCGACGGGTTGACCTTGGCCGGCATCGCCGGTGGACAGCACCAGGTCACCGTAAGCAAGAGCGGCTACGAGAAGTGGGAACGCAGCGTGACCCTCGCCTCGGGCGCGACCGAAAAGATCCCCGTACAGCTCAAGGCCATCGATGGGGCTCAAGCCGTTCCGCTCGCACCCGACACCGAGCCCGCCACCAGCGTGCCCAGCGAGAATGAACCCGCGCCTGCCGCCCCCGAGCCCTTCAACCAGGGTTCGCGCGTGGGTGCGTGGGCGTTCTTGGGTCTGGGCCTAGTCGGCGTGGGGCTGGGCGGCTATTCGAGCTACAAGGTGTCCAGCATCAACAGCAATCTCGATCCCTATCGCTACAAGACTTTGGATCAGAACGAGCTCAACTACGTCAAGAACCAGCAAAACACAGGCGACAACTACACGAAACTGCAGTGGGTGGGCTACGGCGTTGGTGGCGCGTTCCTCGTCGCATCGAGTGTCTTCTTGTACCGTGGTTACTTCGCCAAGCCGACGGACATGGCCGCAGGGAAGAGCCGCAGCAACCTCATCGTGCTTCCGGCCGTCGCGCCCGGCAACATCGGCGCGCTCGCCTACCTGGCCTTCTAGCGTCGGTTTGCAACGCTAGAACCGCATCAGAATGCGGACGAGCACGGTCGATAGAATGCCCCACGCCGCGGTGGCGATAGGCCAGTAGCGCGCGGCTCGCCGTCGCACGCGCGAAAAAGTGCGCAGGCCAAGGCCCACATTCAACGTGGACAAGACGAGCAAGAACGTCATCCAAATCCGGCTCATGTCGCTGTGCCGTTGCGGCGACAGGGCGTAGGTCAGCGCGCCCACTAAGAACGCCGAACCCAGCGCCGACTTGCCGATGGCCCAGCGAAGCGCACGGGCACGAAGTTGGGCAGCGCGCACGTGGCGCAAGGATCGCAGGTTCCCTGGCCCGGGCGGATTTGAGGCCCCGCTATAGGGATCCTGGATCATGTCGCTTCTCGAACACTAGCCTTTGTTCGCGCCTCGCGCACGGAGAACCCAGTTTCCGCGCTAGAATACTGGTGCTCATGGCAACCACGACCCACCTGGTGCTCGACATTGAAACCATCCCCGACGCCGAACTCTACGCGCCGGCGCAGCCGAGCCCGGGAACGGAGCGGACCTTTCCGCCCATCTTCGCATGCAAGCCGGTGGTCATCGGCGTGATGTGGCTGGACGAAAACCTGGTTTGCAAGAAGACCGGCACCATCGGCGAGGGCAAGGACGAGGGCGGCATGCTGGCCGACTTCGCCGAGTTCATGGCCAAGTACGAGCCCACCCTCGTGAGCTGGAACGGCCGCGGCTTCGACCTGCCCGTGCTCATGTTGCGCAGTCTGCGCTACGGCGTTTCGGCGCCTTGGTACTACCGCAACCGCGACTACCGCTACCGCTACAGCACCGAGGGCCACCTCGACCTGTGCGACGTACTGGCCGACTATGGCGCCACCCGCATGACGTCGCTGCACGGCGCAGCCCGCTTGATTGGACTGCCGGGCAAGGATGGCGTCGATGGCAGCCAGGTCGAGGCCCTTTACCGCACGGGCCAGATCGAAGCCCTGCGCGGCTACTGCCTGTCGGATGTGGCGCAAACCGCGTTTCTGTTCCTGCGCTACCGCTTGCTTTCCGGCCTGCTCGACCGGGCCGCGTATACCGTCGCCGCGACCAACTTGCTGTCTGCCATCTCCGCAGATCCGCGCCTAGCCTCGCTGGTCGCGCGCATCGAGCGCGCGCGTCTGCTACTTGAGTAGGCGTCCGACGGAAAGCCGCGCTAGCATCCGCCAGCCGATGCGCGTTCTGCTCGTCACACCGCCTATGGTGCAATTCAACACTGCCTATCCGGCCGTGCCCGTGCTCGCGGCGTTTCTGCGTGAAAAGGGACACGAAGCCGCGCAGGAGGATCTTTCGCTTGGCCTAGCGCTGCGCCTGTTCTCGTCTGCTGGCGTGGCCGCGGTCGAGCGTGCCTTGCGCCGGAAGTTCCAGGGCCGGCGGCGGCCAGCCTCGGTTCGGCACCTTCTGCAACACGCGTTGCGCATCCGCGCCGCCGTGGCCGACGCCGTCCTGTTTCTGCAAGGGCGAGCGCCGCATCTCGCCGCGCACCTCGCGACGCCGGCGAGTCTGCCCGAGGGACCACGCTTTGCGGCCCTGCGCGGTCTCGTCGACGGCGAGGCGGTGGAGGTCATCGCCCGCCACCGCGCCAGCCTGCTTCTCGACGAGATCGCGGATGCCGTGCGCGATGGCCTCGACGACCGCTTCGAGCTGGCCCGCTATGCCGAGCACCTGGCCGCCGACGCCGCGGGTTTCGAGCCGCTGGCGCGCGCGCTGGTGCGCCGGCCGACGCTCCTCGATCGCTGGATCGACGACCTGGCAGAGGCGGCGTTGACCGCGCATGGTCCACGATTGGTGGGTCTGACCGTGCCCTTTCCCGGCGCGCTTTACGGTGCCTTCCGCATCGCCAGGCGCATGAAAGCCCTCGACCCGAGCGTCGCCACCGTTCTCGGTGGTGGTTACGTCAACACCGAGCTGCGCGAACTCGGCGAGCCGCGCGTATTCGATACCTTCGACTACGTCAGCTATGACGACGGCGAGATCCCGCTTCTCCGGATTGTGGAATCGCTCGCCGCTCCGAAGTCCGCGCCCGCGCTGGTGCGCACGCGCGTGCGCGAGCAGGGGCGCGTGGTCGCGTGCAACGACGCCGCGGCGCCGCACCTGCGCCACCGCGAGCGTCCGGCCCCGGATTTCTCGTCGCTTTCCAAGGCCGGCTATGTCGCCATGGCGGAAAGTCCCAATCCCATGCACCGCCTGTGGACCGAACGCCCGTGGATCAAACTGACCCTAGCCCACGGCTGCTACTGGCACCGCTGCGCCTTTTGCGATACCTCGCTCGACTACATCCGCAGCTACGATCCGGCCGATGCGGCAACCATCGTAGGTTGGATGGAGCGCGCGATGACCGACACGGGCCTGGCCGGCTTCCATTTCGTCGACGAAGCCGCGCCGCCAGCCCTGCTTGGCAACTTGTCGCGTCTGATTCTCCATCGCGGCCTGCGCGTCGAATGGTGGGCGAACATTCGCTTCGAAAAGAAATTCGACGACGAACTGGCACAGCTCATGGCGCGCTCAGGCTGCTTGGCTATGAGCGGCGGTCTCGAGTGCGCGCAGGATCGGCTGCTCGCACTGATGGACAAGGGCATCACCACGGCCCAGGCCGCCCAGGCCATGCGTGCGCTGTCCGAAGCCGGAATCTTGGTTCACGCCTACTTGATGTACGGATACCCCACGCAGACCGCGCAGGAAACCGTGGACGCGCTGGACTTCGTGCGCGGCCTCTTTGCCAGCGGGAGTCTGCACTCGGCCTACTGGCACCGCTTTGCCTTGACCGCCCACAGCCCCGCATTCCGCGATCAAAGCAAGCTGCGCTTGCGCATCCTCGATGCGCGCGAAGCCGCCTTTTCCCGCAACGAAATCCCCTTCGACGAACCCGGGCGACAGGATCCTGGGCTTTTCGGCGAGGGCCTGCGCCGCGCGGTCTACAACTTCATGCACGGCGTGGGACTGGACAGCGACGTGCGAACCTGGTTCGAGTTTCCGGTACCTCGCCCCAGCCACGGACGACCAAGCCGGAAAAGCCGTGCGTCTGCGGCCTAGCCGGAGCGCACATTCCAGGCTAACGTTCCTTCCGACAAACCATGCCAAGACCCTTCGCCACGCCAGGCACCCAGACTCATTTCGCCCCTGACTGTCCCTTTTCCGTCGCGCACGTGCGGCTCGAACTCGAGCCGGATCTGCAAGCACGGACCCTGCGTGGCAAGGTCACGCTTGCGCTGCAATGCCGGCGGGAGGATCTGCGCGCCGTCGAGCTGGATGCGGTGGACATGACCTTCACGGCCATCGCCATCGAGAACGTGCCGGCCAAGACCACCCACTACGACGGCAAGCGCCTTCGCATCGACCTTGAAAAGGCGCGCCGGCGCGGCGACACCTTCGACGTCTCCATCGACTACCACTGCGCGCCCACGCGCGGGCTCTACTTCGTTGGACCGGACGAGGCGCATCCCGATCGGCCGCGCGAGTGCTGGACGCAAGGACAGGACGAAGACTCACGCTTCTATTTTCCGTGCGTCGATGCGCCTCTGCTCAAGTCCACCAGCGAGGTCCTGTGCACGGCGCCCAAGGATCTGTTCGTGCTCTCGAACGGCGATCTGCGGGAGCGCCGCGATCTCGGCAACGGGAAGGCCCAGTGGCACTATGCCTTGGATTTCCCCCATTCCCCATACCTCGTCACCCTGGTGTGCGGGGAGTTCGTCGAAATCAAGGATCGCGCCCCAGAAACCGGGGTCGACGTGTACTACTACGGTCCCAAAGGCCGCGAGGCCGATTTGCAGCGGAGCCTTTCGGCCACGCCCGCGCTCATCGACTTTTTCTCGAAGGTCATCGGCGTGCCCTATCCATTCAAGCGCTACAGCCAAATCTTTGTCTCGGATTTCATCTTCGGCGGCATGGAGAACACCTCGGCGACCACGCTCACCGTCGAGGCATTGCTCGACGAGCGCGCCGCCATCGACCAAGACATCGACTACCTAGTCGCGCACGAACTGGCCCACCAATGGTGGGGCGACCTCGTGACCTGCCGCGAATGGCCCGAGGCTTGGCTCAACGAGGGATTCGCCACCTATTTCGAGTACATCTGGCGCACGCACTCGCGCGGACGCGACGAGGCCGACATCGATCTGCTCAGCGATCTCGACGGCTACATGGATGAAGCGGGCGAGTACCAACGCCCCATCGTGTGCCGCCAATTCGAGGAGCCTATCGACCTTTTCGACCGCCATCTCTATGAGAAGGGCGGGCGCGTTTTGCACATGCTTCGCCACGAAATCGGCGACGCGGATTTCTTCCGCGCCCTGCGCCTGTACGTCGAACGGCACGCACGCGGGTCGGTGGAAACCCGCGACCTGGCCCGCGCCGTCGAAGAAGCGACCGGGCGCAACCTGGATCGCTTTTTTCACCAATGGACCGACCAAGCGGGACACCCGGAAATCGAGTGCACCTGGGAATGGGATGCCGACAAGCACGTGGGCTCGCTGCGGGTCGAGCAGAAGCAGGAAGGCGACAAGGTCTACGACCTGCGGACCGCCGTGCGTCTCGATGTCGCTGGCCAGGAGCGCGACGAGCCCATCCACATTCAGCAGCGCTCGCACACCTTCGAGTTCAGACTCGACCAGGCGCCCGGCCAAGTCGTCTTCGATCCCGGCGATGTTCTGCTCAAGACCGTCAAGTTCGACAAACCCAGGCCGCTGTGGATCCGCCAGCTTGCAAGCGCGAGCCTGGCGGTCGACCGCGTCCTCGCGGCGCGTGCCCTGGCCGACAAACCCGACAGCGCGACGGTGACGGCTCTGCGCGCTGCCCTGGAAACCGACGCCTTCTGGGCCGTGCGCGCGGCGGCGGCCGCGGCCTTGGGCAAGATCCGGCGCCAGGACGCCCTCGACGCGCTTCTCGCTTCTCGCCAGCAGAAGCTACCCAAAGTGCGGCGCGCGGTGGCGGCCGCGCTGGGTGAATTCCGAATCGATTTCGATCCCGGAAATTCGCGGGCCGCCGGGGCACTTGAACAGTGGGTGCGCGAAGGCGATGTCAGTCTGTACGCAGAGGGCAATGCGGCGCTCGCCCTAGGTCGGGTGCGCTCGCCACACGCCGTGGAGATCCTGACGCCCGTGCTCGAGCGACGCGCCTTCATGGACACTATCCGGGCCCGTGCCCTGGAAGGCCTGGGGGCGACCGCCGACGAAGCGGCCTATCCCGTGATCGAAGCCGCGATCACGCGCAAAGCCTCGTTTCAATCGCGCCGGGCCGCCGTCACGGCCCTCGGCCGCCTGGCCGAAGGTACGGCCAATGCCCGCCGCGCCCGCGAGCGCCTGGAGGCAGTCCTTGCCGACCCGGACTTCCGGGTGCGCATGGACGCCGCCTTTGCTCTCGTTGAGATCGGCGACGTGCGCTCGATTTCGGCCATCGAACGCGCTCGTGCGGGCGAACTCGACGGCCGGGCCAAGCGTCGCTTCCGCAACGCGATCACGCAATTGCGCGAGAAGGGCGCGCCCAGCGACAAATTGCGCAAGCTCGGCGAAGAGGTCGAACGCCTGCGTGGCGAATCCACCCGCTTGCGTGAGCGCGTAGAGAGGCTGGAAACCCGTCCTGCCGGCCCGGAATCATCCACGCCGCCAGGACAAACACCAACGCCGGCCAAGCGTCCTCGCCCCGGTGGCCACCGCACCGGCCGCAAGACCATTGCGCCAAGGCGACGCTAGACGGATTCTCACTTACGCCGCGGGCGGTGGGGGAACCACCGGAGGCGGCGTGACTGCGCCGATCATCGTGCCCTTCAGTTCGGGCATCTCGGTCAGCACCAGCGGCAGAAGTTCGTCCATGCGCTTGACGTAAATGATCTCCAGCTCTCGTTTGGGCTGCTCGGGAATGTCGATCACGTCCTTGCGATTGCGCTCGGGCATGATGACCCGCTTGATGCCCGCACGGTGCGCGGCCAGGAATTTTTCCTTGATGCCGCCCACGGGAAGAATCAAGCCGCGCAGGGTGATCTCGCCGGTCATGGCCACATCGCTGCGCACGGGCTTGCCGGTCAGCAAGGAGACCATGGACGCGAACATGGTGACGCCCGCCGAGGGACCATCCTTGGGAATGGCGCCAGCCGGAATGTGCAGGTGGATGTCGCTGCGCTCGAGGAAGCTATCGTCAAGGCCGAGCCACCTGGAGTGTGCACGGATGAAAGACAACGCCGCTTGCGCCGACTCCTTCATCACGTCGCCGAGCTGCCCGGTCAGCACCAGGTTGCCCTTGCCATTCATGCGCGTGGCTTCAATGAAGAGGATCTCCCCGCCCACCGGGGTCCAGGCCAGGCCGGTGGCAACCCCCGCCTCGGCGGTGCGATCCGCGATCTCGGGCAGGTACTTTTGCGGCCCGAGAAAATCCGGAATGCGCGCCAGGGTGACGGTTTCCTTCTCCGAGGCCTTGCCCTCGGCGACCAGCACGGCCACCGCGCGGATGACGTTGGCGACCTCGCGTTCGAGGTTACGCACGCCTGCCTCGCGCGTGTAGCTGTCGATAATCTCGCCCACGGCGTCGTCGTCGAACACCAGGCGTTCGTCGGTGAGACCGTGTTCCTCGACCTGCTTCTTGATGAGGAACTGCTTGGCGATGTTCAGTTTCTCCTCGCGCGTGTAGCCCGGGATTTCGAGCACTTCCAAACGGTCGCGCAGGGCCGGCGGCACGGGGTCGAGGATATTCGCGGTGGCGATGAACATGACCTTCGAGAGATCGAAGGGCACCTCAAGGTAGTGATCCGAGAAGGAGTGGTTTTGCTCCGGATCCAAAACTTCCAGCAGAGCTGCTGCGGGGTCGCCGCGAAAATCGTGGCCGAGCTTGTCGATCTCGTCGAGCATGAACACGGGATTGTTCGACCCGACCTTCTTCATACCCTGGATGATGCGGCCAGGGAGCGAGCCGACGTAGGTGCGGCGGTGGCCGCGAATCTCGGCCTCGTCGCGCACGCCACCCAAGGAGATGCGCATGAACTTGCGCCCGAGAGCGCGCGCAATGGACTTGCCGAGCGAGGTCTTGCCCACGCCGGGCGGGCCCACGAGACAAAGGATGGGTCCCTTTTTATCGGTCTTGAGCTTGCGCACGGCCAGGTATTCCAGGATGCGCTTCTTGACCTTTTCGAGGTCGTAGTGATCCGCGTTCAGGATGTCGCGCGCCGCCGGAATGTCCAGCTTGTCCTCGGTGACGATCGACCACGGCAGTTCGACCAACCATTCGAGGTAGGTCCGCGTGACCGTGTATTCGGCCGAAGACGGCTGCATGACCTTGAGACGCTCAAGCTGTTTGAGCGCGACCTTCTCGCTGTCGGCCGGCATCTTGGCCGTCGCGATCTTTTCGCGGAAATCGTCGAGATCGCCGCCCGACTCGTCGATCTCGCCCAGCTCTTCTTTGATGGCTTTGAGCTGCTGGCGCAGGACGTACTCGCGCTGGTTGCGCCCCATCTCTTCCTGCACCTGGGTGTTGATCTTCTCGCGCACCTTGAGCACCTCGTGCTGGCGCGACAGGAACTGCAGCACGCGCCGCAGGCGCGCCTTGAGATCCAGGATTTCCAGGATCTCTTGCTTTTCGTCGACCTGCACATCGAGGTTCGAGGTGATGAGGTCGGCGAGCTGGCCTGGTTCGCTCACGCTGTCGAGCAGCGACGATGCTTCCTTGGGCAGCTCGGGCATGAGTTTGATCACGCGCTTGGCGACGTCCTTCACGTTCACCACCAAGGCGTCAAGCTCGGCGGAGCTTCCGGGCGGATCGGGCAAGACTTGAACCTTGGCTACCATATAGGGATCCTGCATGCCCAGTTCCAGCATGCGCACGCGCGAAACCCCCTGCAAAATGACGGAGAAGCTATCCTTGGCCAACTTGATGACCTTCAAGATACGGGCCGCGCAGCCAACCGTGTAGAGGTCGGCCGGCCCGGGCTCCTCGACCCGCGCGTCGCGCTGGGTGACGATGCCGATGATGGGCTTCTCCTTTGCGATGGCCTCCTCGACCAGCTTCACGGATTTCTTGCGCCCGACGTCGATGGGGATGATCGAATTCGGGAACAAGACGGAATTGCGCAGGGGAAGGATCGGCAAGAACTCGGGAATCTCGATCGGCCCCTCAGGAATAGACTTCTTCGGTGACATTGCACAAATCGTAGTACGCACCGAACCCGGCCGCGACAAGTATTCGCAGCGAGAAAGTAAGAAAGAATTCACCACAGAAGCGCAGAGAGCACAGCGGGCTGGGAACGAAGAAGGTGTTCGGATCTAGAATCCGGGAACCCCTTCCTTTCCGGGCTCTGCGCTCTCAGTGTCTCTGCGGTGACCCTCTACCTCCGCTTTTCGGGCTGGCCGGGCTTGGGGACGGCGGTGCCGGACTGGTTCGATTGGCCGGGCATGCCTGCTTCGCGTTTCACGCCATGGTGGGCCAAGATCTTGGCCTCGATCTTCTTGGCGATGTCGGGATGATCGCGCAGGAACTGCTTCGCGTTCTCGCGCCCCTGCCCGATGCGCTCGCCCTCGAAGGCGAACCACGCGCCCGACTTCTCGACGGCCTCGCACTCGGAGCCGAGATCGACCAAGTCGCCCTCGTGGCTGACGCCCTCGCCGTACAGGATGTCGAACTCGACCTCGCGGAAGGGTGGTGCCATCTTGTTCTTGACCACCTTGACGCGCGTCCGGTTGCCCACGACTTTTTCGCCATCCTTGAGCGCTCCCACCCGCCGGATGTCGAGGCGTACGCTGGCGTAGAACTTCAGCGCGTTGCCACCCGTGGTGGTTTCGGGATTGCCGAACATCACGCCGATCTTCATGCGGATCTGGTTGATGAAAATGACCAGGGTGTTGGACTTGGAGATGGTGCCGGTCAGCTTGCGCAGCGCCTGGCTCATGAGACGGGCCTGCAGGCCCACGTGGGAATCGCCCATCTCGCCTTCGAGCTCTGCCCGTGGGGTCAAAGCGGCCACCGAGTCCACCACCACAACGTCCACCGCGCCCGAGCGTACCAGCATCTCGGTAATTTCCAGCGCCTGCTCGCCGCAATCGGGTTGGGATACCAGAAGATCGTCGGTCTTCACCGCCAGCTTGCGCGCGTAGCCGACGTCGAGCGCGTGCTCGGCGTCGACGAAGGCACAGATACCACCCGAACGCTGCGCCTGCGCCACCACGTGAAGCGCGAGCGTGGTCTTGCCCGAGGATTCCGGACCGTAGATTTCAACAATGCGACCGCGCGGCAGCCCACCCAGGCCGAGAGCGATGTCGAGCCCAAGGGCGCCTGTGGGAACGACGGCCACCTCGGGCGGGGCGATGTCGTCGCCCAGGCGCATGATGCTGCCCTTGCCGAATTGTTTTTCGATGGTGGAAACCGCCAGGTCGATGGCCCGGTCGCGGCCGGCATCGCGTGCTGCCGGCGCCTTGACGGCGTCGGTCTTGGTTTCCTTGTGCTCGTTTCGTTCGGTAGCCAGATTCGTTGCCATTTCTTCTCCCTGAATCACATGAAATACCGGCGAGCCATGTCGAGCGCATGGTACGCAGCCGCCCTGCGAATGCGTTCGCGGTCGCCGGAGAATAGTTTGCTGACGGACTTGGTCGGGCGCGGGCCAGCGATGGCGAAGCACACCGAGCCCACCGGCTTCTCGCCTGGCGTGGGTCCCGCCGGCACGCCAGGACGTCCATCCATCCTGTTGCCGGCGACGCCGGTGATCGATACGGCGATGGTGGCGCCGGTCAGATTCCGCGCCGCTTCGGCCATGGCACGCGCGCAGGGCTCGCTGACGGCACCATGCTCGGTGAGCAGCTCGGCGGGAATGCCGAGGAGCTTGGTCTTGACGTCGTTGGCGTAGGCCATCACGCCGCCCAGGAAAAAATCGCTCGCCCCGGGCTCCGAGGTCAGCAGCTGCCCTGCGTAGCCGGCGGTGCAGGATTCGGCCAGCGCCAACGTCGCACCCGCTTCGCGCAAGGTCTTGCCCACCACCATGGGAAAGGTTTCCCCGTCGATGCCGTAGATGCCTTGGCCGATGCGCTTGCGCAACTCGTGGTCGACTTGTTCGAGCACGGCCTGGCTTTTGGCGAAGTCGCTGGTGCGCACCACGATCTTGACGTGGTTTTCGGGCGAGGCGGTGCGGAAGTGCACGGTCACATCCGGGATGTTCCCAAGCAGGCCAACCAAACGGTGATCGATGTGCGATTCACCCATGCCGTAGATATGGAACGTACGGACCGCGGCTTGCGGCACGCCGTGCTCGTTCATGCGCTGAACCAGACGCGGCATGCACTGAGAAAGGAAAATGCTCTCCATCTCGCGGGGAATTCCCGGTAGGAAATAGGCATCAGCCTCGCCGACGCGCAGGCAGAACCCCGGCGCGATGCCGGCCGCGTTCAGAAAAGCCGTTGCCCCCGCCGGAATGCGCACTTGCCGCAGGTTGTTGGGGGTCAGCGCGAAACCGTGGGCAGAAAAACGCTGCTTCATGGCTTCCAGCGAAGCTGCGTGCTCGGTCACGCCCACGCCAAGCAATTCACAAACCACGTCCACGGTCCGGTCGTCGTCGGTTGGCCCGAGTCCGCCGGTGGCCACGATTACGGCCACCTCGCCGGCGAGACTCTCGATGGCGGCCCGGATATCGGCCGGCGTGTCCGAAACCACTCGGTGCGCGCGCACGTCGTAGCCGGCATCGAACAGCCGGTCCGACAGAAATGCGGCGTTGGAATTCGCAATCTCCCCGCGCAGCACTTCGTCGCCGATGGCCAGAACCGCGGCCGTTCCGGCCGGCGCCTTCGCCCTCGCTGCCACACCCTGCGCGACGACGGCGAGGGGCTCGCTCTTGGGCTTGGTCACCTTGCGACTCACGGCGCCCGCCTTGCGGGTGCCGCTGGAGGCCGCCACTCGTTTGGCAACCTGCTTGATCGGTTTGCGCGCTTGGCTGGCCGTACCCCCGCGGAACTTAGACATTTGTTCAGTACCTTAGCGAGCACCCTTGCCCCAGTCAACAACCACCGACAGAATCTCAGGAATCGTTCAACAAGGTTGACAAGAAGCCACCTCCGACGGTCAACTGTTCCCTGCTCCCCATGCGAATCCGCTACGCTGCCAAGACGGATCAAGGACTCAAGCGCAACCACAACGAGGACTACTTCTGCCTCATCGAGGAGGAGCAGCTTTTTCTCGTGGCGGACGGCATGGGCGGGCACGCCTGCGGCGAGGTGGCGTCCAAGATGGCCGCCGACGTCGTCCGCGAATTCTTCGCGCGCACCCGGGACGAGGACGTGACTTGGCCGTACAAGATGGACCACACCCTGTCGGTGCTGGAAAACCGGCTGAACGTCGCCATCCGGCTAGCCAACAAGAAAATCCACGAGTCGGCGTCGAAGGACGTGCGTCTCAGCGGTATGGGGACCACGGTCGTCATCGGCCAGGTCGCCGACGATCGTTTCTACGTGGCGCACGTGGGGGATTCGCGCTGCTATCGCGTCCGCGACGGACAGGTCAAGCAGCTGACCCGCGACCACTCGCTGCTGGAAGACTACAAAGAAGCCCGACCCGGCATGAGCGATGAAGAGCAGCGCAAGTTCCCACACAAGAACGTGATCACCCGCGCCCTCGGCATGCGCGACACCGTGCAGGTGGACATCGCCTCCGAGGAGATTCGCGACGGCGACATCTTCCTGATGTGCTCGGACGGCCTGTCGGGCATGGTCTCGGATGTGACCCTGCCCGAGTATCTGAAGGTGGACTGCGATCTGGACGCCGCGGTGAACAAGCTGGTTGCTGCCGCCAATGCCGCTGGCGGTACCGACAACATCACGGTTCTCGCGCTGGAGTGCCGGCAGCGCTAGTGCTCGTGCTGTGACTGCCGTGGTACAGTCGGCCAGCCATGGCGGCCGATGAAGGCTGTTTTCACGTAGACAATCTCTCCCGCCCGCCGTGGAGCCGTGCGGATCGGATCGCACTTTCGCTGGTGCTTGTCTGGGTGGCCCTGTGCTTCGCGCAGGTGGTCGGGTTCGGGTTCGTGAACTGGGACGATCGCGATCTCGTCATGCAGAACCCGCTCGTCGTGAATCCAGGTAGCGTTCCCCTCCTTCACCGCTTCACCACGCCCGAGGCTGGCTATCCCATTCCTGTCACCGTGTGGAGCTACCGCATCGAGTACGCGCTGGTCGGATTCGACCACTCGTGGGTCCAGCACCTCGTGAATCTGATCTTCCACCTTGGCAGCGTGGCGTTGCTGTTCGGCATCGCTCGCATCCTTGGGGCAGGCACCGCGGGGGCGTCCCTTGCGGCGTGCCTCTTTGGTTTGCATCCCGCAGCTGCGGAGCCGGTTGCGTGGCTCACCGGGCGCAAGGACGTGCTCGCCCTTTTCTTCGCGCTTGCGACGATTCGCCTCGCGTTGCCGACGGATGCACGCTCGGCGCTCCCTCGCCGCTGGGCCAGAGCGGCGACCTTTTTGATGGCGCTCCTTTCCAAACCCGTCGCCGTCGCGCTCGTGCCCATGCTCGTGGTGCTTGGCACCGGGTACCAGGATCGCCAGCTTCCACGCGCGCGGAGAATCGCGACTGCCATCGCCCGCAATGGCTTCGAGATCGCGGTCGCGCTGGCCTTCCTTCCCGTTGCCTACCTGAGCCACCGCGCGTTCGGGGGACTGCGCGACGGCGAGGAGGTGGCTTCCTCGATACGTTCGGCCTGGTACGGACTTGGCGCACACCTGGCCATCATTGTCGGCATCGAACCGCCTTGCGTGCAGCACCTCGTCTCGCTCCCGCCGCCCTTTTCGCCGCGCTTCGATCTCTTGCCCTTGCTCGCCGGGGCCGCGGTCGCTGGTCTCTGGCGTTTCGTCGACCGGCCCGCCCGCGTCGTCGTGAGCGGAGCCCTGGCGTGGTCGCTATTCGCGTACTTGCCGTCGTCGGGCCTCGTGCCCATGCGACGGTTCATCGCCGACTCGTACGTCTATCCGGTTCTGCCCGGTCTGGGCGTCGCGCTCGGGGTCGGGCTGGGTGCCGCACTTGCCCGCCGTCCCGGCAGGCTGCGCCTCGTGCGCTGGGCGCTCGTACCTGCCCTGGCCGTTGGGCTTGGACTGCTGGCGATTCCCTCTTCCGGGCGCTTCCGCACGACACGCGATCTCTGGGCCGACGCCATGGAGCACTACCCGAACGACTGGCGAATGTGTCGGAACTGGGCGGTGGCGATGCTGGAAATCGGCGGCCCCGCCAAGGCGCTTGCGGCGACGGACGTTTGTGTCGAGCGCTTTGGTCCGGCCAACTTCGAAAAGAACCGCGCCGTCGCGCTCTACGAACTCGGCCGCCACGGTGAGGCGGGGACATGGATGCGACGGGCGCTCGCCCGCGATCCCAGCGACCTCAACGTGCCTCCCGAGCTTCTCCGCCTGACCCACGAACCCGCCACCCGCGAGCCGCCGCCGTAGGACTCCGCTGTCTACGGCACGCAGGAGCGCAGCTCGACGGCGTCGCTACCGCGCGGGCCGAAGCGTTTGAGCACGCTCCAGCGGGACTTGTCGCCGTGCTTATCGACAAGCGGCAGTGCGCCCGCGGCCAGCGCCTCCGGCTCCGCGCCGCGGATGACGATGTCGGGGCGGCCTTCGAAGGTCGGCTCGAAGCCGACGCGAACGCGCGGCCCTTGCGCCTGGGCCAGCTCGCGCAGCCCCGCCACCAGTCCCGCGATCGCCGCGTCGGGGATCTGTCCTTTGCCCTGGCATTCCCGCAAGACGAGGCTCCGGTCGAGATAGGACGGCTCATGGGCATGGGGGCGCTCCCACGAGGGAAGGGCTGCCGGCGTTTCGGGGGGACGCTGGAACCACCCCGGCGGAATGGTCAGGAAGATGGCCCCTCGGTCTTCGAGGCCAATGACCAACCGCCCGTCCGGCGCCTCGGCCATGGCCACGATCCGCGTGTCCGCCAGCATCGGAATGGCGGGGTGAACCTCGTCCGCGTGTTTCGGATCGCGCAGGACCCACAGGCCGTGGCCCCCCAGCCACAGCCGCCTGGTTCCATCGCGCATGAACAGGCTGACTTCATCGCCAAGGCCCTCGGGTTTCAGCAGCTCACAGTTTCCCCACTTGACGTTAAAGCCGCAAAGCCCGTGATCCGTGGCCAGCAGCAATTCCTCTTTCCGGTTCCCCCACACCGTAAGGTCGCGAATGAGCAGGCGGCGCCCATCGAGCTTGACCGGGACTTCGTCGATGAGCGGCACCCCTCCCGCCTCGTTGCTGTCGAGGCGAACCAGGGCCCAGCTCGACGCCGCCGTGGGCAGACCGTAGAACGGCGAGGCGAACGCTTCGGCGAAGTGAAGGGTCTCGCCAATCGGTGAGTCGACGTGACCTTGTCCGCGCGAGGTGGCCGAGCTTCGCCCTCCTGGGGTGGCGCCACTGCCCCCGGCGCCGGCCGCCCCCGCCCGCATCACCAGGTGCCAGTGCCCGCCGGCGAAACTCCACAGCCCCTGATCGTCCACGTTCCAAAGTTGTCTATCTGGCGTGGCGAACGTGTCGTCGGGCTCAATCGGCAATTCTTCGCGACCGAGCACAGCCAGAACCTTGCCATCCCATCGCGCGGTCAGAAACACATCGCGAAGGCCGTGGATATGCCCAACGTAGTTGCGGGGCGGTCCCGCCTTCGCGATGACGTAGCTGATTTCCCCTTCGATGGGGATCGAGGTCATGGCCGCCCACAGCCGCTCTTTTTCGCCCGGCCTAGGCAGGCCCATGAGCTCGGCGGGCGGCATGATGGGGTCTGGGAGCGGATGCCACCCGCCGTCCTTGTAGAACAGCGGTCCGCCGTCACCATAGAACGCCATGCCGCTTGTCAGACGGACGATCCCTGAAGGCCGGTAGACGGAATTCTGCCCGTCGAGAAGATGTCGGTGCGAAAACTCGGCGGTGACCTCCATGAACCCGCCGCGCGCCAGCGAGAGAATCACGCGGTGGCCGGTCACGTGTGCCTGGCCAAGCGCCACCATCGCGTCCCCCTCACGGCGTCCGGCGACCATGGCATCAAGCGGGTGCCACTCGCTCAAGTTCGCGTCGCTGGTGAAAACACCTTCATGCGAAACCACAAGAAGGTGCGCGGCATCTTGCTCCTCCAGCACATGCGTGATGGGCGACGTGGGTGCCGCGTTGGCGTGTTTCCCACCTGGACTATGCAAAAGAACCGGTTTGGGCCCAGGCAGCAGTCGGACGAGGTAGCTCGCCATCTCGCCCGATCGATCGGTCCCGCCGAAGGCCCATAGTTGTCCGTTGGACAACTCGGCGAACCCGCGCAAACCCGGCCAGCCGCCTTTCCAGGCAACCTCTTTGCGTGCGCTCGTCGCGAGGTCGATCCATTGCACCTTGCCGCCGCTGGCGAGCCAAAGCCGATCCTTGCTGTCGAGAAACAAGATGGGATTGCTGCCCACGTCGTAGGTGCGGCCGGCGCCATCGTCCCGGAGCAGGACATGGTCGTTCGATCGAACCTCGCCTGCCGCGCCGGCCTCGCCAGCTTGGGGTTGGTAGGCGATCGTCAGCGCGCCGCCGTTCGCGCGTTTGCCAATCCAGTACGGCCGACCGGGAACATCCGCGATTTCCTCGATGGCAAGGTCGCTTGCGGCGACGCGAACGATCGAGCCATTCGAGATGCCTGCGATCACGTGCGTCTTGTCGGCGGGGCCTAGGCAGGTGGCTCGGCGGCGCAGAACCTTCTCTTGGTTCTTCTTGAACGATTCGGCGTTGAAGGTCACGAGGTTCCCCGACGCCGTCAGTGCCATGAGTTGCTCGCCCAGCAAGCGGCTGTCCACGATGGCGTTGCGATCGAAGTGATACTCGATGCCCAACCTGGGCGGCTCGGGCTTGTGCTTGACGTGAGAAACAAGGTACCGAGAGGACTGGCCCGCCGCCTCGTCGTCCAGCTCCGACGGTGGCGAGGATACAAAACTGACCACGGCAATCGCGACCGAGCCCACCAGCGCAATGACAAGCCACCGCCTGCTTCGTCGCGGCGGCTTGGCAGGCGGGCCTGGTGGAGCGTCACTCATGCGGGGGTCGGACTACAATACACGAGCCGCGGCTATAGGAAACGGGGCACGCGCGCCTGCTTTTTCGGCTTGACGACTCTGAAGAATTCCTCCGATCCCCAGGCCAGGCAGTCCAGGGCGTCGTCGTTGATCTCACCGTCCTCGCGAAGAAGCCCGTGCTGGGCGTGGACTTTCACGATTTCTGCGACAAAGAGGTCGTGGCTGCCGAGCGGCAGGACATGACGAACCTGGCATTCGAGGTTGATCGGGCATTCGGCGATCAGCGGAGCCGCGACCACGGAAGACGGGAGTTTGCCCAAACCCAGGGCCGCGAACTTGTCCTTGTCCCGGCCCGAGGTCGTGCCACAAAACTCGATGGCCTCTATCTGCCTGGAGGTCGGAATGTTGACCACGAATTCCCTGGTCGCGGTGATGGTGCCGTGGCTGTGTCGGGACTTGCGCAGAGACACGGTGACCATGGGCGGTGTCGTGCAGGCTACGCCGGCCCAGCTGATGGTGATGATATTGTCCTTTGCTTCGCCATCGCGCGTGGTTACCAGCAACACTGGGCGCGGAAAAAACCACGGTCGGGGAACGATCTTCTTCTTCATGTTAGGGCCTAGCTAGGGTGAACTAGGTTACCAGTCAAAACGATGGGTTTCCAATCGACCCGACATCGTCGTTACGGTGTCGAAGCTGGCGCGGGCGACGAATTCTTGGTCCGCTTCTGGACGAAATACGCGACGACGCCGATGCCCAGGGTTCCGATCCCGATCAGCCCCTCGAAGGGTCGCTGCACGACGGTGAATATTGTCGAGCCCACCACGAACGCGAGGAACAGGCCGGGCACCCACGGCCAGCCCGGTACGTGCAGGGCTGGTCCTTCCTTGAGGCGCAGTCGGCACAGGCCGACGATGGTCGCGACCATGCTGATGCCCAGGGTGAACCCGACGTAGGTCAGGATGCGCTCGAAGGTCGCGGTCCACAGCGCCAGGAGCCCGAGCGCGAGCTGTGCCAGCAGCGCCAGGCGCGGCGGACGCCCCGCCGACGAGGCGAACAGGCGGGGAAGCAGCCCATCGGCCGCCATGCGCGCGGCCACCTGCGGGCCGGTCATAGTCAGCGCGGACACGCACAGGGCCAGGGCCAGCGCAACCAGGGCCGACACTGCGGCGGCCAAGCGTGGACCGCCCACCGCCGCCGCCGCCACGTGCGCCACGTCGATGCGGCCAGCGAGTTCCTTGACCGGCGCGGCGAACACGAAGAACGCATTGAGCGCCATATATAGGACAGTGACAATCGACGTTCCAAGGATCAGCGAGCGGGGCAGATTGCGCTTCGGATCCTTGACCTCGCCGCCTATGTACACGGCGCCGTTCCAGCCCAGGTAGCTGAACGACACCACGACCAGCGCAAGTCCCAGCTTGCCGAAATGCCCGGGACTCGCGGCGGCGTGAAACCCATCCGGGTAGAGTCGGCCAAGCCCAAAAGACGCAAACAGGGTGATGAGAACGACCTCCGCCACGACAATCCCGGCCTGGATGCGCGCGCCCAAGGTCAGCGAGCCGAGGTGAATAAAGGACGCCCCAAGCATGAGCAGGGTCGCCACGATCCGCGCATCGACCGAGTGGGGCAGCCAGGGCCGAAGGTACTCGGCAAAGGCAAAGGCCAAGGCGCCCAGGGGCACGGCGAACCCGACGATGAGAGAGAGCCAGCCCGCGACGTAGGCCGCGACCGGGTGCAGAGTGCGGGACAAGAAGATGTACTCGCCCCCAGATTCGGGAATCCGCTGGGCCAGGGCGCCGTAGCAAAGCGCCCCCAGCAGCGCGGTGACACCGCCGAGCAGCCAGGTGAGAAGAACCAGCCACGGCGATCCAAGAATGTCCATGAGGATTCCGCTGGTGGTGAACACGCCCGTTCCCACCATGTTGGCCACCACCAACGCCGTGGCGGCCCACGGACCCAGTCGTCGCTCTCCGTCGCTCATGCGACGTGAGTACAGCACAGCAAGGCCGCCACGGCGACAAAGTTCTTCGCGTGGAACTCGCGCGAGCGGGCTTTGTCCCGGGCGTTCGACCTACCTGCGTTCCTGGCTCTGGTAGCGCGCCAGGAATGCGAACCAACGCTGCCGATCCGCCTCGCTTGGGTGTGCCAGCTCCACGCCCACGCCGAACTTGGCCTGCTCGTCTTCCTCGTTTTCGTGCACCCGTATCACGCGACCGTGTACCACCACGTCGCCGGAGCCGTGGCTGACAGCCAGGCGCAAGACATCGCCGATCGCGAGCAACAGGGACGTTCCGAGCAGCATTCCGCTCGAACTCACATTTTCGGTCCAGCCCGGCATGTCCGCTTGCCCGAGCGACGACGCCACCGAGGAAGTGACCACGCGTACCGACACCGGCATCCTCGCCGCAATCCGGATGGGAGCGCGTCTGGGATCGATCCCCATCGGCGCCAGCCGCTTGAAAGTCACGGTGACCGGCGGGCCCGCGGCAACGCGCAGAATCTGTCCCACGGCGATGAACTGGCCGGCCTGGTTCCTGTAGCGAACCGTCGCCTGGGCTTCGGATTCAAGCCCCTTGGGCGGGGCGGGCAATTCGGGAAATGTGAGCAGCACCTCAGAGGGACGCAGACTAAGGACGAAGCCACTCAGGAGAACGGGGATCTGGAGGTCTTCCATCGAAACCTCCACCCACTGTCCTGCGACGAGTTGGCTCTCCATATTTCCTTTTCGCTTGCGGCGGCCGCCCTCGATGCCCAGCTGGAGCTATCCAGCCGATCGTTGGCGCCACCCCCGACCATCGACGCTTTCGCAGAAAACCTTGACGGACAGAGGCGGCGTTTTCGGCGATTGCCAATCGGTCGAGGCGATGGCGCCAGAATTCTGACGGGCCTCCTAACGCCGCGCGCGGTTGCGGCCACGCGGGACACTGCCGGTCTCGACAACTCGACGCCCCGTGATTCCTCGCACTTGCTCTATTTCACAAGGCAAGGCAGTTTACCGCCTTCGATTCACCCCGAGCAAAGGAACCAAGCGCGTGCAAGCTCTGATGGACCTGTTTCACCAAGTCTACAACGTCCGAGGAATCATCGAATGGGGCGGCATGGCCGCGCTGGTCGCCGTCGTGTTCTCGGAAACCGGACTGCTGGTGGGCTTCTTCCTGCCCGGCGATTCGCTGCTGGTGACCGCGGGCGTGTTTTGCACGTCGGCCAATCCGACGGGAAAGCCGCTGCTCAATATTCTGTGGCTCATCATCGCGGTAAGCATCGCCGCCGTCGTCGGCGATCAAGTGGGCTTCTACATCGGGCGAAGGACCGGGCCCAGGCTCTTCACGCGGGAAAACTCGCTGCTCTTCAACAAGAAACACCTCGCGCGCACGCACGAGTTCTACGAACGGCACGGCGGCAAGACCATCATCATCGCGCGCTTCATGCCCATCATCCGTACCTTCGCCCCCGTCGTGGCCGGAGTGGGCGACATGAACTACCGCCGCTTCGTCAGCTACAACGTCTTTGGCGGTATCGGCTGGGTGATCAGCATGACCGGCATCGGATACGGGCTTGCCTCGGTGTGGCCGGACGTGACCAAACACATCGAGAAGCTCATCATCGTGATCATCTTCCTTTCGCTGTTGCCTGGAATCATCGGATACCTGCGCAGCACCCTGGCCAAACGGAATGAAAAGCCCGCAACCTGACAAGAAACGCGCCGCCCACGAGCCCAAGACCAAGTCCAGCGCGAAGACGATCCCACAAGCCCCAAGCAAGCTGGCCAAGGTCGCCTTTCCCAAGAAGAACCAGCCGCCCACCGCGGCCGCCTTTGCCGCTCGCCTACCCCTGACGCTCGGCAAGCGCTTCGAGATGGCGCGATCCTATCTGCTGCGGCAAAAGGGCGTGCGCGAAGACGTCTATTTCTACGGCCCCAAGACCGGCTGGGCTTTGCGCTACTTGATGGGAGATCAACCCCTGTGCTCGCTGCTCCTGCACGAGGATTCACCGGTCGGGATCGTGGCCTTGTCCGCATCCGCCACGGCGGCCGTGGATTGGAAGTCGCTGTCGTCGGTGGGCCAGCTGGCGCGCAAACACGCCCACGGCAGCCCATCGATGCTGTGGCTGGACGTGCCCCTGGCCGGAAACGGCGCCGCCGATTTCAAGGCCATCCTGCGCGTGAAACTGGCCTCGCTGGCTAGCCCCTGATCGAAATCCTGGGGAGGAGAAAGGCCTCGCCGCCAGCGACGGGGAATGCGAAGACGGTTGACCAATTTGCGATGACGCGGTACTTGGAGGATATGAAAAAAGCAATAGTCACGCAGAACATGGGCGCGCGAGCGCTGGTAGGGCTTCTCGGACTGGTGCTGACTAACATCGCTTGTGGCGACAGCACCTCCTCTGACAAGAAAGACGCAAACCAGGCCGACACACCGGCGGATGCTCAACATGGCACCGACACCGAGGTTGTCCCAGACACCAGCCCGCCCGTCGGGCTGGACGCGTTCGAGGACGCACCGGTGACTGCATCCCTGGACGCACCGGTGACTGCATCCCTGGACGCACCGGTGACTGCATCCCTGGACGCACCAGTGACTGCATTCCTGGACGCACCGGTGACTGCATTCCTGGACGCACCGGTGACTGCATCCCTGGACGCACCGGTGACTGCATCCCTGGACGCATCCGTGGACGGTCTGAGCTGCGCCCCCCACATGACGGTTTGCAACGGCAGCTGCGTCGATCCCAACACGGACCACGACAACTGCGGTACCTGCGCTGTCGCCTGCGGTGCAAGTGAGGTCTGCTATCTTGGCCAATGCAACCCGACGTGTCCTGATGGAACCACCCAGTGTGGTGGAGGCTGCACCGATCTCCAATCTGACCCCAATCACTGTGGCGACTGCACCGCAGTCGATGCCGGGTCTGTCGTTTGCGACAGCAATCAGGTGTGTAACCTTGGACAGTGCGCCGCCAGCTGCGACGCCACCCTTGTGAGCTGTCAAGGAAGATGCATCGATCCGATGACCAACCCAATCTTCTGTGGCGCTTCCGCAAGTTGCACCCTGGTAGACGGCGGCACCCCCGGCACCACCTGCGCGCCGGGGCAGGTGTGTAGCGGTGGTGTTTGCCGAAACGGTTGTGATGTCGGACAAACGCGTTGCTCAGACAGCCTTTGCCACAACCTGATGACTGAGGATGCCAATTGCGGCTGGTGTGATAGCCAATGCGCGTCGGACAAGCAGTGCATAAGCGGAGTATGCACGTGCATTGTTCCGGGCACGTGCCCGCTGTAGCCTAGTGGCACCGGCAAGCGGCGTTCACGTCAGATCCGCTCGAAAAGCACGATGAAGTTGTCCGCCGCCGCCTGCCAGTGCCATTCCCAGAAAACTTCAACCGGGCGGTAAGCCGCCGAAAACTCCGGCTGCGCGACCAGCGCGGTTTCGCCCGGCCAGTAGCCCGCGTGGTACCAAAGACCGCCTGCGCCGGGCCGGATGCGCGTGTTGAGGACTACGACGCGCGGCTTGCGCGCAAGCACATAGGCCGCGTCGAATTTGTGATGGAGACCGCCGTCTACTTCGCGAGCGATGTGGCGGTCGGCGAGTCCGGTCATGTCCAGGGCTGGATTCGGCAACGCGAAGGGCAGGGCGCCCGCATGGTTCACAGCCACCAGCGCATCGGACGGATACTTCGCCGTGATGAAGCGCGCGGCGGCGAGAGCCGCAGGCACCATCGTGCCTTCTTGGTAAGCTGTCGGCAACAAGCGCCGGCCGGCGAAGGCGTCGGCGAGTAGCGAGGCGCCAGGCAGGAAGCCAGAGCCCGCGAGCACGCAGGCCAGGGCAAGCACCAGCCGGCGACGCGAAGGCGCGCGCGCGATGCCTGTGGTCGCGAGCGCCACCAAGGAAGGCAGCACGGGCAAAAGCATTCGCCCGTGCCACATCCAATCTCCACCAGCCACGACTACCACGCCAAGCGCCACGGTCAGGAAGGCGAGCGCGCAGCGAATCTTCCTGTCGGCAATGCCAGCCAGCCAGCTCGCAACTACGACGGCTGCCAGCAAGCACAGCGCCCACAAGGCATACTTGAGGCCCGATTCCACTCGGAAGAGCAGGGGCCCCGTCGCCTTTGCATAGTACGTGTTAGGCAACCAATCGCCGTAGAAGGCTCTCCGAAACGTGAGCCAGGCCAACGCTGGCGCGAGGGACAAGAGCACTGGCCGCCAAGCCACCCGCCCATGTGCCAGGCATGCAAGAACGATCAGGACGCAGGCAAGGAGCGGCCCCTCCGGCCGCGCAATACCCAGGAGCGCCGCCGCCAGGGGCCATCGCCACGCTGAAGGCACGATCAAGCTCCAAGCCCCGAAGGTGACAAGCGCCGTGAACCATGTCGTTTCGAGACCCGCCGGAGCCCAAAAGTAGAGTGGGTAAAGAAGAGAGGCAGCGGCGCAAGCGGCGGCGGCGCTTACCCGACTTTGCGTCAAGGTCAGAGCAAACCGCTGCGCCAGCACGATACACGTGGCCGATCCAGCGACGCCGACGACTCCCGCGAAGGTCGGCAGCGCGGCTCCTGCCAACCTGCCCACCACCAGGATCCCGAGCCACAGGGGCGACGAGTATCCCTCCACGGGCTCGCCGCCATTCCACACCGGCCCCAGCCCGGCAGCGACATGGTTGGCGTAGCGAAATGCAATGAACGCGTCGTCGCAGATCTGCTGCCAGTGGTGGCGCGTAAGCACCACGAAACACAGCGCCGCAAACCCGAGCAAGACCTGCTCGGCGATGGGTTCCAGGTTCGCCGCGCGCTTGGTCGTTTCCAGCTACTTACCTTTGCTCTTGGGCAGCGGCCGGGTGCGTGGGTGGCGCACGTTGAAGGCAGGCTTCTGGTTCGGGTCGCAATTGGGACCAAAGCCGTCTGCTTTGAAGTCATAGCCCAGCCGGCCCCGCATCGCCCCCTTGACCGCCTCGATCTCGACGTTGTGCTGGCCGGCGCGTGCGGGCGAGCAGTACGAGAGCAGATAGTAGCGGCGGGAGTAGCCCTCGATGCGCGTCGCGATCTCGTCGAAGCCACGGCGGATGTCCTCTGAGTTTTTCGAGGTGAAGGTGCCGTTGCGTCCGATGGCTCGGATCTCCTGGTCGTTGACCTCCGCGCCCACGGCGATGGCGTAGACCTCGACGTCCACCTCGCCCAGCGTGGCGTGCAGGGCGTCTCGCGATACGCGCGCGGCGTGATCGGTGCCGTCGGTGAACACCACCAAGGTTCCAAAGCGCAGCGGCAGCGTCGACTGGCTCATCTGGTGGTCGAGAATCTTGATCGCCTCGACCACGGCGCCGTTGAGATTCGTCGAGGGATCCTTGGACTGGAATCCCGCGAATGCCCGCAAGGTGCCTTGCGGATCCCCGCCGCCGAAGGGAACGACCTGGGTCACGTGCGGACTGCCGTCGAAGGCGTAGATGCCGAGCTTCTGGTAGCGCCCGACCCGCTGGGCAAACGACGCCGCGCCGGCCACGACCTTGTCTAGGTCCGGCGAGCCGACAACGCTGCCGCTCATGTCGACGAGCAGCAAGGTGTAGTGCGCAGCGGCGACTTCGGGTTGCAAGATCGTCTGCTTGCTTTCGAAGATCGACACGGGCTGGCCGTCCTCGTAGATGTGAAAGTCGGCCGGCGTGAGATCGGGCACGGGGTCGCCGCGGGACGTGTCCACGGTGAAATAGACGGCGATGTTGGACGGCCGCTGCACCGAGCGATCCACCATTTGCAAGTTCAGGCTGGCGCAACCCGCGAGGGATGCGGTCGACGCCAGGAGCAAAAGACGAAAGAGTTTCGCGCGCATGGCGCGGAGTATAGACCTGGCGCGCGCCGGAAAAACAAGGCATCTTTCGAGCACAAGTCCCGCCCGTCCGGCATTCCTCGGAGGTGGGTTCTACGGAAAAAATTCAAGCGTCGGAGCTGCCATGGCTGCATTTGGAAACCTAACGCTTTTAGTCTCTTTTATCGTGGCCACGCTGGCCGGTGTCGCGTCGTTTGTGGGAATTCGCCGCGGCTCTGAGCGGCTCGTGCGCGCGGGCCGCGCCGCGGTCTATCTGCTGGCGACCACCCTCGCCATGGCCATCGCCGCCATGGTGCACGCATTCACGTCGAGCGATTTCTCCATCAAGTACGTTCAGCACTACTCCGAGGCGGGGCAACCCTTCGCCTACAAGCTGACCGCGGTGTGGGGCGGTCTCGACGGATCGTTGCTCTTCTGGGTCTTTCTGCTCGCCCTATGCTCGGCCATCGCGGTGAGGAGCCTGTGGCGGCGCGAACCGGCCATCACCGCGTATGCCGTCGCCGTGCTCATGGCAGTGTGCGATTTCTTCATCTACCTCGTGGTCTTCGAGAAGAACCCCTTCGACACCTTCCTGGTCACCCAGCCGTCCACCGGCCAAGGCATGAACCCGCTCCTCCAGAACCCGTACATGGTCGCGCATCCGCCTTCGCTTTACGCGGGCTTCGTCGGGCTGACCATCCCCTATGCGTTCGCCATGGGCGCGCTGCTGGCCGGTAGGTTCGGCAATGTCTGGTACCCCATGGTCAAGCGCTGGCTACTGTCGGCCTGGTTCATCCTGTCGCTGGGACTCACGCTCGGGATGATCTGGGCTTACGAGGTGTTGGGCTGGGGCGGCTTTTGGGCCTGGGATCCCGTGGAAAACGCGGGCCTTCTGCCCTGGCTCATGGCCACCGCTTTGATCCATTCGGCCAAAGTGCAAGAGCGACGGGGGCTCTACGTGCGCTGGAATTTCACTCTGGTCATCTTTGCCTTCTTCCTCACCATCGTCGGCACCTTCATGACCCGTTCGGGGATTGTGCAGTCGGTGCATGCCTTCGGCAAAGACATCCACCTGGCCTACGTGTTCGGCGCCTTCATGGCCGCCATCATTCTTTTCAGCTTTGGCCTGGTGTGGTGGCGGCGCAAAGAACTGCGGCCCACGGAAAGCATCGGTGCCCTCTTGTCGCGCGAATCGATGTTCGGCATCGGCAACTGGTGCTTCGTCATCGCGACCGCCATCGTGCTCGTCGCCACGCTGTTTCCGACCATCTCGGAATCCCTCATGCGTGAGCGCGTGAACGTGACGGCGGCCTTCTTCAATCGCACGATGGTTCCGGTCGGCATCGTTCTGCTGCTCTTGACCGGAACCGGCTCGCTTTTTCCGTGGCGCGGGATGGAGAAAACCGTGGCCCGACGCCGCGCCCTCTTGCCCATCGGCGCCGGCGCGGCGATGCTGGTCGTGGCTGGCATCTTGGGAGGCACCAAATCTCCGGCGGCCACGATCTGCTTCGCGGTGTGCGCCTTCGTCGCCACCGTGATCGTGCAAGAGCTGGTGCGCGGGGCGCGCAGCCGACAAAAAGCGAGCGGCGACTCCTTCCCCGTGGCCATGGCCGGCGTGATCTTCAAAGCCCGCCAGCCGCACGCGGGCTACATCGTCCACATGGGCTTGGTCCTGATGTTCGTGGGCTTCGCTGGCCAGGCCTTCCAACACGAGGAAACCGCGGTTATCGCCGCTGGCGAGAGCAAGGACTTCGGCCCGTACAAGCTGCGCTTCGACGGCATGACCCAGGGCCGCGACCTGATCAAGGAAACGTACAGCGCCGACATCGCCGTGTCCTCCGACGGCAAAAGCCTCGGGCGACTTCGGCCAGGACGCGAATTCTACGACCAGCGGCCGAACGAACCCGTCAGCCAGGTCGCCATCCGGCGCGGCATCGCCGAAGATCTCTACATCACCTTGGGCAGCTACGACGAAGCCCGGCGCGCGGTCGCGCTCAAGTTGGTGCGCAATCCGCTGGTCGATTGGATGTGGCTGGGCTTCTTGGTCATGGCCTTCGGCGCGCTCCTCATCCTTGCGCCACCAGCGCGCGCGCAAGAGGCCGGGGCGCGCCGGCGCTCGATTTGGCTTCCCGTCGGTGCCGGGCTGGGCGTGGCGGGCCTGGCCGCGCTCATCGGCAAGGCCGCTCTGCACATGCCCACCTCGGCGCAGCTCCTGACCCTGGCCCTTTGCGGCCTGACCGTCGGGCTGGCCGGGCTGGCCTGCTACAGCCTGCTGCAGTCGCTGATGGTACCGGTCGAAGATTCGCGGGCGGACGCGCCGTAACCTCGTTGCCATCCGGGCGCCCCTGTCCGCTCGCCGAGCTTGCTCGGGCGCACCTGCCGTGGTACGGCATGCACACATGGAAATTCGCCTGGAGCAGATCGACCCCGATGCCTTGCGGGTCGTGCAGCGCTTGCTCCGCTACCAACACAAGGCCTACCTGGTCGGCGGCTGCGTGCGCGACCTGCTGCTCGGCCGCAAGCCCAAGGACTTCGACGTCGCCACCTCGGCCACGCCGAACGAGATTCGGCGCTGCTTCCGCAACTGCCGCATCATCGGCCGCCGGTTCCGGCTGGCCCACGTTTTTTTCGGCCGCAAGATCATCGAGACCGCCACCTTCCGCGCCAATCCGCGCGCCGTCGAGGATGAACCCGGCGAGGCGCCCGCCGACGCCACCGGCGAGGAGAAGGTCGAAGGCAGGGCCGAAGAGAAACTCAACGACAAGCCAAGCGACTTGCTCATCCGCCACGACAACGTCTTCGGCACCGAGGAAGAAGACGCCCGGCGCCGCGATTTCACCATCAACGGCCTGTTCTTCGACGTGCAAAGCGCGCAGGTCATCGACCACGTGACGGGCTTGCCGGATCTCGAGGCGCGCCTGGTGCGCACCATCGGCGATCCCGACATTCGATTTCGCGAAGATCCCGTGCGCATCCTGCGCGCCGTGAAGTTCGCCGCACGCTGCGACCTCACCATCGAATCCGAGACCTATCGTCTCATGATGGAGCACAAGGCAGAACTGGCCAAGTGCGCCCAGGCCCGCGTCACCGAGGAATTCTATCGCCTCCTGCGCGCGGGCGCGGCCCGGCGCTCCTTCGAACTGCTGGTCGAAACCGGCCTGCTCGAATTCCTGCTGCCCGAGATGGCGCAGGCCTGGAAGCGCGGCGAGGACGATCCAGAGGCCAAGCGGCGCATCGAGCGTTTCTGGGCCTACATGCGCGCCCTCGACGAATCCATCATCGCGCGCGACCAGCCGCCCTCGGATGCCATGATCCTGGCGACACTGCTCTTGCCGCCGCTGCGCGACGCCCTTTCTCCCGACGCCGTGCCGGTTCAGAACATGGCCAAGGTGGTGGCCGATTCCGTGCAGCCGGTTCTCGATCGTCTCAAGGCATCGCGCCGCGACTCCGAACTGTGCCGGCAGATCCTGCTCACCTTGCGCTACTTGCTTCCCTCGAACCGTCCCACCCGCCAGCGCGCGCGGCTTGCCAACCGACCCTTCTATCAGGATGCCGCCTGGCTGGCCGCCATCGTGGCCCGCGCGGAGGGTTTCGAGCCGCCCGTGGTGGTCGACGCCGCGGCGCCGGCGGAGGGTGCGGGCGTGGAGGAGGAGCTTCCACCCGAGTTGCTGGTCGACGTCGATGGCGATTCCGGCCGCGGTCGGCGCGACCGGCAGCGCGGACGGGGTGCCCGTCCCGAGCTGCCCGCAGCCACCCCGACCGCCGCACCGGCGCCCGTGCGAGAACTGCGCAGCGAAGCCGGCTCGTTCTGGCAGCCGGGTCCGCTTGTGCGCACGCCGATCCCCGACCTGGCAGAGCTCGGACCTCTGCCTTTTCCCGGGCCGGCCTTCCTTGGACGGGGAACCTTCGGCAACCGCTGGGCTGCCCGCTCGGATTAGCTAGCCCCGGTACCTTGTTGGATCCTTCTGACCCGCTTGCTCAAAACCCAGGCGGCGAAGGATGCACGCATCGCATGCCCCACATGCGCCTCCTTCGTCGGACGGGTCGTAGCACGAAAGCGTCAGACCGTAGTCCACACCCAGCGCGGTTCCGGCGCGAATGATGTCGGCCTTGCTCATGGCCACGAGCGGAGCGACCAGCTTCACCGCTTGCCCGGAAACGCCGACCTTGGTGCCCAAACGCGCAACCTCTTGCATGGCCGCCAGCCACTCGGGACGGCAATCGGGGTAGCCCGAATAGTCGAGCGCATTGATTCCGAGGGCGATCTCTTCGGCCCCAATGGATTCGGCCAAACCCAGCGCGTGGGCGACGAACAGGGTGTTGCGGGCCGGAACATAGGTCGATGGGATCCCGGTGCCGATGACGGACTCGCTGCGCCCCTTGGGAATTTCGCCTTGCCCGGTGAGCGCGGATCCGGCCAGGCACTGGACGTCGATGGAGCAAATGCGGTGCGAGGCCGCGCCCATGCGCTGGGCGATGGCCGCGGCGGCCGCAAGTTCGACCTTGTGCCGTTGCCCGTAGCGAAAGCTGAGCGCGTGGCACTGTCTGCCCTGGGCCAGACACATGGCAAGCACCGTCGCCGAGTCGAGGCCGCCGGAAAGCAACACGATGGTTTGCATGGCCCAAGGTTATTGCATACTCGCGGCCATGACGAAGGATCGCGGAAGATTCCCGCCCGAGGACGTGGAAGCCGGCTGCCGCGAGCCCTTCGTCGACGCCGAACTCTATGACCACGAATACCGCCACCGTCGCGCCGACATCAACTTCTACCGGCGGCTTGCGAACAACCGAATGGAGTTTGTTTCAGGCGCCATCCTCGACCTTGCCTGCGGCAGTGGTCGGCTTCTCTTGCCTTTGGCGCGCGACGGGCACGTCGTGGTGGGCGTCGATCGCTCGGAGGAAATGCTGGCCGCGGCCGCGCGGAGAATTCGCCGCCTGTCCGCGAGCCGCCAGGGGCAGTGCACGCTGATTCGCGCGGATCTCCGTTCGTACCACCTTCACGCCAAAGCCAGTCTGGCCGTTGCTGCCTTTCACAGCGTGCAACACCTCGTCGAGGACAAGGATCTCTTGCGCTTCTTTCGCACCACGCGCGCCAACCTGATGCGCGGGGGGTGGCTGGCCTTCGACGTGCTTCCACCCGATCCGGTCTGGTTAGCGCGCGATTCGGATCGCCGCTGGGGGCGAACCACCCTTCGTCATCCGACGACGAGAGAACGGATGGTTTACACCACGAACCATACCTTCGACCCGAGTACGCGCTTGCTGCACATGCGGCTCTACTACCAGTCCGTCGACGACAAAGGCCGACCGTCCGCCCCGGAACGCCTGGTCCGGCTTTGCCATCGCCAGCTCTGGCCCGACGAGGTGGGGCGCATGCTTGCGGCCACTGGATTCCGTCTGATCGAGACCTTTGCCGGGTTCGATGGCAGCTTGCTCTCTGGCCAGGCCGCGGCCGCCGACGAGCACGTGTATGTGGCCGTGGCGGTGTAATCCCGAGTGCCTCCGACGGAAACCGCTTGACAGCACTAGGCACGCAGATACGATGCGGTTGATCTCCTTTTCGCCACAACTCAGACGGAGGGCGGAGTAATGGCCGAGAAAGTCAAGAAGACAGGGATTGTTCGCAACAAGGACTTCATGCTCTACGTGAAGGACGGGGATGTTTGGCAGGTTCGCCGCAAGCAGCCTGGAGTCGCCAAGGGCAAGCCTGAAAAGGTAGCCGAGGGCGGCTTCGAGATGGACAACAACTACATCTACTTCGTCGACAAGGACGGCGACGTGTCTCGCGCCAAGCGGGCCGTTGGTGGGCAGAAGCGCAAGAAGGCCGCCAAGAAGGTCGCCAAGAAGCCGGCCAAGAAGAAGGCCGCCAAGAAGCCGGCCAAGAAGAAGGCCGCCAAGAAGCCAGCCAAGAAGAAGCGGCGCTAGTCCGCGTCTCTTCCTAGGCTCCGCCCGCTAAGACAGCGGGCGGAGCCACACCCAAAGCGCCCGACGGCGATGTCGGGCGCGTACAGAAAGCAGCTAGCGACGCCTTCTGCGCTTCCCACCGTGCATCCGCCGATCCAGGCGCTCGCGCCAAACCGGTTGCTCGGACTTTGCGTCGTCATCGTCCTGCGTACCCTCGTAGGATTTCGTCTCGTCCGCGACCTTTTCTTCAGCTGGGGTCTTGGCCGGGGCCAAGGCGGCCTGCCGGGCAACCATCATGTCCCAGGCAATCATGACGAACCCGAACAGTGTCGCCAGTGCCATCCACGTGTACTGCTCGTCGAGGCCGGTGGGCATGCCGAAATTCTTCATCGCAGCCGAATTCCGGATCGAGGACGGCAGGATCTTTCCAAGCCAGTTCGGCATGCCCTGGATGGGCGCCCAGCCAATGAACTGGGTGAATGCTGTCACCCCCATTAGCCATCGCCCCGCCACCTCGTGCCTGGCGTAGAGCAAGGCCACCACAATGATGAAGGAGTAGTAGTAGCACGTCAGCTCCGCGCCGAACGCAATGAGCGTCGCGGACAAGGCTGTCGCCACCCACGGATCGACCCCGCGCACGGCCAGGCCGATGAGGACGAGGTAGAGGAGAATGATGCCGATGTAGAGCGGGCGCGCCTCGCGGAAGCTCTTCAAGCGCGCGTTCTTCCAGCCGCTCCATGGATCCACAAGTTGATCGTTGCGCATGAGGCGCCCGACTTCGGAGGGACGGTAGTTCACCACGGTTCGCAACCCCATGTAGTTCGTCAGCGGGGTTTCCGAGTGCTTGATGGTGTTGCGCACGAACGCCGGATAGGCCTGCGGTCCGCCCGCGGTCACTACGCTGACGGGAACCAGAATCGCCACCGCTACCGCGGCACCCATGAAAAAGCGCAGGAAGCGCCGTTCGAGCTCGCGGTGCTTGACGTAGTGGTAGACCGCCGCGATGAGCGGCGCCACGAACATGAAGCCGGGGAAAATGCGCAGTAGGGTCGAATACGCGAGGCACATGCCGGCGTAGAAGAAGCGCTCCTTTTTGAGCAGGCAAACCGACGCCACCATCCAGAACAGCCAGTCCCAGCGCAACAGCGATCCGCCCGTCCAATACCAGCGCGACGGGAAGTTGGTCGAAAACGCGATCAGCGCCACCGCGAGCGTGCGCCAGCCGAAAGCCCACCAGATCATCAGCGAGAGCAGAACCACGAGCACGCAATCGATGCTGTCGAGGATCTTCACCTGGGTCTGGCTGGCCGGTCCCAGATTGGTGAGGATGGTGCCCATGATGTTCCACACCGGCGTGCCGTTGTATCCGTGGTCGGTCTGGGCGTCGTCCCAGCGCCTCGGGTTTTCCAAGGTGCGGAAGTAGCGCAGGTCGTGCTTGAGCGATTCCCAGCGCTCCGGCGTGTAGTGCGACTTGCAGCGCTCGGGGTGGGCTAGGATGTCGGCCGTGGTCTCGACCAGGTTGGTGCGCAGGTTGGTCATCTTGCGCAACTCGACCCGGCGGCGCAGGTTGGGCTCCTCGCTGTCGGCGACGGCCACGCATTCGTACAAACGCTCGTAGCTGTTCTCTTTGAAGTACTTGGACCCGATGTAGTAGTGGAAGGTGTCCCAGCCGTGGATGAAGTTGGGGAAGTGGAACGAGCCGAAGTTGAAGTAGGTCAGAAAGGCCAGCACGCCCATCACGCCGAGGAGCGCATTGCGCACGCGCTTTTGGGCCGCCAGGCGGCCCGCGATGCTGAGCTTGCGCTCCCACCACAGGAACGCGAGGCCCAGGCCGGCCAGGATAAGCTCCCAGCGCCCGCTGGCGTCGTTGTCCCAGTAGTCGAGCAGCTTCTTGGGCGGCACCGCGGCGGCGGGCGCGTCCACGACTTTCATCACTGGCGGAAATGGCGACGGCACCTGGCAGTAGGCCGCGACCTCGGAGATGGAATAGAAGCTGTCGCCGACCCCTTCGCCCACGCGCACGAAGCGCGCCGGCATGCCGCCCGCGTTGAGCACGCGCATGCGCAAGCCGTGATTGGGCACGGGATCGATCTGGCCCAGGACTTTGTAGTCCTTGCCGTCAATCGACCCCCACACGGTGTAGGTGTCGTTGGCGTCGGCCTGGATGGCGAACGAGCGCAGGGTCGTCACCGCGCCGAGATCCCAGGTCACGGTCGCGGCGCCGGTGTCGAAGATGACCGCGGGCGGGGCGTCCCACATCGCACCTTCGGGCGCGAGCGTCTCGTCGGTGAGTAGGCTGAAGTCGCGACGCACTTCTTGCCAGGTCACGGGTAGTTTGTGGGCCAGCAGGTTGCCTTCGGGGCACACCGGAACCGCGGACATGTTCTGTGCGTGCGCCCGCGAAGACGGAAACAGCAGGAAAAACAGGGGCAAAATGCCCAGGACAAAACGTCGCATGACCGGTCAGTCTATCCTGCTCGTGGCCTCGGCGTAACCCGCCGCAAACGCCTTGGTGTAGCCTAGCGCACTGTAGTATCCAGCCGCGATTCCCAGGCCAACGGCAAGCCGCCCGAAATGCCCGAGGTAGGGCTCGGCCGCGGGCACGAGCGCGCTGATGGACAGATACGTGGGGAAGAAACCCCACATGATGAGATTGGTTTTCACCTTGCCGGCCAGGCTACTCGGGATGTTCATGCGCGCGCCGGCCATGAATCGGCGCAGACACATGACCCAAAACTCGCGAAACAGGTACAGGAAGATGATGTACGGGGGAAAGAACGCCTGCAGCGTTGCGATAATAATGATGAAGGCCTCGAAACAGAGGTCGCAGAACTGGTCCAGGATCTCGCCCAGACGCGTGACCTGCTTGGTGCGCCGGGCGATGTAGCCGTCGAGGTAGTCCGTCACCCCTGCGAGAATCGCGAGGGCGATACCCACGCCGTGCGAGACGTAAAAATACACCAACACGCCAAGCCAAAGCAGAACGATCCGCGACAACGTAATGATGTTCGGCACGGTCCGAAGGTCATTCCTGATAGTCGAGCCCATGGCCATTTGATACCACGAACCGGCAGATTGGCCGAACCTGGCCTTCTGCCTGTACTCTTAGGGGTATGTTGAACCCGAGCACAGCTTTGCTCCTGGCTGCCCTGATGGTGTTGGCGAACGCCTTCTTCGTGGCATCCGAGTTCGCCATCGTAAAAATCCGGCCCACCCGTGTGAAGGAACTGGTGTCCGGCGGCGGGCGGCGCGCTTGGCTGCTGTCCGGTGTTACCACGCATCTCGACAAATACCTCTCGGCCAACCAGCTCGGCATCACCCTGGCTTCACTGGCCCTGGGCTGGGTCGGCGAACCCGCTTTCGCCTACCTCATCCAGCCCTACATGACCGGGCTCGGCCGTCTGACTGGAGCCGCCACGCATTCGCTGGCTTTGGGGTGCAGTTTCGTCGTCATCACCTTTCTGCACGCCGTGCTGGGCGAGCTCGTGCCCAAGGCCATCGCCCTGCAAAAAGCCGAGCCGGTGGCGCTGTGGGCGGTGCTCCCGTTGCGCATCTTCGCCATCTTCATGTTCCCTTTCATTTGGGCGCTGACGGCGGCCGCGAATCTCTTCCTGCGCACCCTGAGGCTGCATCCGGCCTCGGGCGCCGAGATGTTGCACTCGTCGGACGAATTGCGACTGGTGCTTCAGCACGTCGAGCTGGATCCCGGCGCGCGGCGCCTGATCGATCGCGTGTTCGACTACACCCACCGGGTCGCACGCCACGTGATGACCCTGCGCCGCGATGTCTCGGTGCTGGAAGAAGGGCGGCCGTGGCGCGAGAACATCGACATCGCGCTGGCCAACCAGTACACGCGCTACCCGCTGGTCGAACCCGGCACCGACCGGGTGCTGGGCTACATCCACATGAAGGACATGATGGCCGCCCTGGCCTCGGGTCAAGAGCCCAAGCGCATGCGCGAGCTGGCGCGCGAGCCGGTCTATTGCTCGGAAGAAACGCCGAGCGAATGGCTGCGGCGCGAGTTCCAGCGCCGGCGCGTGCACATGTCCATCGTGCTCGGCAAGGGCAACACCTTCGTCGGCGTGGTGACCCTGGAGGATCTGCTCGAAGAGTTCGTGGGCGAGATTCAGGACGAACAGGACGTTGGCGAAATCCAGCCCATCGTGCGCGGCAGCGAAGGCCGCTTCGAGGTCGACGGTCGCCTCACCCTCGATGTGGCCGAGCGCGAGCTGGGCATCGAGCTGCCGCCCATGCCGCCTGAAATCGACACCCTGGGCGCCTACGTGCAGTCCCACCTGGCGCCACCCCTGCGCCCCGGCCGCGGCGTGGAGATCGCGGGCTTTCGCTTCACCACCATCGAGATCCGCGATGGCCGCATCCGCCGCCTGCGCGGCGAGCCGCTACCGAAGGAGGTAGGCGAGGATTCAAGCGAGGGTTGAAACCTACCGTGGCGTCGCGTCGGGCAGGCCGCCGTCGACGGGGATGGTGGCGCCGGTGGTGGGGGTCTGGTGGGTCAGGAAGAACAGTACGGCGCGGGCCACGTGGTCGGCGGTGACTTGTGCCTTGAGCAGGTTGCGCGAGCGGTAGTATTCCTCAAGACCGCGCTCGTCGAGGCCGCGCGCCTTCATGCGGTTGGGGCCGACGGCCGCCCAGAGGCCCGAGCGCTTGTCGCCGTGGGAGAAGACCGCGTCGGGCGCGACCATGTTCACGCGCACGCCGAGCGGGGCAAATTCGAGGCTAGCGATGCGCGCGAGCTGGTGGCTGGCAGCCTTGGTGGCGCTGTAGGCGCCAAAGCCCGCACCCGGCGCGAACACGTTTTTCGTCGAGACCAACACCACGTCGCCGCCGGTGCCTTGCAGGGCAAAGTGGCGGCCGGCCTCGGCCAGCGTAAGCAGCGTGCCTTCCACGTTGACGGCTTCGAGCTTGCGAAAGGCATCCAAGGTCAGCTCGGTGAGAGGTGCTACGTGGGCAATGCCGGCGTTCACGATGACGGCGTCGATACCCCCCCAGGCGCGGATGACCCGCGCGAACCCGGCCGACACCGAAGCTGCATCGGTCACATCCATGGCAGCGGCCACGATTCGGGACGGATAGCGACGCCCTAGATCCTCTACCAATCCGTCGAGGGCGGCGCCGGGCAGATCGGAAGCAGCGACGTGGCAGCCCTGAACAAGCAAGGCTTCGCAGATCCCAGAACCAATGGCGCCGGCTGCCCCGGTCACCAGCGCCACGCTGCCGCGCAGGCTGGCTCCCGCTACGCCGGGCGCGTTCTTGGCCTGCTGGTAGGCGCGGAATTCCATGTCGAATAGGTGTTCGTCGTCGAGCGGAACGTACTCGGCACCACCTTCATGGATGGCGGCTTTCACACGCAAGCCTTGCAAGGTGATGTCGCGAACCATGCTCGCGTCGGCCGCGTCTTTCCCCACGGACACCACGCCGAGTCCCGGAATCATGATCGCCCGCGGCAAGAATTCACGCCCCTCGGGGCTGGTCGCCTGCCCATGCGCTTGCACGAAGGCGCGATATTCGGTTTGGTAGGCGGCGAGAGCCTGTTCAATCTGCTGCTTGAAAGCCTGCGCGTCGCCCAGCGCCGGGCCGTCGAGCCACAGCGGGAATCGGCGCGTGCGTACCAGGAAGTCCGGCGTGAGCGGCGGCGATAGCGATAGTCCCTTGCCCTCCGGCGCTTCGAGCACGCGCGCAACCTCGTCGTCGAGCGAGGCATCGAGAATCACGCGCTCGCCCAGCGCATCCGGATCGGTGGGACCGAGCGCGCCGCGGATGACGGGCGCGAGCGCAAGGTAGTGCCGTTCGCGGTCGGCAGCGGACGAAAGCGGCGCCGACAGCACACGCACGCGCCCCTGGTGCAGATAGGCTTCAGCGCGGCTGACAACCTCGATGGTGGCCTCGTAGGCCGCGCGCGCGGTTGGCCCCCAGGTCACCAGCCCGTGCTGCACGAGCACCAGCGCCCGCGCTCGCGGGGATCGGTTCATGGTTTCGCGCACGGCACGTGCGAGTTCAAGCCCAGCCCTGGCGTAGGGCACGGCCGCGATCTCTTCACCCAGTGCCGCCACCACGGCCTCGGCTCCACGCGTGCGATTGGTGAGAGACAGGATGGCACTCGGGTGGGTGTGCAGAACGAAAGGCGCCGACAACACCGCGTGGACCAGCGACTCGACGGAGGCGCGGCGGCCAGACGGTCGCAGGCCGTGACAGGCGAATTCGGCGGACATGTCTTCGTCGGAAAGCGCGGTCAGTTCGAGTAGCCGGGGCAGATACGCGAGATCCAGGGCCACGAAATCGCTTGGCTCGATGGTGGCGAGATCCACGCCCGAGGCTTTGATGAAAAGCGCCCGCTGCGCCTCACCGAGTATGTTCGCTAGCGCGGCCTTGCACGAGGTGTTGCCGCCACCGTGCATGGCCAGGTCGGGCTCGGTCCCGAGCAATCGCGTGGCGTAGACAAGCAAGGCGACTTCCTTGTCGCAGGCCGCGTGCTCGACGAAGTCCGCGGCCTCGGATTCGGACCACCGATTCTGCATCTCGTTCTATCGCTTCCGCGTTTCGTTCTTTGTGGTCTTATAGAAGTCGAACGCCTGCTCCGGGGTTGCGCCCTCGTGCA
>Ga0265314_10000658_pt1 | contig 42283 bp, 46 predicted proteins | sample 4126metaG_FD_203106 | JGI IMG/M metagenome (GOLD analysis project Ga0265314, IMG submission 203106) | Rhizosphere microbial communities from Carex aquatilis grown in University of Washington, Seatle, WA, United States - 4-1-26 metaG | ecosystem: Host-associated > Plants > Roots > Rhizosphere >...
GCCGCGATGGCTTGCGGGATGCCTTCCACCAGAAGATGCGGAATCACGCTGGTGTACAGCGATCCCGGCCCGAGCGTGATCAGATCGGCCTGAGCGATCGCGTCGAGCGTCTCCTTCAGCGGGCGCGCCCGGCGCGGACTCAGCTCCACTTGCTGGATCGGCCGCTTGCTGCGGCTGATGCGCGTCTCCCCACTTACTTTCTTGCCGTCCGCGAGCGTCGCTTCCAGTCTGACGTTCGCCTCCGTGGATGGATAGATCTGTCCGCGCACTGCCAGCACTTCCGAAGATAGTTTCACGGCGTGCGCGAAGTCACCGGTCAGATGGGTCATGGCCATGAGGAACAGGTTTCCGAAGCTGTGCCCCTTCAGGCCCCGGCCGCCCGTGAATCGATAGTTGAACAACTGCGAAAGGAGCGCTTCATCCCGGCAGAGCGCCACCATGCAGTTGCGGATATCGCCCGGCGGCAGGACATCGAAGTCGCGCCGCAGCCGCCCGGAACTGCCGCCGTCGTCTGTAACCGTGACTACGGCGGTGATCTCCAGCGCGCCGTCGGCCGCCTGGACGTAGCGCTTCAGTCCCCGCAATAATGTCGCCAGTCCGGTACCCCCTCCCATGGAGACGATCCGCAGCGGTTGTGAACGCACACCTTCAGGCATCGCAGTGTTGATTTGAGGGCTAGATTACTTTGAGGATCTCACGAGCGCGCCGCGCGCTCCAAGCGCAATCAGGACTACGATGCCTTCTTCTGGCGAGGCTCTTCTTCCGTTTCGTCGTATACGGAAACCTGCTCCAGATCGTCGGATTCGAACACTTGACCGCAGTCCACGCAGTGTACGTAGTCGACCCCATCGCGGCGCATCAGGAACTCCGTGCGCGTGTGCTCACAACCTGGCATATAGCAGCTAAATTAACTCTATTCTAGTCAAGGGCGTCTTGGTGTCAAGCCCCCTCTAGGGCTAGGGCGCGCCCCCATTCACCTGAACTCATCGGAGATTCACCTTAGCTCCAGCGATCCGATAGCCCTCCAAAAGTGCTCCTTCCGCTGCATTGTGCCGCGGAATCGATACCTGATTTCCTTCCTCCAGCTCCACCAGCATCCGAAATCTCTCGAGTAACGGCTCGCTGCCGAACACCCCGCCGCTATAGCAAACGTTCACCTTCGAGGATTGTTCAAAGAGCTGCCGGCGGACTGCCGCAGCCAGCGTCGCCAGCGCCTGAGCGGCGGATCCCAGGATATCGCCGGCCACGGCGTCTCCCGCGCGTGCCGCCTGGTCGACCAGATTCGCCCAGCTCGCAACCCGATCGCGCGGGTATTCGTCGGTATATAAGAGATGCAGGAGTTGGTTGGCGGTGCGGGCACTAGCGACTTCGAGCAGCGCCTCGCGTAGCGCTGTTGGTGGACCCCATCCCTCTTCGTTTCGCAGAACCGCGCGCAAAGCCTGACGAACCAAGTCGAACGCGCCGCCCTCGTCGCCGAAAATGTATCCCCAGCCACCGGCTCGGGCGGTCACGCCCGCGGCATTTCGTCCGAAGACCATCGACCCGGTGCCGGCGATCACGACGATCCCCGGTTCGCCGCCGGTCGCCCCCGCCAGGGCAATGTGCGCGTCATGTGTAATTAGATAGCGCTCCGCCCGGATCGTTTCTTTCACCAGCGCTTCTTTGTCGTCGGGACCCCCGCTCAAGCCCAGGCAAGCTGCCTCGAATATGATCGGCTGGCTGAGGCCCGCCGACGCCGCAGCCTGTTTCACGCTCTCCGTGATCGCCGCGACGAATTTCCGCCGGCCCTCGCCCGCCGACGCGTGGTTGCACGGCCCGGCTCGCCCAACACCGAGCACACGGCCGGTCCCGTCTCCGATCTTCTCTCCGATTAGGGCCGTGGTGCTGGATTGGCCCCCGTCTATACCCAAGTAAAGCTGCATCACCAGATGGTCTGATACAGGCGCTCACCCTCGGTGTGGCCGATCAGCTTCAACCCCCAGACTTCCGGATCCTCCGCGAAATCCTCAGCGCCATTACTTTTGTCGGAGACCATCAGATAGCGAATCCCGCGCGCGTATAGTTCATATGTCGCCATCCGCCGGATTCCCTGGGGAACAGGCTGGTTCACGGTCGCGGGATTATCGGCGATTTTTTCCGATCCGCCCGAGGGATCTATGGATTCCAGTTGCAGCCGCGTCAGTTCAAAATCGGAAGAGGCGACCAGGCGCACTTCGTCCACGGATTCTTCCCTTCCGAAATCGACGTCCAGGTACATGCCCGGGCTGGCAATCTCTCCGGATCGCCATCGGGTCGCCAGGGAGTTGTCGAACGCCAGCTGCACCTCCCACGGATTGGGCCACGCCTGCAGCCGCCAGTCCAGCTTTCGTGTGAGTTCCGTACCGTGATAAAAGAATCGTAGCTCGTAGACATTCCACTGGTGAGGATAGACGGCCTGCGCGGTCTGAACTACGCGCAATCGCCGGGCTTTGCGCTCCGGGAATTGAAACACGCTGGCTACCGCGGGCTGCGAAACTTCGTTCCAGCCCATGTTGATCGTGTCGGCCAGAGTCTCGTTGCTGGCGGAGTGATAGTACACGAGGATCGGATGCCTGGTGTAAGAATCCAGGATCCCGTCCATGCTGAAAACCGGTTCACTGCCCGGCACCTTGGCGTCGACCATCAAGGCCGCGGCGTATCCATGGGCGTTCGTGCGCAGAAATTCATCCTGCGGAACGATGCGCAGCGCCGCCTTGTAGGGAAACCGCACGAGCCGCCAGCAGTTCGGATTCACGTAGCGGTTCAGAACCGGAGGCCAGGAAGCGGCTGCATGGAGCAGCATCAACGCCATCAGGATGGTCGCCGATTGGGCAAACGCGAGTCCGATGGCCAGCGAAAAAAAGGGCAGGCTGGGAATTAAGAAGCGAGCCCCGATATTCGCAAAATAGGTCGACGCCACCAGGGCTCCCGCCAACAGCAGCCGCCTGCCGGCTTGAAACCGCAGCGCGGCCAGCGCCACGGGCAAAAGTAGAAATGCCGGCCCGATGATTCCTTGAATATACGCGCCATGGATGGTCGCTTCGAGCGCGAGCGGCCGCAGGCTCGGCATTTCGTAGCTTCGCAGCGATTCCGAATAATCCCGCTCGAACATCACGTGCACGAAGGGATTCCGGAAGATCGAGTTCGCGAAGGGAGCGACCGGATTCTGGTACCAGATCCAGTTACGCGCAATCCAGGGGCCCGCCATGATCAGGGCGCAGCCCGCGACCAGCAGCACCGGCCGGAGGCTTTTGCTGAACGGCCGCAGGCGCTTACTACGCCACGCCACGAACCCCAGGGCGTAGATCGCAATCGGAAATGCCGTGTACTTGGCGGCATACGCGTAGCCTGCCAACAGACCCACCGGAATCAACAGACGCAATTCGTGCTGGTGGTCGTCCCATATTTCGGTCCAGTAGAACACCCCGAACACGATCGCGGCCGTCGCCACATCTATGTAAGCGGCGGACCCATCGGCACCGACCACCGGGCTCGCGAAGGTGAGCAGCGCGCCCGCCGCTCCCGCCCAAGGCTTCCCGATCCGGCGCCCGTACGCCAGCATCGCCAGCGCCAGAGCAACGGTAAACGCGAAGTGCACCAAGGCCGCCGCCGAATGGCGCCCGATGGCGAAGGCCGGCACGAAGAGCATCTCCACGCCCTGGCTCAGCATCGCGTACATGTCGTTGGTGATGGGCTCAAATCCATGCACGCGAAGCTCGCGCGCCACCAGCCCCAGATGGTAGCCGGCGCCATCCGGGCTCGCTTCCGGAGCCCAGGCATTCACCAGATAGACGACCGCGAAAACTCCCGCGCACCAGCCAAACACCATCCGGAGACTTTTGCTTAATGGTGGCACTGGCTTGCCGCTTTCCGTATGGGCGCCGCGCCACGCGCCGGTCATGAGCGCAGCGGCGATGGTTCCGGCCAGCACCACGGCCAGCACCGGCCAGTAGGCGATGTGGACGGCCAGAATGGCGAATATCGCCAGGTGCAGGCAGGCTGCGCCCAGTATAAAGGCCAGCGGAATTCGTTCCTCGCGCCGAAGCATCGCGCGTAGTTGATCGATGAGCAGCGAACCGGCCGCGTAACAGGCGGCCACCGTGAATCCCGCTCCAAATAATGCCGCTGCCGCCTGTCGCATTATTGTGTGAGCCCGATCCGCATTAGTATGATCCCCAGTTGCGGGCCGCCCTCCGGAGGAACCCACGTCTTGTCGATTTCCGCGCCCACCGTAGTGTCCTGTCCAGCGGTCACTAAGCCGGGCGGAACCGCTTTTTCGAAGTGTTGAACGCCGTCGCGTTCGTAGCGAACCCGATCCAGCACAACGTCGTTCACCAGGAACGATACCGTCAACGGACCCGTGTTCCGCAACATGACTCCCGCGATCGAGAAATCGATCGTGAATTTAATGTTCTCGACGGAGCGGTTCTCGGCGGAGCGCATCCGCACTCGCACAGTGGGCCGCTTTCCGGTCCATCGCCACGTGGGGGTCGCGTTCGAAGTGAGGTCCTGGACAAAATGCGTTCTGGCGTCTTCATCGGACATGTCGACGATCGCCGACATCCGGTACGGCCGGAAATCCTCGAGCGGCTGGCGCTGTACCGGAGGCGCGAACGGTCCGGGCAGGTTGCGGCAGGCGCTTGCGATTAGCACCGGAGCACATACCAGGCCCAGCCTGCGCTTCATTCTCGCTACTATAACGCCAAACGATCCCCCTCCTCTTCCGTCTAAATTCATCATCGTGGTAATTTGGGAGAAACATGCATTTGAAACAACCCCTGCTCTTTGCCCTCGTCTCCGTTTCGCTGTGGGCCCAGGCACCCGCGGCCGATCCCCAGAGAGTGGTCGCCACCATTGTCGGCAAGGACATCACCGCCGCCGACATACAAAAGATGACCTCCATGTTCAGTCCCCAAGACCTGCAGTCGTTTCAGGCGAATCCGCAGTTCATCCTCAGCCAATATTTTCTCTTCGTGCATCTGGCCCAAGAAGCAGAGAAACTCAATCTGCTCGACAAGAGTCCCTACAAGGAGCAGTTCGAAGGCCTCAAGCTGCAGCTTCTCCGTAACGCGAGACTGAATGACGAGAACAACACCTTCCCGGTGTCTCCGGAGATGATCGACGCTTACTATAAGCAGCACAGCTCGGAATACGAGCAGGCCAAGATCAAGGTGATCTATATTCCCTTTGCCGCGCAAGTGGTTCCGACCGGCACCGATGCGGCCGCACTTGAGGCTGCGGCCAAAGCCGCGCTGGCAGCGGGCAAATCCAAGCGGCCGGAAGCCGAAGCCCGCACGCTGGCCGCCGATATCGTAAAGCAGCTTCGCGGCGGCGCGGACTTCGCCAAGCTCGCGGAGAAGTATTCGGAGGACGCGACTTCCAAGGCTGCCGGTGGAGATTTCGGCTACATCAAGGCCGTGAGCGACTATCCCCCTGAACTTAAAACTGCCGTATTCGCCTTGAAGCCCGGCGAAATCAGCGAGCCGATTCACCAGCCGAATGCGTTTTACATCGTTCGCGTGGAGGAAAAAGGATCGCAACCGGTGAACGAAGTCCGCGAAAACATCATCCTGGTGCTCCGCAATGAGCACATGAATCAATGGATGAAAGACATGACTGCCAGCTACCAGGCGGTCATCACGGATCAAGATTTCTTCAAGGCTCCCGCTGCCGCGCCGCCCGCAGGGTTCCCCGGCGTGTTGCCGAACAAGCTGCCGAACCGGTAGTGCCGCTGCCGCCTCTTTCCGGCCGTCCCATCCGCGTGGAACTTCGCCGATCTCTGGGGCCCCATGTGGCGGCTACGCATATTCCACGACGGGTTATTCTGCTGGATGCCGGGCTTCTGGCCCAGCCCGGCGAGTTCGACCGAATTCTGGTGCATGAGATCTTCCACTTCGTCTGGGTGCGCCTCTCGAACCAGACGCGCCGGAGCTGGGAAGGCATGCTCGCCGTCGAACTCGCATCGCGCGCCCGCGGGGAGCTCGGCTGGAGTGCCGAATGGCGCAAGAATAAGCTCGCCCGTTCCGACATCCGAGGCCGAACTCCCGGCTGGCGCCGCTACGTCTGCGAAAGCTTCTGCGACACCTCCGCATGGCTGTGCGCGGGACTACGCCTGCATGACGAATTTACGCTCGCGGCCGGGCCTCGACGGATCCGCCGGCGCTGGTTTACGGAGCACCTGCTTGGCCGTGCGCCAGTCTATATTTAAGTTCTTGGGCGTATAATAGAGACATGCAGGCCCGAAAGCTGTCGGTGCGTTCGATCCGCCGCTGGACACTCTTCGCGGCTGCCTTGGCAATTCTGGCTTCCTGCGAGGCGCCGATCCCTGACAATTTCCACTTGAAGTCGGCGAACGAGCGCAAGCCAACGCCCGATTTCAACCTGAAGGATGCGACCGGCGCCAACGTGAAGCTTTCCGATTACAAGGGCAAGGTGGTGCTCCTGAATTTCTGGGCCACCTGGTGCGGGCCCTGCAAGGTGGAAATCCCCTGGTTTATGGATTTCCAGAAAACCTACAAGGATCGCGATTTCGCCGTAGTCGGAGTTTCGATGGATGAAGACGGCTGGGATGCGGTCAAGCCGTATGTCGAAGAGAAGAAGATGAACTATCGCGTGGTGCTGGGTAACGACCAGGTTTCCACGCTCTTCGGCAATGTCGACTCGCTGCCGACCACGATCGTGATCGATCGGGAAGGCCGCATCGCCTCCATGCACATCGGCCTGGTGGCCAAGGCTACCTATCAGAAAGAGATCGAGAAACTCTTAGAGGCCCCCAGAGATGTTCCGAAAACCGGTGCTGTTCGCGCTGCTGGCAGCGAGCTCGCTCTGCTTCGCTCCCACTAACGTCTTCGCGCAAACGGGCGTATTATCGATGCCCAAGCCCGAGCCGGTGGCGGCCAAGGCGGGAACCACAGTCGAAGTGAAGCTGCCGCTGCAGCTGCGCGAAGGCTATCACGTCAACAGCGACAAGCCGCCGGATCCTTACCTGATTCCCTTGCGCCTCACCTGGGATTCCGGACCGATCACCGTTGCAGAAATCGTCTATCCCAAGCCGGAACCGCACAAGGTCGACTTCTTCGCGGGTCCCCTGCCGGTATTCTCCGGACACTTCGAGCTGCTCACCCGTTTTAAGGTCGCGGCGTCCATTCCGCCTGGACTTGTCAACGTCGCGGGGAAGCTTCGCTATCAGGCTTGCAACGACCGCATGTGCCTTCCGCCCAAAACTATCGATGTGACCCTGCCCGTCAGTGTCAGCCGTTAATCGTCGCCTGCTTATCCGCCCCGGCGCGATCGGCGACGTTATCCTTTCTCTTCCCGCGCTGGAAGCCGCGCGCGCCACCTATACCGAAATCTGGGCGCCGCGCCCGATGCTCCCCCTGATCCGCTTTGCCGACCGCACCCGAGCTATCGCCGATACTGGTTTGGATTTGGTGGGCGTCGTCGAAGGGGCTTGCGTCCCGGAGCTCGAAACGTTCGACTCTATCTATTCCTGGTACGGGACCCATCGTCCTGAGTTTCGAGATGCTGTGCGCCATCTTCCGTTCACGTTTTTCCCGGCGCTGCCGCCGCCCGCGGAAGGCACGCCGCGAATTGTTGTGCCGCAAGCTCCGATTCAAAACTTCGCGATCCTTCATCCCTTTGCCAGCAGCGCCAAGAAACGGTGGCCTCTCGAAAATTTCCGCGAAGTAGCCGCAAGATTAGAGATCCCCGTGAAGTGGTGTACGGGACCTCAGGAGCATCTGGAAGATGCGATTCAAGTGGATGACTTATACGATCTGGCCTGCTGGATCTCGACGGCCCGCATCTACATCGGCAACGACTCCGGCATCGCGCATCTGGCCGCCGCCGTCGGAACGCCCGTCGTCGCGATCTTCCTCGCCAGCGATCCGCGCGTCTGGGCTCCCCGCGGCGCGCATGTCAGTATACTCGATCGTCCCAGTGTCGCCGAGGTCGTCGCCGCCGCTCGCGCGGCTTTGCGACAGCACGCGAGTCGCTTCCTCTAGCGATCCGTCTCCCAGCGCCTGCAGATCCATTCCGTACACCCTCCGCAGATTCAGGTGGACGGTCTTACCGAACCGGTGAGCTGCTTCCATGCTCCGCTCGGTCCCCAAGTCGATCGCCGCATTGATCACGGCCGATTCCGCCATCAGCAGATCCACATACGCCTTCGGCTTCTTCTTCACGGCCACCAGCACGTCCTGGTGCCACACCGGCGCATAGCGGTGCGCGAGCTCGGTCATCCCCGCGTCGTTCAGCCGCAGCTCGATGCCTCTCAGCACCGCTTGAATCGCGCGCCCGGTGAGTTTCCACGATGAGATCAGAGTGTTGCGGCACTCCGGGTAGTCGCGCAGGTCGTAGGTGAACTCGGTGCGCGGACGCCCGTGGCACAAGCGGCTAGCCTGATACACGATGATTGGGTACGCGGCCGGACGATTCTCGAAATGCGCCAGATCCTGGAAATACGCGGCGGCAACTTGGTCCCGCAGCCAGCGCTGCAACGCCAGCGATACACGCTGCCAAGCCTGGAAGTATCCCGGATCGCGCTCAGTCGGCGCATTCAGCCATTGTGGGTCAATCAGTGTGTTTGTCATTGGCAGGCTGATTGTACAGCGGTGGCGCAAGCGTTCGACCCCACGTGAACACCGTAACTCCGTGTTATGAAAAGCAGGTCCGAGGTTCACTCCGGACGTGACTGGCGCGCACCTTTAACGCTCTAGGCTTGCGCGATCCCACTGCGCCAGCTTGGCACCGGCCTCGTACGCGCTCTGGCAGAAATCGAGGATCGCCTGATCGGGTGAAGCGTCGTTCTTCAATGTGCCGCGAGCATCTTCGTACTTGAAGATGAACTCGCCGAGCTGGGTGTTCCATCCCGCCGCGGCAGGACGCACGGGTTCCTTCTCCAATCCCTGCGGGACCGGCGCGCTGTATGCATAGAAGGCTGGGTGCGGGAAACGGCGGTCGCCCGGCCAGAATCCGCAGCTGGTGACTTCGTGCGAATACGCCTCGCGCGTGACCGGATCCACACCTTCGCGCTCCGGGGCGCGTCGGCCGGAGAACCGCGTCACCGCCAGGTCGAACGATCCCCAGAAGAAATGCACGGGACTGCACTTGCCCAGAAATCGCGACCGGAACTGCTTGAAGATGCGATCGGCGTTCACGAGGATGCGGCGGAATCGCTCGACGTATTCGGTGTCGTAGGAGGCGTGATGAGTGTCCTGGTCGAATGGCGTGAGGTCATCGAATTCTACCGGTACTTTGTAAATCTTTACTTCGATGCCCAGCGACTTCAGGGACGCCATGTATTCCGCATAGAAATCGGCCACCGAGCGCGGGAACAGCCGCATGCAATGCTGTACGCCGCCGCTGCTGAGGAACAGCAGCTGATGAGACACCAGGTCGAATTCCATGGAGAACGAGCCATTGTTCCAAGGAATCGCCGAGGTGCTGAGTCCGCGCGGCGTTACGTACAGAGGCACGTTCCACCAGTGGTTTTCGAGTGGCGTCAGCGCCATCCGGGTCTTGCCCACGATCTGCGTCCACATGTGCAGCGTGTCGCAAGTCTTCTCCCATTCGGCGAACGGCAGGGCGGGCCAATCTGACGACTTCAGCATTCCGTATAAAACCCCGTCAGCGGGCTTTCTTCTTGGCTTCGACGTGACCGTCGATCCATTTCAGAATCAGGTCGGCAAGCTGGAGATTATTGCGGTCCTGCATGAGCATGTGGCTGTTGCCCTTGATCCCCATCTTGGGGAGATACATCATTTCCGCGTCGCCACCCTTGTCCTTCAACTGCTGCACGAATTTATTGCAGCTTTCGAAGGAAGTATTCCAGTTTGCGGGGCCGCCCTGGACGTCGCTCAAGTGATCGCCGAACATCACCAGTGTTGGAATCTTCGCGAGCGCCGCGATTTCCGCGGGCTTCAGCTCGGCGCAGGGCATCTCGATCGAGATCAGCCCTTTGATCCCTTTCGAATCGATGAGCGCGGCTTGCTCCGGGAAGAAGCCGGATTCGGAATGGCCCATGAGGATCGCGCCATTCAGCTTCACAGCCAACGCCGCCATGTTCTTCCAGGTGGGATTCGGATTGGGCAGCGTCGAATTGAGGTCCGGGATCATTTGCTTGTAGAGCTCGTCCATCGCCTCGATGGGGAATTGTTCGTCCGCGAAAGGCTCGCCGAACTTCGGGCCGAAACGAAACACCGACCAAGCGGTCTGATGGGTTGCCGCTAGCACATTGGGCAATTCGCTGGGTTTCGCCGTGCCGGCCTTGACCGCGGCGATGGTCGAAGGATCGAAACCGGAGCGGGCGCGCGAAGACTGGTCGGCCAGGTACACCGAGCGGTCCCTGCGCACGAAATACTCGTTCCAGCCCATGCGACCATCGGGAGTGGTCTCCCAGGTCTTGCTGCTCAGGCAGCATCCGTGCACCATGACGACGGGAACGTGCTGCGCGCCGTTGACCGGGATCTGATATTGCACGTACATCTGGTTGATCGTAATCTCGCCGGGAGCCCCTCGCCCGTTGGCGGGCATGGTCTTGTACTCGCCGCCTACGAAGAAACTGCCTTGGCTCGCGAGGGTCAGCGGCTTTTGGGCCACGACCATCGACGCTAGAATCAACATCCACGCGAAGAGTTTCATTTCGATCCTCCTGCCAACTTCGTCCATTCTTCGATTTTGACTCGAGCCACTACGCCACTCGCGCCAAATATAACCGCTTCGCCGTCCGCCAAATTCGATGTCGACTCCGGGAACGCGCGCGACATATTGGGCATATGGGTGACGATCAGCGTGTTCGTCCCTTTCGGCAACTCCGTTACTTTCTTTCGCAGCCACGTCGCCTGCGCTTCGGTCCCCCCACTCATACTTTGGCCGTTATCGCCGAGTTCGGGGATCGCTTCGGGTTTACTGAACTGCGCGTAGCGGATGGTTTCGAGCGCTCGATATGTCGGGCTAGTAAGAACCGTGCCGATGGGAATCTTCAGATCGCGTAGCGCCTTGCCCATGGCGGTCGAGCTGGCTCGGCCTTCCGGATCCAACTGGCGCTCGGGCTTGACGTTGTCGGGATTGGCCGTGGCCTTGTCGGGCACTTCGCGCAGCGAACTGGCATGTCGCATCACGATGACGTAGCCGCCTTGGCGAAGGGCTTTGGTGAGTGCACCGCCTTGAAGCTGCTGTGCGTCGGTTATGCCTGCCGCCAACAAAACAAGGAAGAGTGTACGTAGCACACAGCCATTGTAGTGCTCCCGGATGTTTAGTGAATGGTCTGTTTCGCCCGCATCCCGAACGGCGCGATCTCGATATCGAACTGCTCGCCATTTGTCCGGACCATCTGATAGGTGCCGCGCATCACGCCTGTGGGCGTCGGAAGAGGACACCAGGACGAATACTTGTAGGATTCGCCGGGCGCCAGGACCGGCTGGTCGCCGACCACACCCGGACCCTTCACTTCTTCCACGTGCTCCAGGGCATCGGTGATAATCCAGTGGCGGCTGATGAGCTGCACCGTCTCGGAACTTTGATTAGTGATGCGAACGGTGTACTGAAACACCCATTCGCGCTGCAGCGGATGCGAGTTCTCGGGCGCGTAGCGGCACAATACCTCGACGCGGATACCGTTGGTTACGGCTTCGGACATCGGTGCGGTTTCCGAATTTAGATTCGGCATATGGAAACCCCCAGCATAGCAGGGCCGTCGTATTAGCGATAATGAAAACCGATATGCGCCCCGTACTCGCCTTCTTGTTCGCCGCGGCTGTCGGCGTTGCGCAGGTCGAAACGGGCGAAGTTCGCGGCCGCGTAGTCAGCTCGCGCGACAATGAACCGCTCAGCTTGGCGCAGGTGCAGATCCAGGACTCGTCGTCGAGTGCGAATCTGCCTTTGCGCGCGGTGACGGGCACCGATGGCACGTTCAGCATCACCGGAGTTCCGCCGGGAAATTACGTGTTGCAGACGACCACCGTCGGATACTATCTGGTCCACCAGGAATTCACGTTAGCCGCTGGAGAGTCGAAGAACTTCGATGTCGTGCTGAGTTCTTCGATGGACCAGCGCAAGGACACGGTAGTGGTGTCAGGCGGCGCATTCGGAGTCGCTCCCGTGGCTGCCGCTTCGTCGATCACCCTGCAAGGCGAGGAACGCAAGAATCTGGCCAGCGTGCTTGCCGACGACCCGTTGCGAGCCGTGCAGAGTTTGCCCGGCGTCACGTCGAACAACGATTTCGATTCGGAGTTCTCCTTGCGCGGCGCGTCGTTCGACCGCATCGGTCTGTACCTGGATGGCGTGCTGTTGCATTCGCCGTTCCACACTACCGACGGACAATCCGGCGACGGCTCGCTGACGATCTTCAACGGCGACATGACCGACGACATGACGTTGTACGAAGGCGCATGGCCGGTTCGCTACTCCGATCGCACTGCCGGAATTCTCGCCGTCGACTCACGGGAAGGGAATCGCCAGCAGTTGCAGGGGCGATTGGAAGCCAGTGCTTCGAACGCCGGCGGGCTGTTTGAAGGACCTCTGGGCAAGAAGCAGAGGGGATCGTGGATCGTCTCGTTCCGCAAGAGCTATCTGGACTACATTCTCAATCGGATCGATTTCGGCGATCAGCCGCCGCTGACGTTCGGCTTCACCGACGGCGAAGCCCGGCTGACGTACGACCTGACTTCGAAGCACACTATCAGCTTGAGCGACGTGGAGGGCGCATCCGGCGTCAACCGGACGGCATTTCAGAGCGAACTAGGCCCGAATACGGTGATGACCAGCGGCTTCCGTTTCAGTCTCCTGAACCTGGGTTCGCGTTACGCTCCCAATGAACGTGTGCTGATCACCAACCATCTGGCGTGGTCGCGCGAACGGGGCGATGTGGAAAATCGGGACAATGCTCTGCTCAATCGCCAAGCCTACAACGAGTGGACCTGGCATGGCGACGTCAGCGTATCGTGGTTGTCCGACAAACCGGGCAAGAACACGCTGGACTTCGGCGGCTTGTTCCGGCAACTGCGGCAGGACGGTTCCACGCTCCAGTTCGTATTTACACCGGTGCAGGTGCCGTCGCAGGACGTCTTTCGCGGCTCCGGAACCAGGGCCGGCGGGTATGTGCAGCAGTCTTACGGATTCTTTTCGGAGCGGGTTCGCCTCACCGGGGGCGTGCGTCAGGACGAGTTCAGCCAGAGCACGGTGCAGGTGACATCGCCATATGCCAGCGCGTCGTTCGCGCCCTTGAAAAAGACGCACGTGCAATTGGACTGGGGCCAGTACGCGCAGTTCCCGGAACTGAACCAGATCTTTTCGGTCTTCACGCACGGTCCGCTCTTGCCGGAGCGCTCGACGCACTATGAAGCAGTCGTCGAGCAGACGTTAGACGAGCGCACGCGGCTGCGCGTGGAGTTTTACAACCGTCAGGATCGCGATCTTCTGGCTCGTCCGTTGCTGGATCCACGGCTGCTGTTGAACGGAAGCATCTTCAACGCGGTGCCAACCGCGCCCTGGCTGAACTCCGAGCGCGGTTATTCCCGCGGCGCGCAGATCTTTCTGCAGCGGCGGACGGCCAACGGATTCACAGGATGGATTTCCTACGCCTACGGCCATACGGAAATCCACGACAGCACTTTGGGCGTGAGCTTCCCTTCCGATTACGACCAGCGCCACACCTTCAACGCTTATATCAGCCGCCGTCTGCGTCCAACCGTGAACGTGAGTGCGCGCTTTACTTACGGCAGCGGCATGCCTCTGCCGGGTTTCTATCGCGACGTTGTAGGTAACGGGACCGCTTACTTTCTGGCGCCGAATCGCAATGGATTGCGCGCACCCGACTATCAGCGCACGGATGTGCGGCTCAACAAAGCGTACGTCCACAAGAAGTCCAAGGCCACGCTCTTTGCCGAGGTGGTCAATCTGACTAATCACCACAACAGCGACTTTGACTCGCCGGGTCCTTACGATAGCACCACGGGCCAGACCTACCCCAAGTTCTTCAGCATGTTTCCGATTCTGCCTTCGGCCGGTGTGCTGTTCGAGTTCTGATCGGGTAAACCGCTGACACCTCCGCCGTGCCATGTTAATCTCTAACTAGCCCGCAAAGGGCGCGGCGGCTCCCTTCCTGCAACTACGTAAAGACGCCGCCGTGCTCCGTTTTGCGGGCGGTTAGACAGAAGAGCCATGGCCAGCTCCGGCATCCAGGATTCATTACGCGAGCGCGGGGTTCGCCTCACGCGCCAGCGGCGCTTGCTGCTCGATCTGATCGATAATTCCGGCCTGCATCTGGACGCCGAAAGCCTTTACCTGATGGCCAAGGAAAAAGATCCCAAGCTCAACCGCGTCACCGTGTATCGCACGCTGAAGCTGCTCAAGGAAGGCGGCTTGGTGGACGAGCTGGATCTGGCGCACTTCGAGGGCGAAAAGCATTACTACGAAACCCGCCTGAAACAGGAGCACGCGCACATCATCTGTCTGCGCTGCGGCCGAGTCGAGGAATTTTTCGGCGAACAACTGCAAGCCGTCCGCGGGCAGGTGCAATCGCAATTCGGATTCGAGATCGCCTTCGCGCGCACGGAAATCGGCGGATACTGCTCGCACTGCCAAGCTTTACGAGCCAAAGACGCAAAAGAAGATTCGTCATTACATGGAGAAAAGCAGGCCGTCTGATGGGGGTCCCGGCCACAGGGCATAAGGATGCCCGCTCGGGTTTGCCACCGGCTGCTCTGGTGGTTCTGAATCCTTCCGGCCAGCGTACCCGCACTGCGATCGAGGCGCTGCCGTTCCTGATCGGCCGCCAGCCCGATAACAATCTGGTTCTGCGCGATAACCGGGCTTCTCGCACGCATGCCCGCATCATCGCCGAAAACGGCCAGTACGTGCTGGAGGATCTGGATAGCCGCCACGGCACCTGGGTCAATGGCGAGCGCGTCGCGCGCCACATCCTGCGCAACTCGGATCGCATTGACTTGGGCGTGCAGGAATCCTATCAGCTGACCTTTACGCTCGAAGCCGGCGAGATCAATCGCATCATGGATCAGATCTCATCCACTTCCCGCACCGCGGGGATGGGCGACAACAACCTGGCCAAACTCAGGTCGCTGGTAGAGGTAGCCCGCGCGCTGCAGAATTCGCTGTCGACGCAGGAGGTACTGACAGCGGTGGTGGACGCGGCTCTGGCCGTCACTGGGTGCGAGCGCGGATTCCTCCTGCTGCGCAAGGGCGACAGCCTGGAAGTATCGGTGTCACGCGATCTGGAAGGCCAGCCGCTCGATGCCAGCGACCTGCGCGTGCCTACCACGGTGATCCAGCGCGCTCTGAATTCGCGCCGCGAACTGCTCTCGATGTCGTTTAATCCGGGATCGGCGGACACGCAAGAAGGAATCGACCGGAGCGTGGCCGCGCTGGAGCTGCGCAGCGCCGTGTGCGTGCCACTGGTGCTGGTGCGGAGCGGATCCATGGAAGAAACGCGGATCGCTTCCCATGCCCAGCAGACCGTGGGCCTGCTGTATCTGGATTCGCGTCTGTCGCCCGCGGATCTCTCTGCCGGGAATCGCGAGGTCCTCACGACGCTGGCGATCGAGGCGTCGACGATTCTCGAAAACGCGCGGCTGATGGAAGATCAACACATCAAACTGCGCATGGAGAGCGAGCTGAAAATCGCGCGCGAAATCCAGCGAGGCTTGGCTCCGGTATCGCTGCCTACCGACGGATGGTTTCGCGCGGCTGGATCGAGTTGGGCATCCAACGAAGTGGGCGGCGATTATTTCGACGTCCGCCAGGTATCCGCGGACGTGTGGGCGGCGGTGGTTGCGGATGTGTCGGGCAAGGGCGTCAGCTCGGCGTTGCTCGCGAGCCTGCTGCAAGGCGCGTTCCTGATGGCCTCGGGCGACAGTGCCGAGATCGAGCCAACCATGGCGCATCTGAATCGTTTCCTGCTGGAACGCGCGCGAGGCGAAAAATACGCGACCGTCTTCTACTGCATGGTGAATTCGGCTGGACTTCTCAGTTACGCGAACGCCGGGCACTGCGCGCCATTTCTGGTGAGCACCGACGGACGCTTGCGCAAGCTGCACACCTCGGGAATGCCGGTGGGCATGCTCGAAGAAGCCCAGTTTCAGGTGGTCCAGATGCAGCTGGAGTCGGGCGACAAGCTGGTGATCTATAGCGACGGATTGACCGAGGCCGAAAATGCCGCGGGCGAGTTCTTCGATACGGATCGGCTGCGGACGTGCCTGCGCGACAACGCCTCCATGGGTGCCGCGGACCTTCACAAAGTGCTGCTGAGCACGCTCGACGCATTTGTCGAGGGCGGCGTGATTCGCGACGACATCACCGCACTGGTACTCGAATATACCTAACGTTATCTACACGGCCGCGCATGGCGGTTTCGCAAGGGAAGCCGTGCCGCTGGGCGGCGGGGCTGCTGTATTCGAACACCTGATCGAAGAATGGTCGCGCACGCGACCCTTTGAATTGCAAACGATCACTCCGGCGATCCTGGGAACGTCTACGCCGAGTGGCGGTGACCTGGTCAAGTTCGGAGAGCGCGCCTACGCGTGCTTTTGCCGCGACTTTGAACGCGCGTCGACCGCCGAAATTCTAAGGCATGATCCGGCGCAGACGGTAGTTCTGGCGAACGACATTTCTGAAGGTCCAGATTTCGCCGAGCTCGGCGCGCGTGGCTATCGCGTCTACAGCATTTATCATGTTGATGTTGTTGCGTATGTAGCGGCGATTTACGGTAGAGGTGCGATCGCGCCAGCAACAACTGTCCGCTGGTATCGCCGGCTGCGATGGTGTCTTCCTGAGATGGCAAAGCTCGTCTGGGAAAAGCAGGAGGCGAGCGTGCGGCACTCACGCGGGCTGATCGTGCCGTCGGAGGGGATGCGCGAGGTGCTGCTGCGGTGCTATCCAGATTGCACGCCCGAAAAAATCCACGTGCTGCCGTGGGGCAACTGGAATCCGGACGCGCCGGATGATCCCGAGCCGCTCCGGCGCGAATTCGGTGTGCCTGATGATGCTCGCGTGCTGCTGGCGCTCAGCCGGATCTCGCCGGAGAAGGGGCAGGATCTGCTGTTAGAGGCGCTGCTCGAATGGGAGCGGCGAGACGACTATCCCGAGTATCCTCTGTGGCTGTTCGTATGCGGCGACGCGGCGTTCATGCAAGGGCAGCGATTTCTCGATAAGTTGCGAGCGTTGGCCGCCAAGCTGAAGCGCACGCGCGTGGTGTTTCCTGGATATGTCACTGGCGAACGCAAGCAGGCGTTTTTAGCGCTGGCGGATCTATACGTGTTCCCGTCGCGGCACGAGAGCTATGGCTTGACTCTGATGGAGGCGTTGGCGGCAGGATTGCCTGCGGTGTGCGTCGATACAACTGGCGCGCGCAGCGTCATGCGGGAAGAGTTTGGCGCGCTGGTGCCCGCGTCAGGATTGCGCGCCGCGATTGCGAGGTTGTTGAGTGATGACGGGCGCCGTAAACAAATGAGTTCGGCGGCTCGGGAGTTCGCACGATCTGAACGATTTTCGGATCAAGCTGCGGAACTTGCAAATCTCTTAGCCGCAAATGAACGCGAATGAACGCGAATATGTTTTACTGCTTCTCAGCGCGATCGGCAATCGCTCGATTTGCGATTTCGATGAGCTTGGAGCAGCAGCCGCTCATCTGGATGGTGACGTCGCGCAGGGTGGCTCCTTGGAATTTGAGGCGAGGCGGCTGGCGATGATCCGGGCAGCGGACGGCTTCGAGCTTGCGGGCCGTATTGGTTTTAAATTCCTCTACTGACATCCCCAGAGCATTTTAGCATGAGAATGTTTTTTCACCGCATGGGATAATTTAGGGCAACCCTCCCCCAAGTAGTAACGCATGGACTTCGCGGAACAGCTCAAGTCGTCTATCGACATCGTCAAGGTGGCGGGAGAATATGTGCGCCTCAAGCGCCTGGGCGCCACCTCGAACTACAAAGGGCTGTGCCCCTTCCATCAGGAAAAGACGCCGTCCTTCAATGTGAACCAGACGCGCCAGTTCTACAAGTGTTTCGGCTGCGGCGTGGGCGGCGATGTCATCAAGTTCGTGCAGGAGATCGAGGGGCTGAGCTTCTGGGAATCGGTCAAGATGCTGGCCGAGCGCTACGGCGTTCCGCTGCCCAAGCGTTCCGACTACTCCGATGCGGAATCGAAACAGCGCGGCGCGCTGATGGACATGCACGCGATCGCCGCGCGGCTGTTTCAAGACAATCTGCGCGGTCCGCAGGGCGCGGAAGCTCGAGCGTATCTCGCCAAGCGCGGCGTTTCGCAGGAAGTGATCGAAACGTTCGAGCTAGGCTACGCTGAGCCTTCCGGGCAGATTCTTACGCGGAAGCTTTCGGAGCGAAACTTTTCGGCGGAGCTGATGGAAGCTTCCGGGCTGGTGCGCAAACGGAATGAAGCGACAGGGTATTACGACAACTTCCGAGGCCGGCTGATGTTTCCGATTCACAATGAGTCGGGCAAGGTGATCGCTTTTGGCGGGCGGGCCATGAATGATGAGGATCAGCCGAAATACCTGAATTCTCCCGAAACGCCCATATACAAGAAGACATCTGTCTTATATAACCTGCATCGCGCGCGAGAAGCTGTGCGCCGTTCGGGGCGGGTCGTGCTGGTCGAAGGCTACATGGATGTGATTGGTGTTTATGCCGCCGGGGTGAAGGAAGTTGTCGCGAGTTGCGGCACGTCGCTCACCAACGGCCAGGTCCGAACCATCCATCGGCATGCCGATACGGTGGTGGTGAATTTCGATCCGGATACGGCGGGCGCGAACGCCACGGAGAAAGCGATTCAGCTTCTGCTCGACGAAGGACTGCACGTTCGCGTGGTGGCGCTGGATGGCGGACTCGACCCGGACGAATACTGCAAGCTGAATGGCGCCGATGCGTATCGCGCGAAACTGGACGGCGCGGCGACTTATTTCCATTGGCTGGCGGACCGGGCACGAACACGGTTCGACATGAAGACATCGGACGGGAGAGTGGCGGCATTCAAGTTTCTGCTGCCGGCGGTACAGAAGATCAGCGACAAACTGGAACAGGCGGCCACGGTCAACGACCTGGCGTCGTACCTGGGCGTGGATCCTGGATTGGTGCTGGATCAATTCAAGAAATCGGCGGCCAGCCGTCGCGCGCCGGTTCCACAAGCGGCGCCCGCCAGCGGGATCCCACATATGGAGCGGATTCTCCTGAACGCGTTGCTTTCGAGCGATCGTGCGCGTGCCGAGATGCTGCCCGCGTTACTCCCGGAGCTGACGGATACCTTCGTAACTCGGGAGATTTTTGAAGGTTTGCGGATGGCAGTCGGGGCCGATGCCGAGTTCTCATATTCCGCTCTGGAGGACCGTTTACAGGGTCCCGGAAGAGAACTATTGCGGGACGCGGTTACAGCCGATGAGTCTTTAGGGGAAGCTGTGTCGTGGGAACAAGCCCAGGCTTGCCTGCGACGTTTGGAGAGCGATTTTCGAAAGCGCCAAGTCGGCGAATTGCGGGCGCGGGTGAAGTCCGCCGAGCGCGAAGGGCGAGTAGAGGAAGCGCTCTCTTGGATGGCGGAGTTGAGCCGTTTGGAACGGGAAAGCCGGGCGACCTCCGGCGGATGATTGTTGTACACTGAAATGCATTCGGAGATGATCCACCCGGCGGCCCGAAATGGCCGGGTGATACCGTAGCGAACTGAATCGGGGACGAGTGGCAAGCGAAGAAAAAGTCGGCCGGCTAAAACAGCTGATGGACTCCGGTAAGGAGAAGGGTTACGTTCTCTACGACGAAGTCAACGAGCTGCTGACGGACGAATTCGCGACCGGCGGGCGCGAAATCGACGACCTGCTGAGCGAACTCGACACTGCGGGCGTCGAGATCCTGGAAGAGCCCAAGGTCGAGTTCGACAAGAAGCTGGAAGAGGGCGAGGAACCCACCGACCTGGACCTGGTCCAGGATTTCAGCGACAAGACCAACGATCCGGTGCGCATGTACCTGCGCGAAATGGGCACCGTGCCGCTGCTCACGCGCGAAGGCGAAATCGAGCTCGCAAAACGCATCGAGCGGGGACAGGCCGCGGTGCGCAAGTCGCTCTCGCGTTCGGCGCTGGTGATCCGCGAGATCCTGGCTCTGGCTGAGACCGTGTCGCACGATCCGTCCACGGTGCGCGACATCCTGCTGATGCCGGATCTGGTGGTAACCGATGAAAGCGTCGCCGAACAAGCCGAAGAGCTGCTTACAATCCTGGCGGAAATCGAGAAGCACTACAAGAAAGCCCAGCAATTCCGGCAGAAATTACAGGCAATTTCGCGGGGAATGAAACCCAAGGCGCACCGCGCGCTGCGCTGGAGTCTGGCGCGTACCATGGTGCTCACCTCCAGGCTGATCCGCGGCATTGCCTTCAGCTCCACCACGCGGCGCGCGCTCGCGGGCAGCCTTCGAAGAGCTGTGGATGAACTGCGGCCGCTCGAAAGAGAGATCGCGCGCATTCAACGGAAGCTGGAAGCGTCCTCGCCCAATGGCGCGGCCTCCGGTGGCGCGGCCACGCTGCGCAAGGAACTGCGGACGCACAGCCAGCGCATCCAGCATCACGAAGAGGAATCGGGCGCCAGCGCAACCGAGCTGCGGCGCACGCTGCATATCGTCGAGCGCGGGGAGCTGGAAGCCGAGATCGCCAAGAAGCAACTGATCGAAGCCAACCTGCGGCTGGTGGTTTCCATCGCCAAGCGCTATACCAATCGCGGGCTGCAGTTCCTGGACCTGATCCAGGAAGGCAACATCGGGTTGATGAAAGCCGTCGACAAGTTCGATTATCTGCGCGGCTACAAGTTTTCCACTTATGCGACCTGGTGGGTGCGGCAGGCGATCACGCGCGCGATTGCGGATCAGGCCCGGACGATTCGCATCCCGGTGCACATGATCGAGACGATCAACAAGCTGGTGCGCATCCAGCGGCAGCTGCAACAGGACCTGGGTCGCGAACCTACCACCGAAGAGCTTTCGGTCAAGATGGAGCTGCCGGTGGGCAAGGTGCGCAAGGTGCTGCGGATCGCGCAGGAACCGATTTCGCTCGAAACTCCGGTGGGCGAGGAAGAAGAATCGCACCTGGGCGACTTCATCGTGGATCGTCGGGTGGTATCGCCCTCCGAGGCGGTGATCAACCTGAATCTGCGCGAGCAGACGGCGGAAGTTCTCAAGACGCTAAGCCCGCGCGAAGAGAAGATCATCAAGATGCGTTTCGGGCTGCAGGACGGCAGCGAGCATACGCTCGAAGAGGTCGGCCAGCACTTCGCGGTGACACGTGAGCGCATCCGGCAGATCGAAGCGAAGGCGCTGCGGAAACTGCGGCACCCGAGCCGAAGCCATCGTCTGCGGGCGTTCTTGGAAACGTCGCTGCGGGATTAGGTGGGACTAAAGCCCCGCGCGGGCTGAAGCCCGCCCCACCTTGGAACTGATCCCGCCAGCTATCGAAGCTGCTCGAACTCTTTTTCCGTAATCCCAAGTTGCTTCAGTATGCGGTAGAAAAGTGGCGGGCCGATTTGGTGACTGCCGTGGAGCGGGATGGTGGTCGCGCGGCCATCTGCGTGGATCCATCGTTCATGACTTCCGGTTTGCCTCGCTCTTCGAAATCCGAGTTTGCTGGCTGCTCGCTGAAATTCGCCCGAACGGGCGCCAGGCATGAACGATCTCGGTGGTGTCAACCGGGAGCGGCTGGTTCCTCTCCTGGTATTCCTCCGAAATCAGCTGGAAGACGTCGGCGAGCTCGGCGAGAGCCTCCTCGCGCGTCGGCATCAGCGCATGGCAGCCAGGAATAGCCGGGATCTCAGCTACCCAGCCTTCCGGCTGGTTGCGGTATAAAACCACTTTGTAGTCATCGAAGCCCATCGACCCTCATTGTACTGCTTTTACAGCGACTGCCCCTGCATTTCGGCCGCGACTTCATTCCCCAGTCCGCCAAACTCAGCATTGATCTGCTCGGCGCGTTCCAAAGCAGCTGCGACGTGGGGAAGAATGTTCTCACGCCCCACGTGGTCAAGGAACTCAGCTTGCTCCAGCAAACGTTCGGGCTGCTCCCGCGCGCCGCAAAGCAGGAGCGTGCGCCCGCTCTTCTTCAGGCGATCGGCTAGTTTTTCGAGCGCGTATATTCCGGTTGCGTCGAGTGCGGTCATGTTACGCAGCCGAAGCACCACTACGGGAGCGAACGCATTTAGATCTGAAGTCGCTTCTTCGAGCTTGTCCGTGGTACCGAACAAGAACGGACCGTGGATGCGGAGAATCGTGACATACTGCGGAACCTGCTTGTCCTGAAGGATGTGAAGCCGCCCTTCCTCGATGTATTCCGACGTCACGGGTTCGACCGTGGTCGTTTGTGCGATGCGATAGATGTACAGGAGCGCCGCCAGGGCGATGCCCACTTCCACAGCGACCGTCAGATCGGCGAACACCGTGAGAAAGAACGTGGCGGCCCATACCGCTTTGTCGGCTGCCGATAGCCGCAGAATGACGCCGATCTCTTTCCATTCGCCCATGTTGTAAGCCACCACGAACAACACCGCCGCAAGTGTTGCCAGTGGAACGTAACGGGCGAGTGGCGCGGCGACCAGTAAAATCATCAGCAGCGTCAGTGCATGGATCATGCCCGAAACCGGTGTTTTTGCACCCGACCGGACGTTGGTGGCCGTTCGCGCAATCGCGCCTGTAGCCGGAATGCCTCCGAACATCGGCGAGAACAAATTGGCGATGCCCTGCGCGACCAATTCCATATTAGAGTTATGCCGGTCGCCAGTCATGCTATCGGCGACGACCGCGGAAAGCAGACTCTCGACCGCAGCCAGCAGCGCGACGGTTAAAGCCGAGGGAAGCAGCGGCAGGATCAGATCGGGCCTGAAGGCCGGAATCGAAATCTTCGGCAAGCCCGTGGGTATTCCGCCAAAGGAGCTTCCGATGGTGGCGACGGGAAGATGGAAGAGGGCGACGCACGCGGTCGCCAGCACTAACGCGATAATCGATCCGGGAATCCGGCGGGTCAGGCGGGGGACGAAGAGGATCAGCGCGAGCGACGCGGTTGAGAGCGCGACCGTATGCCACTGCAGCGTCGAGATATTCTTCGCGAGCATGCTCATTCGCGCCACAAACTCGCTGGGCACGGTACCGATCTGGAGCCCCAGGAAGTCCTTGATCTGCGTCGAAGCGATCAAGATCGCGATGCCGTTGGTGAATCCGATAGTGATGGGACGCGGAATGAACTTGACTGCGGTCCCCAGGCCGGTGAGACCCATGACCACCAATATCGCGCCAGCCATCGCCGTGACCATCAGCAAGCCGGAGATTCCAAACTTGGCGATGATGCCGGCCACGATTACCACGAAGGCCCCGGTGGGTCCGCCGATTTGCACGCGCGATCCCCCGAACGCGGAGATCACGAATCCGGCCACCACCGCGGTATAGATGCCGGCTTGCGGCGGCACTCCCGAGGCGATCGCGAACGCCATCGCGAGTGGCAACGCGACCAGCCCGACCGTCAAGCCCGCGATCAGGTCGGCCCAGAAATCCTGGAGCTTATAGCTCCGCAGGCTCAGCAGGAATGCGGGCGTCCATCGATTAAGATCAGTCACCGGTTACAGCCTCCGATTTGATCTCGTCCTTCATGTCGTCAAACATCGCCTGGCTCTCGGCTAGGTGAGCGTAGAAGTAGCGCTTCATTACGTCCAGAACTTCCAGAATCAAACGGTCGCGGACGGAGTAGAAGACCTGGTTCCCGACCTTGCGATTCACGACGATGTGTTTCGCGCGCAGCACGGTCAGGTGTTGCGAGACGTTGGCTTGCTCGATTCCAAGACGTTCGATGATCGTGCCCGCCGAGAGTTCCCCGTCGCGCAGGAGGTCGACGATGGCGATGCGTGTAGGGTGGGCTAGCGCTTGGAAAAACTCGGCTTTGAAGCGTCTTAGAGCATCCTGCATAATCGTATATTCTACGAATCGAATATACGATTATTGTAGCACTTTTGGCGAATGTGGAGCCGAATTCCATGCTGCTACCGGGCTCGGAACAACCGCTCCATGACTGTCGCGGCTCGGTAAGTCGCTGTAAACGCAGATCACTGAATCCGAGCCGCGAGAGTCATCGAGCGGTGTTTTTCGGGACGTGATTCGGGGAAGTTTAGGCACGGACCAGATCTTGCAGCTCCAGATCCTCAATGCCAAAGGCCTCAATATACGCACCGAGAGCTTCTCGAAGATCGGCGATGGCTTCTTCCTCGGTTTCGCCCTCTCCATAGGCCGGTATGTCTGGTACGCGCGCCGTGAAGCCGCCTTGTTCGAGGTCGGGGATGATTTCGACGGTCAAGCGCTTCATGGACAGATTATAGCCCCTACTGCCAGGAGATGGTCTTGGACAGGAATTGGCCGTCGGACAGGTCGATCTGGAGGTCCTGCCGCTCGCTGCCTTTGACCACTTGGACCTTGTGCGGGCCGACGGGCAGAGTCAGGCTCACCGGTGTCTTCTGCGGGTTCTCTCGCCCGTCGATCACAACGGTCAGCCCGGCCGGATCGGTGATCAGGTTGAGCGTGCCGGTCATCGGAACCAGATCCACGATCAGGCCGGTGTCATTGGGGATGGTGATAATCTTCTGCGTTTCGCGGAATCCGGCGTGGTGCAGGACGAATACGTGGCGTCCGGCCGGCAAAGTGAGATTGCAGGGGGTGGTGCATTCGATTCCGGATGTGTCGAAGGTTGCGGTGGCGCCGGTCGGAGACGTCGTCAGTTGGAAAGAACCCTCCTTCGGTGCAGCAGGACTCGCGGGCAGAGCAGCGGCGATCTTCTGAGGCTCTGGTTTCTGGGTTTCGACCGGCTGGGACGGTTGCGGGTCGGGAGCAGTTGTGGGCGCGGCTTCCGGCGGCGCGGGTTGTGCGACAGGAACCGGCGAAACGGGCGTGGGAATTTCCGCCTGCTTGGATGGTTTTTGCGTGGCGACAAACACGACGATGAACATCACCGCTACCGTGGCGATACTCAGCAGTACATTGCGGACTGTGTGACTGGGCTCGGGCAGGCGCGCGGGAACAGGAGGAGGCGGCGGCGGGATAACTCGCGTTGCTTCCTGATCCACCGAACTGACGACCGGCAGCGGCGGGCGAGTGTCAGCCACCGTCTCGGTAAGATCGTCCCGCGAACCGGCGGTGGGCATGTTGGGGCTGGATCCGCGCGGCAGCGGCGTCCAGTCGGGATTCGCGTTGCAAGCGGTGGTCAGCGCGTTGATGAACTCGGTGCAGTTCTCGAAGCGGTCCCCCGGACCTTTCGACAGCGCCTTGCTTAGAACGGTTTCCACCTGCGAGCTGAGGGTGTTGTTCAGGCGCTGCGGCGGCAGAGGATCTTCCCGGACGATTTTGTACAGCAGCGTCGGCATATATTCCGCCGCGAAGGGTTTTTCACCGGTGAGCGTTTCGTAAGCGATCACGGCCAGCGAGAACTGATCGGCCGCGCCCGTGATGTCGGTGCTCTGGACCTGCTCGGGCGACATGTAACTGGGCGTGCCCATCATGGTGCCGGCCAGGGTCATCTGCTGGGACATGATCTTGGCGACGCCGAAGTCGGTAATCTTGGCGGTGCCGTCTTCGTGGATCATGATGTTGGCGGGCTTGATGTCGCGGTGCACTATGCCCTTCTTGTGGGCGTAATCGAGCGCCGCGGCCGTCTGGCGGAAGATGCTGAGGAGCGTCTCCTTGTCCGGTGTCTTGTCCACCTTCAGCATCTTTTCGAACGGCGGGCCGTTGACGAATTCCATGAAGATGTACGCCATGCCGTTTTCCTCGGCAATGTCGTAGATGGTGACGATGTTGGGGTGTGAGAGAATGCCGGCGGATTGCGCTTCGCGGAACAGGCGTTCCCGCAGGCGAGCCCGCTCGGTCTCATCCGTCAGGTCCTGAAGCCGGATGCTTTTGATCGCGATGGTGCGTCCAATGGCCGGATCCAGGGCCTTGTAAACAATCCCCATGGCGCCGCGACCCAATTCGGAAACGATCTGGTATCGCCCGACTTGTTGCACTTGTAACAATTTTAGCTCAGGCGCCGGGTCCAATCCTTTTGCGCGTTGGGTACAATCTTTCTGGAGGATACAATCATGAGCATTGCGCAATCGTTACTGTCCGAGTTCGATCACGAGATGGCGAACACCCGCAAAACCCTGGAACGCGTTCCCGAGAACAAACTGGATTACACGCCCGATCCGAAATCGATGCCGATGGGAAAGCTGGCGAGTCATATCGCGGAGATGGTGGGTTGGCTGCCGGCTATGATGCAAGGTCCCGAACTGGATATTCCCCCGGGTTTTAAGCCGTTTCTCGCGACTTCCCGGAAAGAGCTGCTCGATACATTCGATAAGAATGTGGCCGGTTCGCGGGCCGCGCTCGCAGCCGCGGGAGATCAAGCGCTCATGCAGGACTGGTCGCTCAAGTTCGGCGGCAACACGATGTTCACCATGCCCCGGATCGCGGTGTATCGAACCATGATCATGAACCATGTGATCCATCATCGAGCGCAGTTGACGGTGTACTACCGGCTGAACGGCATTCCGGTTCCGGCGCTGTACGGACCATCGGCCGACGAAGGCCAGCAAGCCGCGGCCGGCCAGTAGATCGGCGGTACACTGAAAGCAGGAGAGCCTGTATGACTAAACTCCTGCGAGCAGCGGTTTTTCTTTCCGTGATCCCGGTGCTGGCGTTCGGCCAGCGCGGCGGAGGTGGGCACGGAGGCGGAGGTTCGCGCGGGGGCGGAGGCGGCGCCCGAATCGGTGGTGGATCCGTTGGTGGCGGCTTCCGCGGCGGATCGGTTGGTGGTGGTTTCCGGAGCGGCGGCGGTATCCGCGGTGGCGTCGGGTTTCGAGGAAACTTCCGCGTCGGGGGATACGGCAACCGGTTCTACTACGGCGGCTACGGATTTTATGGGGGCCTTGGCTACGGATACGGTTACCCGTACTACTATCCGTATTCCTACTATCCGTATTCGTACGATCCGTATTATTATGGCGCGCCGTACTACGACAACGGCTATTATGACAACGGATATTACGACAGCAACGTAGGATACGTTCCTCAAGCTCCGCCGCCTGCCGCGCCCACGGTGATCAATCAGACCATCGGAGCGCAAGGTGCCGGAACATCCTCAGGATCGTTCTACCGCGCCGCGGATTATTACCTGATCGCGTTCAACGACCACACCATCCGCGCGGCGATTTCCTACACCGTGGAAGGCGACCAGATTCGCTACACCACTCGCGAGCACGAAGAAAAAACCGCTCCTCTGTCGAGCATTGACGTGCGCTTCAGCGAACAAATCAATCGCGACCGGCGAGTGGAGTTTCGGCTGCCGTAAGCATGTTCAAAACCCTCTTCGGGACTTCTCCTTCAAAGGAACCGAACGCACCTAAAGAACCAAGCTTATTAGAACGCCTGAAAGCCGGCGTGCAGAAGACGCGCGCCGGGCTGATGGAGAAGATCGAAGACGCCGTCAGCGGTCGCAAAGAGATCAACGCCGAGGTTCTGGAGGAGCTGGAGTACGCGCTGATCACGGCCGACATCGGTTCGAAGACCACGGCTGAGATCCTGGAGCGAATTCGTGAACGGGTCGCGCGCCACCTGGTGGGCGACGCCGCCGAACTCAAAGGCCTGATCCGCCAATACCTCCTGGAAGTGCTGGAAGCGACCGAGCGGCCCGTGCCGCAGGTTGCCGAGCCGCCCGCCGTCATCATGGTGGTGGGCGTGAACGGTGCCGGAAAGACGACCTCGATCGGGAAATTGACGCGTCGTCTACAAACGGAAGGACGCAGCGTGTTGCTGTGCGCGGCGGACACGTTTCGGGCGGCGGCTATTGAACAGCTTGAAGTATGGGCGCAGCGCACCGGCGTGGACCTGATCCGCCAGCAGACCGGATCCGACCCGAGCGCGGTGATGTTCGATGCGTTGCAGGCCGGCAAGGCTCGCAAGATCGATTACGTGATCGTCGATACCGCGGGGCGGCTGCACACCAAAGAAAACCTGATGGCGGAACTGCAGAAGATGCGCCGGACGGCCGCGCGAGTGATTCCCGGAGCTCCGCACGAAGTGTTGCTGGTGATCGAAGCGACCACCGGGCAGAACGGGCTGGAGCAGGCCCGTAAGTTCACCGAATCGTCCGAAGTCACGGGAATCATTCTCACCAAGCTTGACGGAACGGCCAAAGGCGGCGTGGTGGTGGCGATTTCGCGCGAGCTGGGCTTGCCGATCCGCTACGTCGGCGTGGGCGAACAGTTGGACGACCTGCTGCCGTTCGAGCCTGCGAACTTCGTGGCATCATTATTCGACTAACGGTCACATGAATCATCTGGAAGAGGCGTTGGACCTCGCGGCGCGCGGGTGGGGAGCGACTTCCCCGAATCCGGCAGTTGGCGCGGTGGTGGTGCGCGACGGCGAAGTGGTCGGCCGCGGTTATCACACGTGGGCTGGACTGAAGCACGCCGAGGTGCTCGCGCTGGACGAAGCTCAAGAACGCGCGCGCGGCGCAACGCTGTACGTGACGCTTGAACCATGTGCGAGCCATGGACGGACGCCTCCCTGCATCGACGCGATTCTCGCGGCGGGAGTTCGCAAGGTGGTCGCGCCCATGGAGGATCCGAATCCGCAGACTCGCGGTCGGGGATTCATGCGTCTGCGGGACGCGGGCATCGAAGTCGAGCTGGCCGCTGACTACGCGGCACGGGCCACGGAGATGAACGAACCCTTCATTCATTTCATGCGCACGGGGCGCCCGCTGGTGACGCTGAAGGCGGCCATGACACTGGATGGAAAGATCGGGGCGCCGGAAGACGGCTCTCCTGGATACACACCAGGCTGGATCACCAGCGAAACGGCGCGCGCTCACGTGCAGACGCTGCGGCACAGATCCGACGCGATTCTCACCGGCATCGGAACTGTGCTGGCGGATGACTGCCGGCTGACGGATCGCTCGGGGCTGGAGCGGAGCCGGCCGCTGTTGCGGATCGTGCTCGATTCGCAGTTGCGGCTGCCTTCGGAATCGCGCCTGGTGGCTTCCTGTCGAAACGACGTGCTGGTGGTGACCACGTCCGCGGCGTCGCCGGATAAGCGTAGGCGCCTGGAGAGCATGGGCGTGCGCGTGGAAGTTCTGGAACGCGCCGACGGACGGGCCAGCTTACAAGGCGTGATTGAGCTGCTGGCGCGTGAAAAATATTTGTCGCTGATGATCGAGGCGGGCAGCCGGGTCAACTGGAGCGCGCTCGAATCGGGCGTCGCCGACAAGATTTATTTCTATTACGCACCAAAGATTCTGGGCGGTACGCAGTCGCTTCCAGTGGCGGGCGGCGCGGGACGCCGGCGCCGCAAGGACGCGATCCGGTTTCGCGACGTGAAGCTGCATTCGATCGCCAAGGACGAATTTGCCGTGGAAGCCTGGGTGGAGCGCGACGACTGATGTTCACCGGTATCGTCGAAGAGTTGGGGACAGTGATAAAGGCCGGTACGAAGCTGGAAGTGCGCTGTTCAACTGTGCTCTCCGATCTTTCGATCGGCGCGAGCATTGCGGTGAACGGAGTTTGTCTCACGGCAGTAGAGGTGACCGCGTTGGGGTTCGCCGCGGATCTCGCGCCGGAGACGCTTTCGCGCAGCAACCTCGGCGACCTGAAAGCGGGCTCGCGCGTAAATCTGGAGCGTCCTGTAACGCCGGCGACTCGGCTATCCGGTCACATCGTGCAGGGGCATGTGGATGCGACCGGTGAAGTGGTCGCGATTGATCCTTTAGGCAATGATGCGTTGCGAGACGGCAACTGGTGGTTGAAGGTGCGCGTGCCGAAATCGCTCGATAAGTACATGGTGGAAAAGGGCTCGGTTACGCTGGACGGGATCAGTCTGACGATCGCGGCGATTGACGACGACGTTATCGGCGTTACGATTATTCCGCATACGTTTGCGAACACGACCATCGGTCAGGCTCGCGTCGAGACCAAACTCAACATCGAAGTGGACGTCCTGGCGAAGCACATCGAAAAATTGCTCGCACAGAGATAGCACCATGGAGCCAACGCCGCTGTTGGTGCAAACCGCCCTCAAACTGGAACCCGGACGCGCTCTCGACCTGGCGTGCGGCACGGGTCGCAATGCAATCTGGCTCGCCGAGCATGGCTGGAAGGTGACGGCGGTGGATCGTTCCCCAGTCGCGATTCCCGGGGTGGACACGCACGAAGCGGATCTGGAAAAGCACGAGTTTCCGATCGCCGAGGCAAGCTGGGACCTGATTCTGGTGTCGCTCTACCTGCAGCGCGATCTGTTCGAATCCGTTAAGCGCGGCCTAAAGCCTGGAGGTGTCGCACTCGTGATCGTGCTCTTGATGGAACCTGGGCATGAACGGTCACTGTTTAGAGCGCAGCCGAGCGAGCTGGCGAAGTACTTTGAAGGTTGGGAGATTTCGCATTACTACGAAGGAAAGTCGAGCGATCACCATCGGGCGGTTGCGGAGATTGTGGCTACCAAGCGCTGAGAGATTCTTCGAAAAGCTTTGCCAGCTCCTCGGGTCCGGCGGGGCGTGGCGATAGCTTGGTCACGCGGTGCTGCGGCAGCGTGCCTTCCACCAGCGCCGGAATATCGGACGACGTATACCCGATCTCGCGTAGCCCGTTGGGTGTTTTCAGGCGCTGCATGAACCAGGTGATGCGCTCGGAGAGTATACGTCCCGCGTCAGCGGCATGGCAGCGCGATACATCCACGCCCAGAGCCTCCGCGGCTTCCAGGTGCCGCTCAGGATTCGCCGAGGCAGTATAGCGAAACACCGCAGGCGCATTCAGGATCACCGAGAATCCGTGCGGTACGAGCGCGTGATCCGTGACATAACCTGGAGTCCGGTAGCGTTTCACGTTGCCCGACACGGGATACGACATTCCATGCGGCAAATGCACTCCTGCGTTGCCGAATCCGACTCCGGCGTAGGACGCGGCCAGCAGCATGTTCGCGCGAGCTTCGTCGTCGGAAGGATCTTCCACCGCACGCACCAGATATTTCGCCACCATGCGGAGCGCTTGCAGCGACCACACATCGCTGATGGGGTTCGATCCTTGATACGCCGGGCGCACGAGAGGACGATCGGGCAGCGGGCGTTCGGAGAAGGGCAGCGCGGTGAACGATTCGACGGCGTGGCTCAGAATATCGAGGCCGCTCGACGCAGCTACCTGCGAGGGCATGGTGCGCGTGTTTTCAGGATCGAGCAGCCCTAGTGTGGGCTTCAGCCGGCGGCTGGCGATGCCGGTCTTGGCGTGCATCTTGATCAAGTCGAAGATGGTGACGCCGGTGGTCTCGCTGCCGGTGCCAGCGGTGGTCGGGATCGCGATCAGTGGCTTGAGCAGGCCAGGAACGGGCAGGCCCTTGCCGATCGGCGGATTCACGTAATCCAGAAAATCGGTGGGCGGATATGTGACGTAGAGGTTCACTGCTTTAGCGGTGTCTATCGTCGACCCACCGCCGACCGCGACGATGGCATCGTAATTTCCCTTACGGGCGAAGGCGATCGCGTCAAGAAAAGATTCGTCCGTGGGTTCCACTCGCACGCGATCGTAAAGCGTGGCCGCGACGCGGTTCGTCTCCAGCGATTCCATGACAGTTGCGACCGGAGACATGCTTCGCAGAACCGGATCCGTAAGCACCAGAACGTTCTTCGCGCCGAGATCGGCCAGATCCATGCCGACTTCGCGCGTCACGCCCGGACCGAACCGGACGCTCGATACCGCCATCTCAAACGCGATTTCGCGAGGCATGGGATCAGATCGCGGCGACCGCAGGGGAGCCTTCTGATCGTCGCAAGCGGCGGGCGGCGGGACTCAGAACGCGATTCCACCACATGATCGCTCCGGTCACGAACAGGAGCACGGGGAGCAGTCCCAACACAACCCATAACGCCTTGGTTTTCGATCCCGCGAAGTTCCCGAAATGCAGGTAATAGATCCAGTGAATGAAATTGTCTCCGGCGCTGCGGCGAATCTGAGGACGGCGGCCGCCTTTACCATAGTTGAAAGACTTTGGTTGCGATGGCTGGGCCAGTACCGAAGCTGTCGGAGCGGCGAGAGTCACATCCTCAGGCAGCGCGTATTGAATCAGGGTCGAGTAGTGATTGATGATCTTCTGAAACGGCAACGGGAACGCCAGATACACGCCCGTGATGGCCCACATGAAGATTAAAGCGAAGGACCAGAAGCCGATCGCGCTATGCAGGTCCCAGTTCAGGCGTTTCCAGTTGGATCGAAAATCGAAGGCCAGGTTGCGGCGCCAGCTCATGGCGCCAGGCCACCAGACGATCAAACCGGTCACACATAGCAGTGTGAGAAAGATAGCTCCGATGCCGTTGACCTTGCGGCCGTTCTCGCCATACAACAGGTCGGTGTGCAACTTTGCGAGCCAAGCGGCCACGCGGATGGCTTGCGGCACCGAATCGCCAAGATCCTCGCCGGTGTACGGATCGAAAAGCCGCTGCACGCGTTCCTTGCCGTGTTCCATCCAGACTTCGGTGGCGGTGGTCGGCTGCTTGCCTTCGAAGATGAAGCTGAGAGTGTTGTCGGGATACTTCTGCCGGACGATCTTCTTTAACTCGTCGGGTGGAAGTTTCGTCCCGCGGACCTGAACGGTTCTTGCTCCGGCTCCCGCGTTCTGATAGATCTCGTTGCGAAAGACGATCGCGCTGCCCGTGACACTGATCAGGAACACGTAGAGTCCGGTTCCGATGCCGGTCCACAGGTGGATCTGGAATAAAGCTCGCCGCAGCCACACGTTTTGCGGGCGGCGGAGCCATCGTTGCCAAAGTGTCAGGTCGTCAGCCGGCACAGGATCGTTACGTCCAGCCGCTATAATAGCGAAATCCATGATCATCGATCCGGCCACCAGAGATCCGTTCGACGTCTATAGGCTACTGTCGGGCTCCATTCTGCCCCGTCCGATCGCGTTCGTTTCCACGCTGAGCGCGCAGGGAGTGCGCAACCTGGCGCCCTTCAGCTTCTTCACCGTCATCAGCGCGAACCCGCCGGTGATCTGCTTTTGTCCCATGATCCGGGGCGGCGACCGGCCCAAGAAGGACACACTGGTGAATATCGAAGCCACGGGCGAATTTGTGGTCAACATCGTCAGTGAGGATTTCGCCGCGAAGATGAATCTCTGTTCGGGCGAGTACCCGCCGGATGCGGACGAATTCGAGATCTCCGGTCTGACCCCCGTACCCAGCGACCTGGTGAAACCGGCGCGCGTCAAGGAATCTCGTGTGAATATGGAGTGCAAGCTCCACCAGATCGTGCACGTGAGCCCGAAGCTCCTGGGAGGCAGCCTGGTGATGGGCGAGGTGGTCCGGTTTCACGTGCCGGATTCGATGATCAACCAGATCTGCGAGATCGACGCGGATCAGCTCGACGCAATCGGTCGCATGGCGGGACCGGTGTACGTACGCACGAAGGATCGGTTCGAGATGGTGCGTCCGGCGTAAGATTGATAACGACGCCGTCTATCGGTTCTTGCGACCAGCGCCAGCGTGTTCCGGCACGAAAGCTTGGAACAGCTTGATCATTTCCCGATTGAAGGCAGGCAGATCGTCCGGCTTGCGGCTGGTGACCAGGTTCCCGTCGACCACCACTTCGCGATCCATCCAGTTGCCGCCAGCATTGCGAATATCAGTCTTAAGTGACGGCCAGGACGTCAGCGTCTTGCCGTCGACGATTTCTGCTTCTATCAACATCCACGGGCCGTGGCAGATGGCAGCCATGGGCTTGTTCTGTTCGTGGAAGTCCTTGACGAATTGGACGGCCTTCGGAATCATCCGAAGGCGATCTGGATTCGCCACCCCTCCAGGTTGTAACAACGCGTCATAATCTTTCGCGCTTACAGAGTCCAAGGTCTTTTCCACAGCGAATTTGTCGCCCGGTTTGTCGTGGTTCATGCCCTGTACTTCGCCGGCGCGCGGCGAGACCAAGTGCGTTTCCGCACCCGCTTGCTGCAGCGCGTCGCGCGGTTCGGTCATTTCCACCTGTTCGAAGCCGTCTGTAACTAGAATGGCAACGCGGAGTCCTTGTAGTTCCTTACTCATGCTTTGTAGATCCCGCAGGAGGGATTTTGTTACGGACTAACCGCGCTGTAATTCAGCACGGACGATCTTCGCGCCGTCGACCATCGCCTTCATCTTGCCGAACGCGACGTTGCGGGGCAGGTACTTCAAGCCGCAGTCGGGAGCGATGATCAGGCGGTCGGGGCTGATAAACGGCAGCGCGCGGCGGATCCGCTCCGCGACCGTCTCGGGCGTTTCGATATCGTGCGTCGATAAATCCAGCACACCCAGAAGGACGGTCTTCGTGGGCAGCTTCTGCAGCACCGAACAATCGAGCTTAGACTGCGCGGTCTCGATCGAGACCTGTTTGACGGGGGTTTGCTCCAGCTCCGGGAGGAACGAATATCCCTCGGGGCGTCCGGCCACCAACGCAGCGTAGCCAAAGCAGATGTGCACCACGGTGGTTCCCTTTACACCGTCCAGTGCGCGATTGAGCGCGGCCACGCCATATTCGCGCGCCTTATCGGGCGAGGATTGCATCCAGGGCTCGTCGACTTGAACGTAATCCGCGCCGGCGGCGAACAGATCCTTGATCTCTTCGTTCACCGCGGCTGCATAGTCCAAGGACACGGCCTTCTCGTCCTTGTAGAACTCGTCCACGGCCTGCTGCGTCATGGTGAATGGACCGGGTACGGTGATCTTGATCTTCCGGTCGGTGTTGGCCCGCAGAAACTGAATATCACGGACCTGCACCGCGTGCTTCCGCCGAATCTTGCCCTTGATGCGCGGGACCAGGACTTCGTGACCGCTGCGGCTGATGACCTTTCCCGGGTTATCCAGGTCGAGGCCTTCGAGCGCCGTGGCGAAGCGGTTGGAATAGCTCTCGCGGCGCATCTCACCGTCGGTCAGGATGTCCAGGCCGGCCCGCTCCTGGTCGCGGATGGCGAGCAGCGTGGCGTCATCCTGGGCCTGTTCGAGCCACTGTTCTCCAACGCGCCAGAGGTCGGCGGCTCGGATGCGGGGCGGCATCTGCTTGCCGAGCTTGTCGCGATTAATCAGCCAGTCGGGTTGTGCGTAAGATCCCACCAGCGTGGTGGGGAGCAGAGTTGTAGGTGAGGGCAATTCTTACCAGGCCAGTTTTTGGATTTGAAATCTTAGGACTTGATCATGCGGCCGTCGTTCAGCTTGACCAGCGAACTGAGCATGGCCGGAGCGCCGCTTTTGGCGGCCCCGCCGGTGCAAGTGATCACGTCGCCTTCTTTTACCGTTTCGCGGGTCCAGCCGTACGACTTCAGGTGATTGAGGCTCATCATTTCGACTTCCCACTCGACCATTTTTCCGTCATCGCCTTTGACCTCCAGATAGATGTAGGCATGCGGATTGGTCCACTCGAAGCGCTTTACGGTTCCGGTGACGGTGGAAGGACTGGCCATGTTGTACATGGTGGTGGAGTGGTGTGCGGAAAGCGGCGTGGTGGTCAGCAGCACGCCCAGCCCAACGAGCACAGCTAACAGTCGAGATTTCATCGATCCATCCTCCCTTGATTCATCACGTATATAGTATCAGGGTGCGCGATTTCACTGCTTGGCCGGGCCGGGCGTCGCGCTCTGCTGACCGCGCTCGGTCATCGTAAGTCCGTCCGCGAAAGTAACCGACACGAACTGGCCGCCGATGTCGCCATTGACCATCGGATGGACTCCAAAAGTCGCCTTATCGCCGGGCTTCAGCATAGTCGATTTCCAGCCCGCGCGGGCGAGGATGCCAGGGGCGGTCATTTCCAGATTCCAGGTTTCGGGGACACCTTTACTGTTGACGACCTCGACTTCAATCCAGGAATGGGGATTCGCCCACTTGAATTGCTTGACGGTGCCCGTGATGGTGATGGTCTTCGCGCGATCGAACCCGTTCATCGAGTGGTGGGCGTAGACCGACGTGCCTAATCCCAGGCTGATCATTAAAGCGCACGTTTTCAATAGAGCCTTCATCTTTTTCTCTCCTAGCGGCCGCTGTGCTCCGCCTTCACGCTGGGCATGTGCTCGTTCAAATCGGGCAAGCACGACGCCTCGGTGATGTCCGTGTCGTCCATCCGCCGGAAACGCTTGGTCCACTTCCATTCGCCCACCCAGCTTTTGGGATCGGTGGCCGTGTACTCGACTTCCATGTTGGCTCCCTTGTCGATCAAGCGGATGCGCTCGATCATCTGAAACTTGTCCGTGAGCGGGATTCCTCCGTCAAGCCAATGGTGATCGTCCACGAAGTAGCGGGTATCCACCACTAGCGCGTCGCTTTCCCAATGCCCGATGGATTCGCCGCTGAAGCTGGGCACCACGATATCCGGATCGGTATGCGGCCGCCCGTCCAGGTAGATGATGCGGATGCTGTTCATGAAGCCGCTGATCATGTAGATCGCGGTGGGCACCTGGATCATGGCGATGGGCCACACGCGGGTCATGATCACGGGCAGTCCCGCGGGCCAGCAATTGCCGATGTCGTCCTGATACACCTTGCCGGCGGCCGCGGCTTCTTTTGCGGCATCGTAATGTTTCTGGGCAAAGGGTGTTAGCTTAAAGCCCTCGGGCGGAGAAAAACGGAAATTATTGTTCTGGCCGCCGCCGTGTTGCCAGGTTCCCGTGAGATCGAACGGCGGTTTGGGCCGATTCTTGGCGATGTTGGCGGGAGCCAGCGCGCCTAGCTGCGCCGGCGGTGGCGCTTGAGCCATCAGGGACGCGGCAGCAACGACGCTTGCGACCGCCAGTATTGCCCTTCGAGAGTACTTGTGCATGACTTATTTGTCCTTAAGCTTCATCCTGATGATGCCTTTTTCGTCGGCATATTCACGATTGTTGTCGCAGACAAACTCTACCATCTCATAGTCCGGCAGGCGCCCGAACGCTAACGTATAGGTTACTGGCTTTTCGAGAACCACCGGATCGTCGATGGTGATCTGGTCGTGCAGGACATCGGGAGATAGCAGCTTGAACCGTTCGGTGACGCGCATCTTTTCGCTGTGCGGCATGCCCTGGTAGCCACTCACCGAGGGCTTGATGCCGATGGTGTCCACCACCAGTGTGTCCCCTTCCCAATGGCCCGCGGAGCGTCCATAGTATCCCGGAGCGACGTCCTCGACGGGAGCCTGGGGCTTGTCCATGTAGACGCGGCGCACCTCGCTGAAGGCCTCCCCGATGATGGTGATCTGCTTGGGCAATTGCAGGATCTCCACCGGATAGGACGCGATCCTCATCATGGTGGGCACGCCATAAGGGATGCATTGGGAGCCGCCGGTAGCCAGTGGCTCGCCGCGCTTGCTCGCTTCAGCTTCCATCGCACGCCGCGCTTCATAGGGCTTGGCATATTCGGGCTTCAATACAAGCGGCCCCGCGGCAGGAGGCGCGAATTTGGCGTTGGCGCCAGTCGCGCGGAGCGGTCCCCAGACACCCGTGAGGTCGGGAGGATTTTTCCCGGACTGCGCGAGCGCAAATGGCAGCAGTACGCTCAGAGCAAGCGACGCGTATAGAAGTTTCTTCAGATCCATGAGGCCACCCTGCCTATTTCTGCGGTCCGCGCCCGGGACCATTTCCGAGGACTCTTCCATCGGGCAAAGTGGCCGAAAACAGAAATCCCCCGCCGGGCTCACTCTTGTGTGGATTGATGACCAGCGTGACCTTATCGCCCTTCTTCAGGCTGCTGAACTTCCAGCCGCCTTGCTGGAGGATACTGGGGCTGCCCATTTCGATGCTCCAATGCTTGAAGGCGCCGCTCTCGCCAGGGACGTCGATCTCGATGTAGCAGTGGGGGTTGGTCCATTCAAACCCCGTGACGGTGCCAACCAACGTGACCTGCTTGGTCATGTCGAACATGGTGAAGGAGTGGTGCGCCAGGACCGGAATCGCCACCGCGATGGCCGCTGCTAAGACGTTGAGCAGTCTGGGTTTCATGGCAAAAATGTTACCACACGGGCTACCTGTATGCAATGCCTCGTGAGGCCAGGATCACTCCAGCCCAAAGTACTAGCGAGAGTGCCATCGTTAAACGGCTGTGCCGCGCGGGAAGCAGAGCGCTCAGGCCGATCAGGACCAGCAAGGCCATCTTCGCGCGGAAGAACTGGCTGTAATACAGGCGCATCGGTTCGGACGAGAACAGTAGTGCTCCCGTGAACGACAGGATCGAGAGCCCGATCCAACGGAAGCGCCTCAGCCGGACATCGTCTATGAGAACCGAGCCTCCGAACCAGGCGATGGCCAGCACGTGAAGCGCTCCGATGATCGGAACGGCCCACGTCGACTGGCTGAGATCCAGGCGCAGGGACGTGTCCTGAAGCCAGCGTGCGAGTTCCAGCAGCGGGTTAAACATCGAACTCGCTAAACATCAAAATCAATGATCGCGCGCGCGGCCAGGACCACGCACGTCCACAAAATGAGAGATAGGATGGCCGCAACACGCGGGCCGAAGCGACGTAGCGGGCCTTGCGTGGCCAGCGCCAAAACCAGGAGAGGGATCTTTAGTCGAAACGCCGGATTGTGCCGGTAGCGCGTGGGATCGGAGAGAAACATCACGACGCCGGTGAGGAGCATCGCGGCAAGACCGGCGATGGTCCAAGCTTTGAGGTGGCGCGTATCCGGGATGTTCAGACCCAACGTGCGCAAGTCCTCGAGAACGATGGTTCCCACAAAGGCAGCCAGACCGATGACGTGGATCGATTCGATGACGGGAAAGATCCAGGAGTTTTCGAGGGGCAAGGGAACAGTTACTGCGGTTTCACGAACAGCTTGCTGTAGTCCTTATTGTTCTCGCACACGAACTCGTCGATCTTGTTCAAGTCCGGGCGAAGGGGGAAGGTCCGGCTGACCGTCCAGGGTCGCACGAAAACGTTGGGATCTTCGAGCGTAGCTTCATACTGGAGCGTATCGAAATCGGGGCGGCTGAAGCGTTCGACGATGTGCAGCCCTTCGCTGTGCTTGAAGCCGCTCAGTTCCGTCTTTGTGTTGAAGCCGACGATGTCGACGACCAGCGTGTCGCCTTCCCAATGCCCAACAGCATCACCCATCCAGGTTGGATCGGGATCGACGGGATGCGTGGCGCCGTTGGTTGGGACGATTCGAAAAACGCCGGGGTATTCATGCATGATGACCGCGTAGCTGGGAGTTTGCAGGATCTGGAATTGATACGGAACGGAATAGGCCGCAGGGCCTGCGATGGGCATGCAGTCCGAAAGTGCGCCGGCATCGTTGGGTCCGCGAACGACGCGATATTTTTCCATGCCGGGTTTCAGTTCGGGTCCTGCTGGAGCGGCGGCTCGACCGCCCCCTGGTGCCGCGCCTCGTCCACCGCCGGGTGCCCCTCCACCGCCAAAGCTGTAGACGCCGGAGAGGTCGGGCTTACCGTTCGCCAGCCTCGGCAGCTCCTTCTTGGTTTCCGTGATGGCCGCGGCGCTCGCGTTCACCGGCGTAGTCCCGGGGACAGTCACGGTGACTTCTTTCGTCTGCACGGTGTTATTCGGCCCGCGCACGGTCAAAGTGTAGGTGGTAGTGGCTTTCGGAGACACCGGGCGGCTGCCACGCGGGGTCACGCGGCCGGGCTCGGGATCGATCTGAACGCCGCTCGGATTCTCGGTCGCCCAGATCAAAGTCGCGGCTTGGCCGGGTTGAATGGTTGCCGGCTGGGCGCGAAAATCGGTGATGCGCGCGGGCGGCGGAGTGCGTTGCTGGATGGCTCCGGACGAGGCCGGCTTGGGCGGTGCTGCTTCCGGCGGAGCTTGAGCGGCCGCAAGGCTGATCGACACACTAATCAAAATCGCGGTCAATGCCAGGGTCTGCGTAAGTCGCATCGTAATCTCCTACTGGTTGTCGAACTCCTGACCAGTATATGTCAAGCTTTTGGGTTGGTATCGCGAAACGCCCGATACCAATACGCGATCTTGCACACTTCGCGGAATCCGACGCGCTGATACATCCCGTAACCCATGCCCGAAGCGAGCAGCACGGCCTGCGTAGCACCCTGTTCGCCTGCGAGACGGAGCGCATGGGCCAGCATCGCGCTGCCGATACCCTTGCTGCGCTCTTCTTCGAGCACTCCGACATCGTAGAATCCGGCGACAGAATCGTTCACGAACATGCTGCAAGCGCCCACTGGACGATTGCCCGCCGCCAGGGCGACGAAATCGAAGAATCGCTTGGGCCACTGAGCCGCCATGTGCGCGAGCCGGTTCAGTTCGTGACGTCGAATGGCGTTCGATATCGGACCGAAGTAAGGGTGCGGATGGCGCAGGTAGATGGAATGATGCGGCGTCTGGATGATCCGGATGCCTTTGGGAACGGCGATCTTGGGTAACGTGGCGAGGTCGCACCACATACCGGGAAAACGCTTGCGGCAGCGAAAGCCCCGATCTTTCAAGAGATCTTCGATGTCGTTAGGTGTCGCGTCGTCATCGACCCAGAATCCAGCCCCGCGTCCGTGCTGGGCGTAGCGTCGGAGAATCTGATCGAGCCGCCGCCCGGCTTTGCTCGCCTTGAATCGCAGCGACGTTCCGCCGTTAGACCAAGTGGTCCCGTTGCTCAGCATCCACGTGATATCCGGATCTCGATGAACCTCGACACCCGGCACGTCGGCTTGCGCGGCATACCAGGCTTCCAGATTGCTTGTGATCAGGCTGCCGAGCGGTGGATCGGACGCCACTAACGTCGACGGCATAGGCTGCTCTTAGAGCTTCACTGTGACGCATTTCACCTGGGTGTAACAATGCAGCGCTTCGACGCCTTTCTCGCGCCCATAACCGCTCATCTTGTAACCGCCGAAAGGCGTCTCGATCATGGCGCCGGTCTGATATTCGTTGACGTACACTTGTCCAGCTTCTAGTAGCGCGGCGACGCGGAGCGCGCGGCTCACGTCGCGCGTCCATAGTCCGGCAGCTAGCCCGTATTCCGAGTCGTTTGCAATATGGATGGCGTCGGCTTCGTCCTTAAAGCGAATCACACCCATCACCGGGCCGAAAATCTCTTCGCGGGCGATGCGCATGTCATTGTGCACATCGGTGTAAACCGTCGGCGTAACGAACCAGCCCTTCTTGAGCCGTTCGTCGCGCGGGAGTTCGCCGCCAATGGCGGCTATGGCGCCCTCTTCTTTCGCGATCTTGTAATAACTCTGCACTTTTTCGTATTGCGCCTTCGTCGCCAGAGGACCGACCGAAGCGTCCGCTTCCGGCCCAACGCTGATCATCCGGACTTGGTCCACCAGTTTCAAGACGAATTCGTCATGGATGCTGTCCTGCACCAGCAGGCGCGTGCCTGAGGAACAGATCTGGCCGCAGACGCGCGTGAAGATATTGGCGGCGTTGGCGGCGGCCTTGTCCAGATCGGCATCTTCGAAGACGATGTGCGGCGACTTCCCGCCGAGTTCGAGCGTCAGCGGCAGAATCCGATCGGCGGCGATGTGGCCGATCTCCTTGCCCGCTCGTAAGCTTCCGGTGAACGCTACTTTGCGCACCAGTGGGTGCGAGACTAATGCAGAGCCGGTCGAACGACCGGCACCCAATACAACGTTGAATACACCCGGCGGCAATCCGCATTCCTCGGTGACGATGCGTGCGAACTCCACTGTCGTCGCCGAGGTTTCCTCAGACGGCTTCACGACGACGGTGTTTCCAGCCGCAATGGCCGGTGCCGACGCGCGCGCGGCTTGGTTCAGTGGAACATTCCAGGGCGTAATGATTCCGACCACTCCGTACGGCTCGCGGCGCGTGTAGGCATGATATCCGGCGCCGACGTTCAGCGTCTCGCCGTGGTTGGTATTGACGAGTCCCGCATAGAACTCAAAATAACGAGCCGCCGTTTCGAGGCCTGCCGGAGTCTGCGATTGGGGCGTTCCGTTTTCGCGCGACTCGATTTCCGCCAGCAGCTTTACATGCTTGCGGATGGCTCGCGCCATTTCGAGCATCACCTTCGCGCGATCCATGGGACGCCGGTCGCGCCACTCGGGAAACGCAGCCGCAGCGGCCTTTACCGCGGCGTCTACATCGGCATCAGTACCGTTGGCGACGCGCGCGATGCGGTCGCCCGATCGCGGATCGAGCTTATCGAGATAGTGGCCGGACTTCGGCGTGACGCTCTTGCCGGCGATGAAATGATTCAGGACGTACGGGGTGATTTCAGTCTCAACGGCGGTTGGCATACAGGCATTCTAACCGGAAAAGTGGAGCGGGCTTCAGCCTGCGACGGGTGCTTCAGCGCCCGCGCCA
>Ga0265314_10000659_pt1 | contig 42248 bp, 31 predicted proteins | sample 4126metaG_FD_203106 | JGI IMG/M metagenome (GOLD analysis project Ga0265314, IMG submission 203106) | Rhizosphere microbial communities from Carex aquatilis grown in University of Washington, Seatle, WA, United States - 4-1-26 metaG | ecosystem: Host-associated > Plants > Roots > Rhizosphere >...
CCGCGCATTCCCGGATCCTGCCCGCCAGCCTCGTCACTCCTCGCCATTCCTGACGGCCTATCCCTCCAGCGGGTTACCTCACCCACACCAGCCTCTTTCAAAATGAGAACTGCTGATGCTAGGCTTCCGCCTCTCGCGATCCTTGTCGAAATTTGATACCACGGTCCAAGAGTCTCCCTCGAGCCGGTAGATGGACACGAACTCGTCGGCGACATCGCGAAGGTCGGAGGGTGACCTGCCGGCTCGGATGTTGAGAAAATGGACGGCGTTAAACGGGCCAAGCCGCTCCAGCTTCCAATCACCCTCGGCGTACAAAACCACGTTATTGTCTCCTCCCATGATCTGGAAAATCAGTTTATTCTTCTTGAGGGCGATCGTCTGAGTGTACGCCTGGCCCTGGTCGTTGACTTTTTTGACCGACCACTTGCCGGCCAGCGCCTCCAAGTCGTCCGCCGCCCCGGCGACGGAGCTGGCCAGCGTACCAATCACAATGAAGGGGAAGAGCAGTTGAAACGTGCGCATCGGTGTTCCTGGGCTTTTCTACGACATTCCGGCAACCACCATGGCAGGTCAAGCAAAGGAGCGTCGCAGCGGGATGAGCGTTCGATGATGGCCATGTGGTGCGACGAACATCTTGCATCAAACTCATTGCTTTTGAGATAAGGCTGATTCACGTTGTCACCAGTTGGTTGCTGATGGGCTGATAAGGCTATGATGATCGCAGAGCGAGCCATGGTCAATCGAGGGCCGTAATCACATGAAGGACTCCACGGCCTCGGTTGGAACCGACAACCGCAAGAACCGCAACCGCGTATGAGCGATTCACGCAATATCCCCGGGACGATTCTCCTGGTGACCGACGACGGCATGGGGAAGGCCGAGCCACAACTGCGGCACAAACTCATCCGCGTCTATCTCAGCATGCTGCTGGAAAATGGGCTGCTGCCAGGCGCAATCTGCTTCTATAGTGACGGCGTGAAGCTGGTCGTGGAGGGGTCGCCGGTGATCGACTTGCTGAAGCAACTCGAGAGCAAGGGGGTTCTCTTGATCAGCTGCCTCACTTGCCTCAACTACTACAATCTCGCCGAGAAGGTAGCGGTCGGCGTGATCGGTGGGATGCCCGATATCGTCGCGGCCCAATGGCGCGCCAGTAAAGTAATCACCCTTTAGCGTGCGAACTAGGTCAGCCTCGAATCCTAATCACCGAGTTTAGCGTCCCGTACGCGTTCCAGACCTGCTCCGTGGCCCGTGGGTCGGGGATCCACTCTCTATCGACGACGAACTTGTACTCATATCTACCAGGCGCCAGCGCGACGGTCGTGTACCAATGTCCGTCCTCATCCCGTTCCATGGGCGACGCGTCGGGGGACCAGCCGTTAAAATCGCCCGAGAGCGCCACCTGGATGGCACCGAGGTCAAGAAGCACGAAACTCACGTTCATCATCCGTGGTGCCGTGTTCGCGGACATCTCCGTCCTCGCAGCCTTTTCTTGTGCGAGTGGCGGCGAACCTAGCCTGGCTGGCGGCCAAGCCGCCGAGGTCGTTCGGAGCGAAGAAGTGTCCTTTGCTGATTGGGCTGGTACCAGCGCGCGAGCCGTTTGATCCTGATCGGGAACCGGGCTCCTGGGTCCACGCTGTCGCGCGGAGGAGCTAGCCTCTTCGAGCGAACCGACCGCAGCGCTCAGGCTCTTCAACCCGTCTGAGGCCAGAGGTTTTTTCGCTCTGCGGGACGTCTGTGCCATCAAATGCACATAATGGGAAATAACCCCCGAACTGCAAGTCTCAAAATGGCCGATGTCTCAAAATGGCCGACGGGCGCCAAGGAATGCCTCCCATTTACTAACAGCCGAATGGAGAAGCGGTAATCACCCTTACTCGGCCTCGCGCCGCGTCGCTCTCGAACTTCTTTAGCGGGGGGCGCTCACAAGATAGTTCTCGAGGAACAGGTAATTAATGCCCGTACCTAGAAAGGTACTAATGGCCTCACTCGGGGTGTTCACGATTGGCTGCCCCTTGACGTTAAAACTGGTGTTCAGCAGCATCTCCCGACCCGTCGTACGGCCCACCGCCTTCAGCAGTGAATGGAAGTCGGAATTATCCCGTTGGGAGACAGTCTGCACGCGGGCTGATGCATCCACGTGAGTAATGGATGGTAGAGCACTTCTCCATTCTTTCCGCACATTGACAATCATGATCATGTACGGAAACTCTTCCCCCGGCTCAACCTCGAACCAACGGTGAGCCTCCTCGATCGTGACCGCAGGAGCGAACGGACGAAATGCCTCCCGCTTCTTGACCATGCTGTTGATACGATCTCGCATCTCAGGATGAGCGGGATCCGCGAGGATGCTCCGATTCCCTAGGGCGCGCGGACCGAATTCCATCCGGCCTCGATACCATGCCAACACCGCTCCCTCGGCGATGAGCTGGGCGGCAGCAGTACACGTCTCTTCCAACGTCCCGAAGCGCCTCGTCGTGATGCGATCCCCTGCTTCCGCGATAGCGCTTTGGATCTCCGCTTCGGAAAAGGAAGGGCCAAACATCGGCACGGGCGATCTCTCATTCACCACCTCGCCGGCCTGAGCGGCGCGATACAAAGCGGCACCTAAGGCGGACCCATCGTCACCGGCAGCGGATTGCACGTATATCTCTTCGAATCGTCCGGAGCGAAGAAGCCGTCCGTTGGCCGTGCAATTCAGTGCCACACCTCCCGCCATCGCCAGGCGTGTGTGGCCCGTTTGCCGCTGAAAACTGCTGCAGATGTGGATCACTACCCGGTCAAGGCACTCCTGCAGGGCAGCCGCGATGTCTCGGTGTTCCGCAGCTATTTCTCCGTCCGGGGCACGCGGTGGAATCAGGTTCTGAGCCAGGTAGGAGCGCGAGGCGAGGTAGTTCTCCCGTTCATCCCGCGTCTTGTTGAGGCGGAGCATCGGAACGCGAATCGATCCATCCTCGCGAAGAACAACCTCTTTCTCGAAGAAGCCCCGAAACCTAGTGGGATCGCCATAGGGCGCCAATCCCATGATTTTGTATTCGTCCGAATTGAAATCGAAGCCCAAGTGCAAGGTGAGCAAGGAATAAAAAACGCCGATAGAGTCCTGAGCGGAAAGAGCTCGAACGCGCTGGAGGTCGGTTCCCCGACCTTCATAGACTGTTACCCCGTGTGTCTCTCCCATCGCGTCAAGCACGACCACAAGACACTCATCCCAACCGGAGGTATAAAAAGCGCTCGCCGCGTGCGATAAATGGTGGGCAACCGAGTGGATTCGCTCCGAAGGAAAGCCCGGTAGATCGCGTTGAACTATTTCCGCAAAGGCTTGTTTCGAGAAAACCCCGTTATAAAGATCGGCCGTGACGGGGTCGACAGAGTAGATATCGCGGTACGGTTCGTAGTCGAAGCTGTGGACAATCTCATCGATCTCGCCGAGCGAGATGGCCTTGTGCTGGAGAGCCCACCGAATCGCTCCAACGGGGAAGTGTGCGCTGTGCTTCCTTCGATCGAACCGCTCCTCGGCGGCTGCGGCGATTACTCTCCCACCACACACCAGTGCCGCCGCCGCGTCGTGGCCTTGCGAGATCCTGTATTCCCGCTCCTCCAGCCCGGGCCAGTGCTGCCGTTTGAACTGGACCGCCCGCTCAAAACCGCTAATGCCAATGACGTTCATTTCGAAACCTGAGAACCCAACATAAGTTCGGAAGAATTTGCTTGGACTAGGGGGTGGGATCCGCGAGAGGCCTCTTGCAGGCAGGCACTTAGCCTTTGGGCAAGCACCCTAACGTGCGGTTCCTTCAGCATAGAAACGTGATCCCCTGGCGTTTCTTCAACGTGGACGCCGCCTCGAGCCAGATTCCGCCACCCCATCAGGTAGTCTGGATGATCTCCCAGCGCGCGCTCCGCGCAACGGAACAACACCACGGAACCTTTACAGGACCGCGGGACGTAGCTGCAGCCAGCCAGGTAGTTCGCCTGCTTCACATTTTCCAGGTTCGCTGGGAGCTCCTGGCCAACCCCATGGAGCAGGGTCAGTTTGGTCCGATACCCAAGGATTCCCGCCTTTCGTCTCAGAGTTTTGGCCCGCGCGAGCAGGTAGGCCACGCGATCAGGACCCAATACCATCTTGCGCGCGTGCCCTTTGATGCGACCACAGACGAAGGACGCATGTGCCACAAAGGAGCCCCAGAAACCTTCATCCATAATGTAGTTTACGCTGGAGTCGATTAACGCGACCAGGCCAACTGGTTGGCCTTCCGCCTCAAGCTGGCAACCGATTTCATAAGCCACTAGGCCCCCAAAACTCTGTCCCCCCACCATATAGGGCCCCTCGGGTTGAACTTGCCGGATCTCCTCCACATAGACCGCCGCCATTTTTTCGATGGTTGTATCAGCCGAGACTCCGCTCAATCCTCGCGATTGAACGCCGTAGACCGGTTGGTCCGTGTCCAAATGCCGGACCAGTTCTTCGTAGTTCAGCACGTTCCCGCCAACTCCGTGGATGCAGAAGAAGGGCACCCTCGATCCACCAGTTCGAATGGGCACCACACAGTGCAACTCGCCAACCGGCTTCCCTCCTCGCTTCTTCTGTTCTTCGCGCACCCGGCCGGTGAGAGCACCGAGAGTGCGCGCTTCGAATAGCGTGGAAAGTCCGAGTTCGACCTGGAACTGGGCCCGGATCTCACTGAAAAGGCGGACCGCAATCAGCGAGTGCCCACCCAATTGAAAGAAATCGGCATTCGCTCCCACGTTTTCCACACCAAGGAGCCGCTCCCACATCTCTTTTAGGGCGCTATCCACATCATCCCGGGAGAGCCCCTTGGCGGAATGCTTCGGCCTGGGCGATTCCACAACGGGGCTCGGGTTCTCCGGTGAAACGAGGACCACGCCAAGCGTCCCTGAATTCAGGATCATCTGGAGTGCCTTGATTCCCTCGCTCGTGCTGATTCTCTGTCGATCAGCCACCGTACTGCCGCGCGGAGCCGCGACAGCAGGTTCGGCCTTTTGGCCAGAAAACACTGTCCTAGCCGGATCGCTCACCCGCTTTATCGCGAACTCTTCGATATCCATTATGACTGTCCCCTCTGCGTCTGTAATGGTGATGTCGAAAACGGCTATGTCTGGCTCTGTTGAGCGGCGAATGCGGGCGTGGCTGTAAACACGCGCTGGCAACGATTTATGAACGATTGCCTGTCGGTAGGAGAACGGGAGTGAGATCTCACCAGGACGGTCATACCCGGGAATCAAGAACAGGCAAACCCCCGTTGCCATATCGAGTAGCGCTGGATGCAGTGAGTAATCATTCACTTCGCCCGCGAACTCGAGCGGGAGTTCCAGTAATGCAAGGCACTCATCTTGCCCGAAGGAGAGGCTGCGAATCGAACGCCATCGTGGACCGAAATCGAAGTGTCCTTCCTGCCGCACGTTTCTCGGCGAGGACTCTTTGCGATTACACCGTCGGCCGATGTTCGCCAAATCGAGCTTTCTTCCCGCGCCAGACGACAAGGCAATCTCCCCAGAGGCAAAAACCGTTTTGCCACTGAGATTGGAAAATCGATACCCAGCACTCGTGCGGTGCAATTCGGCGCGGAACTCAACCGTGTGAGAGTCACCGACCAGCAGCGGTTCGTGAAAAATCACATCCCGAAGCAGCAGCGGTTTTCGGCCGATCTTTCGCCAGGCAGCCGTGACAGCCAACTCTAGATGGCCCGTGCCGGGCAGCAGGGCTGCCCCGCCATGCACCCGATGCTCCTTCAGAATCCAGTGTCGTTCCAGGCTCAGCGTCCCAGAGCACACGCACTCGTCTTCACTATCGAGGTCGAGGGACTCAATGAGCGGGTGAGGTGGAGTGAACCGCGTCCTCACCGCCTCGCTTGCGGCCGCCATGCCGATTTCGGCCCAGGCGCCCCAGCCGATGGCGACCACTTTCCGGGCCGGCGCACAGCTTTGAGCCAAGGCGTTCAGATAGGCATTGGCGGAGGAGTAATCCACTTGGCCGGCAGGCGGCGACCACGCGCTTACCGAGGAAAACAACGTGAAGAACTCCAGCGGAACGTCCTGCAGCAGCTCGCTGAGCACCCGGGTCCCATGGAGTTTCGGCTCCAACACACAATCGGCGCGCGCCTTGGTTTTGAGTTCGATCACGCCGTCGTCCAGAACACCAGCAGCGTGAATGACACCGTCAAGCCGACCAAAACGCTTTTGTCCCTCGGACAGCACAGCCCTCATCGCCTCCAGATCGCTGACATCGGCCGACATGACCAGCACCTCAGCACCTTCCCTCTCCATTTCCTGCATCTCGGCTTGAAGCCGCGCGGCCCGTGCCAGACCGTTACGGCTGACCAGTACCAGTCGCGCCTGGTAGGCATGGCTCAGCCACTTTGCAGTGGCAAAGCCCAGCCCGCTCAGCCCTCCGGTGATCAAGTAGACCCCGCGCTCTCGCAAACGGTTGGGCCCCGACCGCAAAGCCGACCGCTCTAGCCGCTCTGTCCATCTGGCCTCTTTGCGATAAGCAACGAGCGGTTCATGGCTGTCCGCAGCTAACTCCGCGAGGCCGATGCGGGCAAGCGCAGTGGGTTCGATTGTGTCTACATCGATTTGCCGACACAACAGGTGCGAGTACTCCTTCGGCGCCACTCGGCATGGACCCGACACCGTGGCTTGCCCAGGGTTGAGAACCTGTTCGCCGTTGACGGAAACCGCGCCGTGGGTAAACACGCCCACCCGGATTGGGTGATCGGTCACCCTCCTGCCCAGGTGCTGCATCAAGCGCAGGAGGCTATGGAAACACAGATCCGGTGACCTCCTCATCGATGCGCCCGCTTCGAGTGCCCAAAAGTGGCCAACCCTGCGCGGCCACTGCCTTTCCCCAAGGGCACCCATGAGCGTGGAAAAATCGGCATCGGATGACGGATTGATCGAGAATGACCCTGGTCGCGGATTCTGGAATTCGCTCCCGATCGATACCGTAACTGCCTCTTGGCCATCTCGCCGCAGGTTTTCTGCGAGCTTTTGTCCAGCGCCGGCCGAATCGCAGAAAATTAACCAAGGCCCTGATTGCGAGTCCCTGGCCGTGCTCTCAGTTCGTTCCCAGCCAACGCGATAAAACCAATCGCCGATCGTCGTGGCTTGTCCTGGGCTTGAGGTGGGCGCATTCACCGGACCGATCCAAAACTTCCTCCGCTCGAAGGGGTAAGTCGGTAGGGGGATCCGCCGCCTCCGTTCGTGCGCATGGAAGCCCTTCCAATCCACCTCCACCCCACTCAGCCAGAGGTGTCCCAGGGCCGAGACCACAGCCGTCATGTCGCGCCCGCTCTCGGCGGATGTCGGCAGTGACGAAAACACTCTGTGTCGCGCGCTCCGGCGAGAGTGCCGTCGCGCGAATGAAGTCAGAGTCTCCCCCGGCCCGACCTCCAACAGGAGCGCGTCTGGTTCGGAAAGCAAGACATCAAGGCCCGCCTCAAACCTGACCGTGTTCCGTAAATGCAGTGCCCAGTAATGGGGATCCCTCGCCTCGTCAGCGCTCAGCCAGGTCCCGGTAAGATTCGACAGAACGGGGATTCGTGGCGCATCGAGATGTTTTTGGCGAACGACTTCTTCAAAACGCCCAAGCCCAGGTTCCATCAATCTAGAATGAAACGCATGAGACGTCTGCAAACGCTTTGCCAGGATACCCCTCGTACTCAGTCCCCGCTCGATCGTCTCGATGGCTTCAACCGATCCCGAGAGCACGCATTGATCGGGAGCGTTCACTGCCGCGAGAGACAATTCCTGGTTGAGGAGCGCCCGGATTTCCGATTCAGGCTTGGCGACGGCTAACATGGCGCCGCCACCCAGCTCACCCATCAAAAGGCCACGCGCCGCAACGACGGCGATGGCGTCCTCGAAAGAGAAAACGCCCGCCAAGCACGCAGCAACATATTCACCGATGCTGTGGCCCAGCATCCGCGCCGGTCGCACGCCCCAAGACATCCACAGCTGCGCAAGCGCATATTCCACAGCGAAGAGGCACGGCTGGGTAATCCACGTCTCGCGGATCTGCCCAACCGCGGTTGCAAGTCGATCCTCCGACGGATAAAGCACCGATCGAAAATCTATGCCCAACAGAGGCGTGGCCACGGACGCGCAGGCATCAATCCATTTCCGAAATACCGGCTCGGCGGCGTAGAGAGTCCGTCCCATGTTGACGTACTGTGAGCCCTGACCGGAGAACATGAACGCGGCGCCATGGCCTTTCGCGGACGTCTCCCCCGAAGCAACTTTCTGTGGGTCGAGGGTGCGCAGGGAACTCAAAGCATCGTTGATGTCGTTACATACGACGACTCTCCCGTGCGGAAACCTACACCGCCCCAAATGGAGAGTGTACGCCGCGTCACTCAAATCCAGAATGGGATTACGTTCCAAGTGACGAGCAAGGTCAGCGGTGGCGGCATCCAGCGCGGCAGGTGATTTGGCGGATAGAGTTAACACTTGCACCGGACGCGCCGCTCCGCTCGGCGGCATCTCCGGAGCCTGTTCGAGCACGACGTGCGCATTCGAGCCGCCGATGCCTAGTGATGTCACTCCCGCCCGCCGCGGGCTGCCCGACTCCGGCCATTCCATGAGTCGATCGACAATGTGAATTTGCGCCTTGCCAAAATCGATCAGCGGGTTGGGCTTCGTAAAGTGAAGCGTCGGAGGAATTCGACGCCTGCTCACAGCCAGTGTCGTCTTGATTAGCCCAGCAATCCCGGAGGCCGTATCGAGGTGGCCGATGTTGGTTTTTACCGAGCCGACGTGAAGCGGCCGTGGCCGACCCGCGAACACCTGTCCGAGGGCCGCTAGTTCAATAGGGTCCCCGATCACCGTGCCGGTGCCGTGTGCTTCAATGTAATCGATCGTACCTGCATCCACTCCGGCGACCGCGAGCGCTTCAGCAACCGCATCAACCTGGCCTTCCACGCTCGGGGCGAGATAGCCCACTTTCCGGCCGCCGTCGTTGTTGATGGCCGAGCCCTTGATAATCGCGTAGATCGTGTCCCCACCCTCGACGGCGTCAGCCAACCGACGCAGGACGATCACCCCAAGCCCACTTCCAAAAACCGTGCCGCTCGCTTGAGCATCGAATGCGCGGCAATGCCCGTCCCGAGAAAGGATTTCGCCTTCGCGATACAGGTAGCCGGCGTTGTGTGGAATCTCGATGCTCACCGCGCCGGCCAGCGCCAAGTCGCATTCTCCGTTCAGCAGGCTTTGGCAAGCCAGATGAACCGCCACGAGCGACGTGGAACAAGCCGTCTGCACGTTGATGCTCGGCCCGTGAAGGTTCAGTTGGTACGAAACGCGCGTGGCAAGCACATCCTTGTCGTTGCCGCCATGACGCAGTGCGAAAATCCCCTCGTTTTCAACTAGTTTGCGATCACTGAGCAAATTGTAGAAAAGGTAGGAATTAGGACCCGAGCCAGCAAAAACCCCAACCGCCCCATCCAACGCCCCAGGGGCGTGTCCGGAATGTTCCATCGCCCCCCAGCAGCATTCGAGGAAGAGACGCTGCTGAGGATCCATAATGGCCGCATCCTTAGGATTGATGCCAAAGAACCCCGCATCGAACATCTCCAAATCGGCCAGCGGCGCTCCTACCCCGACATAATTCGGATTCTCAACCTGAACTGCGCTCACGCCGGCGGCTAAAAGTTCCGCCTTGGAGAACGTCCGAATCGACTCTTTCGCTCCACACAGGTTCTCCCAAAACTCCTCGACTCCGGCGGCACCGGGAAAGCGCCCGGCCATCCCGATTATGGCAACGTCAGATTGCGAGGGAGCCATACTTTGTGTGCCAGGCACGGCCATTATTGGCCAGCGCTTCCGCCTCTTCTGATGGCGGCTCGTCGCATCATCGACTGCTGGCGCAACTGCCCGCGGGTGTTACCACTGGCAGCAGGTTCGATGCTTGATTTTCGGGCGAAATGATCGGCCAAAGAACGCACCGTAGGGTGATGGAACAGCTCGATCAACGGAACCTCAATTCCCATCCGGTCCTGAATCAGATCGTGGACCTCCGTCATCAGGAGTGAATGTCCCCCCACATCGAAGAATCCGCGCGTCACCGACACGGACTGAACGCCAAGCACTTCGGCCCAAATTGAGGCAATGGCCAGTTCCAGTTCGTTGGCCGGCGGCTCAAGCCCAGGATCGGGATTCATCTTCGGCAGTGGGAGCGCGCCTCGATCGAGCTTTCCGTTCGGGGTCTGAGGGAAACTCTCCAGGAGCATCACGGCTGAAGGCACCATGGCGTCGGGAAGCTGCGCTCGAAGCCAAGTGCGGATTTCCCAACCGTCGGCTACGCTTGGACTATTGGCAATCACGTAGGCAACCAAGCGCTTGTCATTTCCATTGTTAACGTCTTCGCGGACAATCACCGCCGCGTCGCGAACCTGGGGATGCTGCCTTAGTACGAGCTCGATTTCCCCCAATTCGATGCGGAAACCGCGGATTTTGATCTGCTGATCTGCCCTCCCCAAGAACTCGACCGCCCCGTCCGGTTCATAGCGGACAATGTCGCCCGTCCGATACAATCGGTCGCCATCGTTGGAGAAGGGATTGCTCACGAAGCGCTCCGCGGTCACATCCGGCCTGTTCAGATATCCCGCCGCGACCCCTACCCCTCCGATATAGAGTTCACCGGGGAATCCCGCTGGAACAATACGCCGAAGCGAGTCAAGAACGTAAAGTTGAGTGTTGGCAATCGGACGCCCAATCAAGACCCGATCCACCTCGCGCTTAATTAGGCAAGCCGTCGACCAAATGGTGGTCTCGGTGGGGCCGTACATATTGAGCAGATCGCCCGATATGGCGGCCGCGAGCTTCCGTGCAAGATCCAAAGAGAGGGCCTCGCCCCCCACCATCAAACGGCGCAGCGGACGCAGAGCGGCTAGCGACTCGGGATCCCGCGCGAGCATGGACGCGAGCGATGGGGTGCATTGCAGGTGCGTTACCGCGTGCTGCCGGATTTGCCTCGCCAGGGAAAACTCGGGACCGGACGCGGAGGTAAGCTGACCTTCTTCTTGAATGACCACCCGGAAGCCGCGGGCCAGCGTCCAAAACAGTTCAAATACCGAGATGTCGAACGAGACACTAGTGACCGCCAGCCATACGCCGGGTTCAGGGCCGATGATCGCATCCATCGCGTCGAAGAAATTTGCCACGTTGCGATGCGTGACGATCACCCCTTTGGGTTTGCCCGTCGATCCTGACGTGTAAATGACGTACGCTGGGTCCGAACTAGTGACTCCTGCTCTCTCAGCCCCGGGGGACGCTACCTCCGCATTTATGTCTTCGACTCGAATTAACGGGCAGAGGGTCTTAGGAATTGCCTCCGCCGTGCGGCGCGATGCGACGACCACCGCCGGATGGGCATCCTCAAGCATGAAACCTAACCGTTGCGAAGGATACGCGGGATCGAGTGGGACGTAAGCCCCTCCCGCCTTGAGCACCGCTAACAATGCCGCGAGCAGTTCCGGAGATCGATGCAGTGCAACCGCAACACGGGCTCCCGGAACAATACCGCAAGCTCGCAGATGCGCCGCCAGCACGTTGGCCTTGGTATTCAGTTCTCGGTAGCTCCACTTGACGTCCCGGAAGGCCACCGCAATCGATTCCGGCGTGCGCGCCGCCTGATCCTCGAAAAACTGATGGATGCAGGTCTGATCCGCAAATGCAGCCTGAGTTCGATTCCAATCACAACGAATCCTCTGCTCCTCATCGTCCGTCAGGAGCGGCAGCTCGCCGACCGGAGCACGCCACGATGACGCCAGCGACCCCAAGACAACCCCGACACAGCGCGCCAGCGTCAGGATCGTGTCGGTTCGAAACGCGTTCCGGTTGAACCGCCATTCCAGGCAACCCGCACCTGGCCGCACAAAGAGGCGTAGGGTCAAACCTAAGGGCTCGGAAAGCGCCTCTACTGACCGGACCTCGTCGTCGTCCTCGACGACAAAAACGCCCGACTCGGCAACCTTGCCATCAGCCAATGAAGGTGAGGGCGTTTGTGATCCCCGGCATTCGATCTCGCTCATCATCTGGTCGAAACCCTTCAACCAGGAATGGACCGTCTCTGCGGAATCGATGCGAACTCCAATCGCCTCGACCCACCCCGGCGAACCGCCGAAATGCGACGCAAGCAGGAAACCATCGCTGGCAAGATAGCGACTGAAGATCAACGCCCATATCCCGCGCGCCAGGGTGCCAAGTGAAAACCCCGCTTCCAGAGGACGCTGGAAAGCAAGCGGAGCCAAGTCAGTTCTTATAGTGTCCAGATTGGCAACGCCGCCAGCCGCACTGAGCGACGGCACGGCAAGGCGTGCCGGGGATTCGTCTCCGGCTGAGTCGTCTTGGGACGAGCTTTCAGAAGTCCAGCCCTTCAGCATGCTGCTCTGCAACGGATTCCGTTGCGGGTCCGATCGTAGGAAAGTCATTAAGGATCAAAGGCCGGACACAGGTTATACACGGAACAGCCCAACTGCACGCCAGCTTGCCGTCCCCGAAGCTATTTTGATTCTAGGTCGGAGCTCCACTGATGCCGAAAGGCCGGCCCCAACACTACACCGCTGTCCCATATGTGTCGCCGCCGGCTGGCTGATAGCCTTGTGGTCTAGGAGGAGCAAGGTCAAAAATGGCTTCTGTGCCCGGGATCGCGACGGACAGCGATCGCAGAAGCACAAAGGGCTTCCTCCATTGACCGCCTTCGACAGCGCAATTCATGGCGAAAACAGGGTGCGTTCCCCTCAAATTCGCAGGCGAACCATTAATGGTTACCGTACGCTAATCTGTTCGATTTGCAAGCCAGAATAGGGGAGTGAGCGTGAACCACGGCGGGGGCTTGGTCGTGGGTTCCGGGCAAGGTTGATCCAGCCCCCTCTGGACAGCCGCCACTGGTCATTCAGGGGTTATCCGGAGCCTGAAGAATCGCCGCGGGACACCTACCAGGCTATTCGTGAGCGCCAGCGGAGCTCCCGTCCCAACCACGGCTTGACCAACTGGAATCCAGTCGCCGGTTCCAAGAGCGTCGGTAGCCTCAAGCTGGTAAGCCTGGCTAGAACTCGACGGCCAGGAAAGAGTGAGATTCCGCCCGTCCGTTTCGGCACTGAGCGGTGGAGAGGCGCTTAGTACGGGCTGTTCCGTTGCCGAGAACCGCAGCTGATCGATGGCGAGCCCCTGGGCTTTTCCGGCCGAGTCCGCCATTTGCCAGACCAACCACAGGGCCGCGCCAGGGGCCCAGTCGGCGATCACTTGGTCGAGGACCATGAGCTTCGTTTGGTTTTCCGGGGCGGTCCCGTCCACCGCGATTCCCCCGGCAGCGGATGCCAAAGTTGGGAACGCCACATTCAGGGCGGGTAATGAGCCCGTGCGGTTGGTCGAGAACGCTCTCGTCGCGGTCGGATCGACGAAGTAGTAGAACTCCAGCGTCTTAGCCAGATTGGATTGACGCCACAGCTCAGCAATGAACTGCAGGCTCATATATCGCAGGGTGGCTCCCGATTGATTAATGAACTTGGCCCCAAAAGCGGTGGATCCCGTGCTGCTGGTGGCCAGCAAGCCTAGGGCGCGGTTCGAGCCTCCAGGCAAGCCGAAGCTGATCGCCCCACCAGTGGTCTGGTCCCCAAAGCTCGCGCCAAACTTCGTCCCGGTGCTCGCACTCGGGTCCGCGAGGCTGTACCAGCCCCCCATTTCGGCAATATCGAGCCCGGCTTGGTTGCCCCCCGTACCGGCGGGTAACGCGAAGCCGAACGGGTTCGATAAGGAATAGCTGAGGCCGTCGATAACCACCGGGTTAGCGGCATTGATGGAGTTGGCCCCCGGATTCGGCAATGAATCGAAATCTTGCTCGTAAGCGGCTCCCGCCGACAAATAGGGAATGAATTCGGGCCGCCCAACCCCTGCCCCTCCGCCGTCGTTGAAAACCACAACGTTGGTAAGATCGCCGGGCACGGCAACGCCATACACGTCCACTCCCGCAAGGCTAAAGGAGTTGGTGCCAGGCTGCAAAGGCACCGTCGCCTGCCAGGACTTCACGCTGGTCCAGGTCAACGGCCACTCGATGCCATCGAACCGGACTGTCTCAACTTCCACCGGCGCAGTCCCGCTCACGAGTGCTTGGTTATTCGTGACCAAAGTCGAGGTGACACCAAAGGGGGCCGCAACAGTCGCCAGTTGTTTCTGCAAATAAACCCGTCGCTGGCTGAACCAAGTCTTCACCGCGGTCGCTTGGGTCAGACGCTGGCCATCGCACCAGGCGATCCCGTTGGCGAAGAGCGAGCGCGATTTGGCGTCGATCACCGGGTTGCAGACCGTTGGGTCAAACGGGCCTGCCACGGCACGTTGCACCGCTCGCCAATAAGCTCGTGCGAATGGCGGAAACGCATACATCTTCGTGATGGTGGGATCCTCCGCATTAAAGAGCGGCGCCGATCCCGCGGCGTACGAGCCATTGTATCGAGGCGCAGCCAGCATAGCCCAATCCAGGTCGAACATATAAAGTTGCCACTTCCCATGATCGGGTTTGTAGGCGTACATGTTCTTTCCGATCTCGTGGCCATAGGCGTCGAAATTCACAATAATGTGTTCGGTCGCAAATATGCCCATCCACTCTTCGATATCGACCAGGCTCGATGTGGCCGAGGTGTACGGCTCGGGGCGGGGCGAATTGATCGCGTCCACTAAGGCGAGGAGGCTGCTATAATCATCGCGGCGATCGGTAGCACGAAACATCCAGTTCCAGCGATAATGCTCGCGCTTCTTGAGCCCACCCGTAGTGGTGTAAAGTTGCAGGCGCGGCTCGGGATCAGCCACCAATCCATCTCCGTCGTTGAATTCGAAGGCCCGCTCGATCTTAAACAACTCCCCATTGCTGTCATTTGGCGACCATTCGCTCACAAATCCGCCGGCCGGCTGAACGACTGCCTCAAAAGTAACCTCCCGGTCGTCGTCGGTGACTCCGTTGATCTGCAGGCGGACCGTATGCCGATGGCTCCAAGGCAGATTCAAGCGGTCCGCGATCCAATAGCACATCTGCTCCTGGAGACCAGTCGTTTCGCCACCGTGCCCGCCGGGCCAATCCAGCACCTCCTCCGTATCGCCAAGGAACAGATCGTCGGATGGGAAACTGATTGAATAACCACAGGCGCCGCAAGCGGGGCCGCAATAGCCTGGCGAAATGTAGGGGCTGCCCTTGAAACGCCCCCCCGAGTTGTAGATCACCCGCTGGTCCCCCAGCACAAAGGTCACATCGTTGTAGCTGTTATCCAGCCGGTTGTTTCCGTTCCAGGTATTGAATGAAGCCTGCGTCATCCATAACCGGTAAACCGGATAGTTGCCCGTCGGCTGGGACTCCCCAACGCGCACCAGGCACTCACGAGCAGGGGCGTCGTTGGGGAAAGTGGCCGTCGCTGGCGGCGCGAAACCATCGGAGGCTTGCACGAAAAACGCAACCATCGTGCCCGCCTGCTGCCCGGGAATGGTGGCGCTGTACACCCCGTCTCCTGCGATGGCATCGGGGCCTGCCCCATCGTCCCTCATCGCGAGGGTCGCGTAGCTCCCGCTGGGATCCAGGCGATAATATAAGACAATCGTGGAAATGCCGTTCGGGTCGTTCGCGCGAGCGGTCACGATGATGGGTTGACTAGCGGCCGGCAAGACGGGTGCGTGCGCTACCTCTGAGATTGCGGGCGGGGCATTGGCCACGTAGCGGCTGTTGCGGGCACCCGGAGTTCCAGGGTTAGTGGGGACCGGCAGTGAAGCGGCGCATTCCAGCCAGTTGCCGCGCAGACGCAACAGGACATCGGGGTCGCCTCTGAGCCAACGGGCGGCGGCTTGGATGGTCACGTTGGTCATGCGCACCGGCAAGGTGCTCGTGAGTCGCGTCCGCACCCGGTTAACCTGATTGTCCCCCTTCTCAACCGCTCGTAGGTGATACGAAGTGTGGCTCTGGTAGCCTTCCCTGCTTTCGAGATTCGACGTCTTTTCGGTTCCCTCGGCCACCCATCCCGCAGCACCCGATTCGAACGTCGAATTCGCAATCAGATTGACGCCCGCCGCATTCAGAACCTGCACGTTATCCACGAGACACTCGCCTACCCCTTGTATGAGTACCTGCAGTTCGTCGGCGGGCACGCTGCCGTTATCGATCGTCCCGGTCGCGGAAATGACCGTCCAAGGGGCTTTACGAGTCTCATCGCTGTCGGCCCAGTTCGCGGCTAAGGAATTGTCCGCGCGCGGGTCGATCAGTTCCAAGCTACTTCCGCCCCCGTGGGACCAATCGCCCCAACGCCCTCCAGTTCCGTAGGAGACCTCGTTGACGACCGGATAAAGGAGGTTGGTTACCCAGGAGCCGAAGGCGTTGGTGGTAACCCAGGGTTGGACCATTGCCAGGGCAATACGCTCGCCCTTGTGGGACAAAGTGCCGCTGAAGTTGCCGACTAAGTTCGTGGCGTTGAGATTCGGGTAATTGGTCAGCATCCGAGCGGCGTTCCGAGCCACCACCACGTAACTGTCCGGCTGCAGCAGTCTGCCGTCCGGGAATGTGTAATTGAGCCCAGCCACGAACTTCCACCCGCTTAGATCCACAGGGCTAGCGCCGCGATTATAGAGTTCCACGAACTGCTCGTCGTCGTTCAGCGAAACTGGTGCGTAAAGAATCTCGTTGATGACGACATCCGGCCGCACAGCGGTGCTGTTGGTGAAGCCAGGCGTTGGAGCCACTAGTGGCCGGAGTGTGCCTTCGCCGTCCGGCACCCGGCCGAACGAAACTCCACTCTGCTGGCCCTCGTAGAACAGTGCGTCGAGCACCCGGGTGGCGCTGGCATTGCGGAAATAGATGGTCCCGCCCCCAGGATTGAGCGTGAAACCGAGCTGCGATTGCTCAAACGCCAGGAAACCGCGAGCTGGAATCACGCTGCCTGGCGGGAGCAGGAACTTGTTAACCTTGCGATCGTCACTCAATGAGCAACCTGAGAGATCGAGCGGCTGCGCGCCGCGGTTAAACAGCTCGATGAAACCTTGGACCGGGGGGACACCATCGGCGAGAAACTCGTTGATTAGTACATTGCGAAAAGGACCCGAGCTGATTGGATCAACCTTCCCCGGCGAGCCGCCGACTGAGTCACTGGCCGCCCAAGCCAAGACATTCCCCTCGCCGTACGAGGGGCGGACAAGCACGAGTGAGTGCCCAGCCCCATCGGGACTGACCGGCCAGGGCGGGGTCGTCCCGTAATTCACCTCCAGCAAAACACCGCCGCCCTGGCTGATCAGACGCACGGTGCCTTGGTCGTGGGGCAGCGTGTTGGCGTAGGGCCCCAGCACGCCGGAAATGCCGTACCCATTTTGAAGATCGGCCGGTGAGCGGGCCACTACAAGGAACCCAGCCGCAGGAAGGACTACGCCAGCAGGGAACGTGTAGCTAACGCTGCCACCGAGCTGATAACCGCTCATGTCCTGCGGTTCCGCACGTGTGTTGAACAGCTCAACAAACTCCAGACTGCTGTTGGTGGGGTGATACATGATCTCTGATATCACCAAACCGGTCGACCGGCTGGCCTGACCCAAGCTTTCGATCCGGAGCGGAGGATTGACGCCCGCGCCGCTCACCGGTGAAAAATCACGAAACCCCGCGGTCACAACCTGGTTGGTATCGTGGCTGGACACGACAAATCCCAAAAAGATGCTCGCGGGCAAAGCCGCGGTCATCGAACCGAGCTGCGTCCAGTTCTGGCCGTCAAAGCCGGCGAACCCAACAAAATTGTTTCCGGCACGCTTCAGTCGCAACCACGTGTTCGGATAATTCACCGGAAACGAGCCCGAAACGGCCCCAGCGCCATTGATTACGGCTCGGGATTTGAAAAACGCGCCGCTGATGGATGGGGTGGCAAGGATGGCCGCGAACCGCGCGCCGCCACTCAACGCTTCACGGGCCATCAACCCAGCCTCCGACCACGCGTCCGCCAAGCCGAGAGAATCAAGTCGCACTCTAAAGTCAAAATCTCCTGCCTGCTGCAAATACCCGAACTGGGCCTGATCGTTGGTCCCACCGAGACCCGCCCCTCCACCTGAAAAATCATAGCCATCGCCCGCAAGCACGGATTTGCCCGGAGGCACTGCGTTTCCGAGGGCAACCAGCGCGTAATCGCTGACCACGAAATCAGCGTGTGAATTCGGTGCAATGACGTTCGCCGCCGCGGACCGGTCGATGAGGTTGTTCACCGTGAGCGTGTACTGCGCACCCTCGATCAGCGAGGACACCGCGAGGACGACATTGGTCTGAGACGCATCAAGGTTCGCGGCGGTGATCAGCGGGCTCCCGTTCGTCCCGCTAACCGAATAATTCCCTAAATTGGTGGCCGCCGCAGGTTGCAGGGGCTCCGAGAAGCTCACTTGCACCCTGCTGGGTCCAAGGGCCTGCGCTCCCAACAAAACCGGCGGGTTTGTGTCCGCGATGACCGTGAGCGTAGCAACCCTGCTCGTGACAGCATAGGTGACGTTGCTGAGTAGATTCTGAACAATGACCTGGAACCGAGCTCCGTCCTCCGAGAAGGGCGCAGAAGGAAGATCAAAGGTGGAATTGGTCCCGCCGAGAATCAGCTTGTCGTTCTTCAACCATTGGTAGGAAGGTGCTGGGTTCCCTGTGGCTACTACGCTGAAGCCCGCGGGCGCCAACTCGGGCACAATCAGGCTCTGAGGCTCAGTGGTGATCGCCGCAGGCGTACGCACAAAAACGTCTGGCGCCACGAAGATGGTCGGCAGACCAGCCGCCTTGATCAGGATGTAGTCCACATCGAGTTCGCACGGCCCACCAGAGCTGCTCGCGGCCAAACCGGCCAAACCACTACGCGTCGACTGAAAAGAGTTATAATCCCAGGTCAATTGCCAATCTACCGGCTCCGCCACACTGCCGTCGGCCAGCCAGATCTTCCCGAACACATCGCTGGAACCTCCCGCCGCGTCCGGTTCCTGTCGCAGGCGCATCCAATACCAAATATTGGGCTGCCACACGAAGACCTGGGCTGGTCCCCAAGCGGCCAAGTCGTCCAGAAACGAAATGTGGTTTGCCGGTTGGCCGTCTGTGGTGCCGTCCCGAAAATGGTAATCAATCCCTTGGCTGGAAGACGGATCGACCGCCACCGCCACCCCACACCGCACTCCGTCCCCGGACCCGTAGCCGGTCACGCGAATCCGTGCCAGCACCTCCTGCACTGAACCGTCGTAAGCCATGCCCCCAAAAAGGAGATGGTTCGGATCGCCCGTCGCTGAGACTACGTGCAGCGCACTTCCGCCAACCGAGTAAACGTCCGCCCCGCTAACCACCCAATTGGTGCTCACTGCGCTACCTTCAAAGTCGTCCTGAAAACCGTTGACGGTAGTGCCCACATCCAGCGGAAGGAACGGCTGAGCGGAAATGGCAGAGCCCACCAAGCCGATCGTGCCCAGGATTAGGCCCTTGAGAACCTTGCCCAGCAGGCCCCAATCGGCCCCTGCCGCACCGCGGAGACGACCGTTTAGTGAGTTAGAGAACACGATTCAAAGAGTTGAGCTGAATTCGGAGCATGGATACAGTGTGTCCTGGCAGAGCCGGAATTTCAAGGGTTTCGCCGAGCCCTCAGGCTTTCGGTCTTGCCTCCCATTAGCAAGGTAGACCAGAACGGCGCTCCTCTGAGACCTGCCAACGGGATTAAGGCATTCAACGCTTCCCAGCCGATCGCAGCCTTCGCTATGGCATCGGTCCACCGGCCTTCCATTTTTCTATGTGCGATCCTCGTCCTCCTTTTGCTGCCATCGCGTCGCCAAAGCCGTTTGCCGGAGCGTCAGAATCCGGAAGCCCGCCCCTCGCTCTCGCTCGTGTTCTCACCTGCCCAGGCACTCTGCTGCCCGCGGCCCAGGTGGCGAGCTTTCCGATGAGCATCCAATTCTCTGATAAGTAACATTGGGCCAGTGGGCCGCCGTGTTTTTGAATTGACAAAGGTGCCTGGGAAGTTTACAATCCGTCCGCCTCAACGAAGGACGAACATGCACGGAAAGCTCTGTTTGCATTGGTTTCGGTATTGCTGATACGTATTTAACAAAAGACCCGCCGTTATGCCTATCTTCCCCTTTTCGGTCCCTAATTCTCGCGGCTATCTGCGCGCCCGGACCGCCTGCCTGCTCGCCACCTGCTGCCTGCTCGATTTCAGCCAAGCCTCCGCCCAAACCTCGTTCTTCGATTTCAACACGCCAGGGCAATACACCAGTAACTTCCGACCCTGGAATGACAACGGCGGAAGCGACGCTGGTAACTACGCTTTCGCCGAAGACCCCGCAGCCGGCGTGGGTGGAAGCGGTGGCGTTACCTTGCTGCAAAGCACCGATACCACGGCCAGTCTGTTGAGCCCGACCTGGGATTTTTCGACCAACGGCGCATCGCTTGTGGTCTCGGCGATGATCAAAGCCAACGGCCAGGTGAGCGGCAACAAGGTTCAGCTCGGTTTCGCCAACTCGAATGCCAATGGCTTGAACAACAATGCCGGCGTGGCTTTCGAGTCCTTTCGATTCATCCCGGTGGATGCCGCAACCTGGTCGTTACGTGAACAGTACCGGAGCGGTGGGTCTCTCATTGAAACCGTGCTTGGGAATGTCTCGATCGCGGCAGGACGTTGGTACCAGTTCGTCGTCGCCGTCACTAACACCGCTGGAGCAGCGGGGAATTGCAGCGCGTCGTGCGCCATTTACGATTACGGCACCACCGGTCTGACGCCCGGCGGCAATATCGTGACGTTCCCGACACTCCAGGCGCATACGGGCCTGACGGATATAACGATTGCTGCCGTCTCTCCGGCATTGCGGGCGTTCCAGAACGGCGGCATCGATGCCTGGGATAACTTCCTCGTCTATACGCCTTCGAGCGGACCGGTAGCAACCCTCTCGCTTACCAACCAGAACATCCCGCAGGGCTCCCCCGCCATCTTCAACTTTTTGGCGGACGGACCCGCGCCTATCACCTACGTCTGGTATCTGAACGGCGCGCAAGTACCCAATGCCACAAATGCCAGCTATACGACACCGCCAGTCGACTCTACCTACCACACCGTGTCCGTCGTTGCCCGCAATCCAAACGGCAGTATTACGAACACCTCGACCGTCAGTGTTTTTGTCCCCGCCCTCGCAGTCGTCACCAATCAACCAGCTACCAGCATCCTAACGCGTTCAGCCACGCTCAACGGCCAGGTTGTGTCAACCGGAGGCGAACCGCCCGTAATAGTGCTCCACTATGGAACCGTCGACGGGGGAACGAACGCAGCAGAATGGGGAAACAACCTTGAACTTGGAACTCAGAGCGGGATGTTCTCGGCCACGGTCACAAATCTGGTGCCCAACCAGGCCTATTTCTTCACCTCGGAGGCGAGCAACAACGTTGGCACTTCCTGGGCCAGCCCCTCTGAGCACTTCTCCACCCTGCCGGTCAACCCAGCCGCCGTGATAAACCAACCCGCCACCCCGGTTGCCGCGACCTACGCCACCTTGAATGGGCAAGTGACCGATCTGGGAGGTGAGGAGCCGACCGTCACCCTTTACTATGGCACGAATGACGGCGGAACGAACGCTGCGGGTTGGGAACATTCGGTGAATCTTGGGCTGCAATCTGGCATATTCGCTGAAACGGTGGGACCTCTCGGAACTAACACCTCGTATTTCTTCACCGCCGCGGCGGTGAACAGTGCCGGCTCTTCCTGGGCCACCCCTTCGATGTCATTCAGGACCCTGGCAACCAATCCGCCCACCGGAAACGTGGCGGTTCTGACTCAACACAACGATCTGGCGCGGACAGGAGCCAACCTCAACGAGACCGTGTTAAGCGTCTCCAACGTTAACTCCAATCAGTTCGGCTTGATCGGGGCACGACCGGTGGACGACCAGATCTATGCCCAGCCCCTGGTCATGACCAATGTCACGATTCCCGGCCGTGGCATTCACAACCTCGTTACCGTCGCGACCGTGAATGACACAATTTATGCCTTCGACGCAGACGATATGTCGATCACCGCACCGTATTGGAGTAAGAGCTTTATTCAGCCCCCAAACATCGTCGCTCCAAAGAACACGGACATGACCGGCGCGTGCGGAGGGAATTACATGGATTTTAGTGGCAATATTGGAATCGTAGGCACACCCGTCATCGACCCAGCCACTGGCATGCTTTATGTAGTTGTTCGAACTAAGGAGAACGGTGCCACGTTCGTTCAGAGGCTCCACGCGCTGGATATAACTACGGGGAACGATAGCACCAACAGCCCCGTGGTAATCACAGCCTCGTACCCTGGCAACGGTGACGGTAGCGTGAATGGCATTCTTACCTTCGACCCACAGCGGCAGAACCAGCGAGGCGCGCTGACCCTGGTAAACGGAGTGGTTTACATTTCCTGGTCCTCCCATTGTGACTGGGGTCCTTACCATGGCTGGATTATCGGGTATGACGCTGCCACCCTGCAGCAATCCGTAGTTTATAATGATACCCCCGATGGATACAACGGTGGCATCTGGATGAGCGGCCAAGGCATCGCGGCGGATCCCGACGGCAATCTCTACCTCTCCGTCGGCAACGGATCGGTCGGGTCCGGATCCAACCCCCGAGATGTGATCAACCGCGGCGAGAGCTTTCTCAAACTCACGCGCAGCGGGAAGAACCTGAACGTGGCCAGTTATTTCACCCCTTACAATTGGCAGGGCTTGGAGAACGGCGATGTCGACCTTGGCTCTGGCGGCCTCCTGCTAATCCCTGGAACCTCACTGGCGTTTGCTGGTGGTAAACAGGGCGTGGTTTATCTGGTGAATCGAGATAACATGGGCGGATTGACCACATCGAGTTCCTCCGATCCTAACGTCGTGCAGAGCTTTCAGGTGACTTCCGATCAGGTTCATGGCGGTCCGGTTTGGTGGGACAGCCCGGACGGGTCCTACAGTTATATTTGGCCAGCCTCCGTCTTTCTGCAGCAGTATAAGTTCGATCATGCTGCGGGCATGTTTCAGTTGCCTGCCTTCGCTGAGAGTCCAACCGCGGCACCGGGTGGCCAACCCGGCGGCATTCTGGCATTGTCGGCCAATGGCGTCGCTCCCAACAGCGGCATTCTCTGGGCGTCGCACCAGGCTAGCGGCGACGCAAATCAGAGCGTTCGGCCAGGGATTCTCCACGCTTACAACGCCCAAAACGTGGGGCAAGAGCTTTGGAACTCCGACCAGGTGGGTCTGCGCGATGACGTCGGTTCGTTCGCGAAGTTTTGCGCGCCGACCGTTGCCAACGGCAAAGTCTACATGGCCAGCTTTTCTGGTCGCTTGAACATCTACGGGCTTCTGCCAGTTCCTCGATTGGGAACCTCTTTTGCCGGCGGCAACCTGGTCCTGTCATGGCCCACAAACGCGTTTCAGAAATTCACCCTGCAAACGAGCCCGGAACTCACGCCGCCGATCTGGAGCAACGCCACCAATAAGGTCACGGTGGTCAACGGAGCGTTCCAGGCGACCGTAAACCCAAATGGTGCGGCGGCTTTCTTTCGTTTGAGACTTTGAGCAGCGGACAGGATCCCATCAGGTTGGCTTACGCCCATGGGTGATCCTCCCAGGGCTTGATTTCGTCCCATGACCGGGACGGTGCATTCCTGGAATCGAGACAGGGCACGACCCACGCCGACGCTACTCGCTCTTCCCGAACCTCCGCAAAAGCCCATTCCGCCGCGATTCTCCTCCTTCGCCACAGGTTGGCGTCCGTTATTGCCGTGGCGGGCCTAGCCTGGCATACCTCCTGCAAGCGTTGGCCTAATAGATCAAATGAATCGCGCCACTGTGCCTCGGGGTTCCATGAAACCCTACCCGATGACCCGATGAATGACCTCCGCTTCGCCATCCGCCAACTCCTGAAAGACCCCGGGTTCACCGCTGTGGCGGTCCTCACGCTCGCCCTTGGAATCGGTGCAAACACCACCGTCTTCGGCTGGATCGAACATGTCCTGCTCCACCCCTTGACCGGGGTCGCCGATTCGGATTCCTTGGTCGTCATCGCTCCTCGCCACGCCTCAGGAACGGTCAGCGACACGGCATCCTACCTCGATGCCCGGGATCTTGCCGAACAACGCGACCTTTTTTCAGGGGTCATCTCGTCGCAAATGACGGCTATCAACATGGACGTCGGCACGGAGTCGGAATGGATCTGGGGCCAGATTGTCACCGCCAACTTCTTCGACGTGCTAGGCGTGCGGGCGGCCAGAGGCCGAACCTTCGTGGCGGAGGAAGAAACCAAGCCCGGCGGCCAACCGGTGGTGGTCATCAGCGATAGCCTGTGGCAGCGGCGCTTTGCTGGCAGCCCCAACACAATCGGCAAAATCATCACGCTCAACAAGCGCGCATATACCATCGTGGGCATCGCTCCTCCGGCCTTTCGGGGAACGATCGGCGGTCTCGCTTTTGATCTGTGGGCTCCCCTGATGATGCACCAAGAGTTGATCCCTGGCAGCAGCATCGCTCATCGGGAGGAACGTTGGCTCCACACCATGGGGCGGCTCCGCTCTGGCATACCGCTAGCCCGCGCTCAAACCGCGGTCACCACTCTTGCCCAGCGATGGGAAGTCGCCTATCCCGTGTCCAATAAAAACGTCGGATTCAGTGTGCTTCCCCTCTGGAAATCACCTTGGGGCGTCCAAAGCGTGTTGTTGCAGGTGCTCCGCGCGCTCTTCGCCATGACCATACTGGTGCTTCTGATCGTGAGCGCCAACGTGGCCAACTTGCTCCTTGCGCGAGCCCTGAGCCGTGAGCGGGAGATAGCCGTCCGGCTGGCACTGGGAGCGGGGCGCGTCCGGCTTACCCGACAATTGCTGACCGAAAGCCTCCTGCTGGCAGCCCTCGGCGGCGGGCTTGGAATCGTGTTCGCGTGCTGGGGCTCCCAGGCGCTCCGCCAGTTCGTCCCGCCATCGCACTTGCCCATCGTTCTGGACCAACAGGTGGACCTGCGGGCCCTCATCTTCGCGGGCAGCCTGGCCCTCATAACGGGTCTCGTCTTCGGACTAGCTCCGGTATGGCAGTCTGCCCAATCCAGGCTCAGCGGCGCTTTGCAGGAGGGAGGGCGAGGCGCCACTAGGACGCGCCACCGGCTGCGAAGCGGCCTGGTCGCCCTGGAGATTGCGCTGGCCCTTCTGCTCCTCATCGGCGCAGGGCTTTGTTACCAGAGTTTTCAAGCCGCCCGCCGGATGAACCTGGGTTTCGATCCTCGAAACGTAGCGGTTGCGGCGATCCACCTAGGAGTTCAGGGACACGGGGCGAAGGAGGGCAAGCTGTTTTACCGGAAGCTGCTCGACCAGCTACGCGAACTCCCGGGGGCAGAATCGGTCGGCATGGCCAACTACGTTCCGCTCGGACCCGAGGGCGGCGGAACCACCCGCACCCAGGTCGAAGGCTATCTGCCCCAGGCAAACGAGAACATGACCATCGCGGTCAACATCGTCTCGCCATGCTACTTTGAGACCTTACGCATCCCGTTGATTGATGGCCGCGATTTCTCCTCCCGCGACGACGAAACTGCCGCCGGTGTCGTCATTGTCAACGAGACGGTCGCCCGACGATTTTGGCCAGGTCAAAATCCTCTGGGACGCAGGATGATCGTTTGGGGGGATCGAGCCGTCACCGTAGTGGGCGTGGTCAAGGACGGGAAGTATCGCCGACTCAGCGAGCCACAACAGCCATTCATCTACCTACCCTTCTACCAGTTCTACGAAGGGAACATGGACATACACGTTCGGACCGCCGCCAACCCGCTCTCCATGCTCAATCCGATCCGCCAAACGGTCCACGCGGTCGACAGTGGCGTGCAGGTCTGGGTAAGCACCACCCTAAACGATGTGGTGAGTTTCGCGTTCTTCGCACAGCGCATGGCCGCGCTACTCCTGGCCCTCCTAAGCGCGGTGGCGCTCCTTCTGGCGGCCATCGGAATCTACGGCGTTATGGCCTTCACAGTAGGTCAACGCACTCGGGAGATCGGGATTCGCCTCGCGCTGGGAGCCCAGCGGTTGGATGTCTTCAGGCTGGTTCTCCATCAAGGCCTCCTCCTCGTCGTTTCGGGGATTATCGTGGGTCTCCTGGGCGCATTAGGATTGAGCGAGTTGCTCTCGAGTGTCCTCTTGGGAGTCAATCCGAGGGACCCTGCCACCTTCCTTGGCGTCCCGCTGGCACTTCTTGCGGTCGCCCTACTCGCCTGCTACTTACCCGCGCGACGCGCCGCCCGCGTGAATCCTACTGAGGCGTTGCGCCAGGACTAATCAGCGCTTCCGCCTCTTCGAAATCTAGCGATCCTTCGACCCGTCTCAGATCAAGCCCGGGGCCACACCGCTCTCGGCTGAGAGCCTCAAGAGGGCGAAATCGCCTTTGTAGCCCTCGCGTCCCAAGACCGCACTAGAATGTCCCGCACCTGCATGGACGCTCCGGTCCTTGGCCGATACAATGCCACGGTGCAGGTAGGCCCCTAGTCCAACCGACGAAACGCTCTATGCCTCATTCTTTGTGGCACGCTCGGGCCGATTACCTCCACGCGGTTATCATCACGGACCGAAACGCTCCCGCACGGCATCTGACTGCCAACCTTCAAGAGGGCTGGGCCTTTTTGAACACGGACAAGCAACGTCGAGAAATGGGATGCAACGATTGACCGCCGGCTGACTCCTTAGGAACCCACGAGAGCCAATCGAGCGATGAACGAACCGGACCTGCAAACCCAATATCTCCTCGCTCAAGGCTGGATCCAACACATCCTCTGCCAACATGGCAAGGAGGTGCAGCCGGTCTCAACTCTAGCCTTCAGCCGACTCCCGCGCTATTTCGAGCCTAGGATTCTGGCTTGCACGAGGGTGGCCTTGGTGCCAAAGGTCCCGATACCACCGGCCTCCATCGGTCCGTTTCATTTCAGCGACTCTCAACGCCCGGAGTTGCCTAGCGTCACCTACCTGGATACCTATTTTGTCCGGGCGGACCACGCCCGGTCAGAATCGCTCCATTTCCACGAACTGGTTCATATCATCCAATGGCGTGTTCTCGGCCCCGACAGGTTCTTGTCTTTTTATACCGATGATCCAGAACCCTCCCGCCAACGAGAGAACCCCCTCGAGGCCATGGCGAACAGCCTCGAGAGCAGGTTTAACCATGACGCGCAGCCGTTCGATGTCGCCACGGTCTGTCGATCTCTCATCCGCTCGTTGCTCGAACGCTCGAATTCAATTCCACCGCTCCAGTTCGCAGACAATCTCTGCAGAACCCCGCCGCCACAGCCCGGGCTTCGCGAGTCCCAGCCGACGCCGAACCCCACTAACACGCCGAGGCGCATTCTGGTTGTCGACGACGAGCGGGACATCCGCGAGGTCAGCGCCACGGTGTTGACCAAGTTCGGGTACCGGGTGGACATGGCTGAAGACGGCGTGGCTGCCTGGGAGGCTCTCCAAGCTCAACACTACGATCTGTTGCTCACCGATAACAAAATGCCTAAACTATCGGGGATCGAGTTGATCGAGAAAGTGCGCGCTCAGTCTATCGCGATCCGGATCGTGATGGCGACCGGTGGATTACCAACGTCAGATCTTGACCGGCTTTCCGATCTCCGCGTCAGCGCTGTGCTGGAGAAACCATTTACGGCTGCCCAGCTACTCGGTAGCGTACGCAAGGCCTTTCCAGTAGTGGCAAGCGCGGCCAATCCTGCCGGCGGTGGCTTGGGAGGATCGCCTCCAACGAGTGGAGGCTAGTCTCCCGGCTGCCCTCCACGTGCGATTCAGCTTGGTTTCGCCGCTCGCCCTAAACGGCACGACCCATCATCGGTTTTACGTCTGCCAGATTCCTCGCACCCCTTGACCCAGCCTAGCGACAGCGGCCCCTCTCGTGGTTGGAACCAGGATGGTCGCTGCCGCGGGCTGGGCGGCACTCTGTGGGATCAGCCGGCACCAAGCAGCGCGAGGCAGGACCTTGATAAGGAACGGCCTGATCGCTGCCGGTGCCTTCTATGTCGTGCCGTTGCTCCAAGCGTTCGTCCTCCAAAAAGCGGATCTGGCGGGGTGGATCTTCTGCGTGTCGCTGGCTGTAGCGTCAGTTGCATTCTATGGAATCTGTCTGCGTTTCAATAAAAGCTTGCCAGCAACGCCTGCGCGTACGGACTAACCGAGAGCCTGGCGCAACATCGTTCCTGGAACCCTCAACGTGGATCTGGCCAGGGATAGGCCAGCTTCTGTCGGTTGTAGTCCCTTCTCCACAGGTTGCCATCGTTTTTGAAAGTCGATTTAGCTGGTTACCAAGCGTCAAGGCGATCGCGAGCCTGTGGATTCTGCAGGAACCGAGTCACTGGTCGGATACGTCTGCCAGCGGGAAAGATCGAGGGTGATTGTACCCTTGGTTTTTGTTCGATAGATTACAGTTTGCTCCTGGCCAGAGACGAACTCAGGTCGCTCTGGCACCTCACCAAACGGCCCCTGAAACATCGTGCGTGCGCCAGTCATCTGGCCACTCTTGAACGCGATCACTGCACAGTATCGGCCGATGGGAATCGGGGTATTCACCGGAAACCGCATGACGACGCCCACCTCAATGCCATTCCACGAGTAGTCTTTACGATAGCCCGTCTCCCGGTAATCGAGCTTCTTATGGCCCTCGTAATAGAGCGCCGCGGAGGCGAGCAGGACCAAGGCAACCGGCAGCCCACACCCGATCGCAAAGGCCTTCTTGGTGATCTTCTTCATTCAAAAGCTCCAGCCGCCGTCCCGCCTGGCGCGGCAAGCCACGGCGGAAATTCTTGGCGGAACCATGATTCGCAGGCGTTGTCCCAAGAGTAGCCCGCGACGGGATTCGAGGCGACCACAATCTGGGCACGATCGAACCCCCCCAGGCCGCTGGTCGGTAACCCGCAACATCTGGGGGACAAAGTGGTCCCGATCTCTGACTTCACTGGGGAAAATGCGGCTGCATCCTTCCGCTCCTTTCGATACCGTCTCGCCATGCGTCTAACCTCCATTCTCGGGCTCCTGACCCTGACAGTCTTGCTTCGCGGCGCACAATCCCCTGCCCTCCTGCCTATCGAAACTCGCGTCAGCCACGGGTTTGCCACCAACAACGGAGTGCGGATCCATTTCGCCAGCCTGGGTCGAGGGCCGCTCGTGGTCATGATCCACGGCTTCCCTGATTATTGGATCACTTGGCGTCACCAGATGGACGCCCTCGCTGCGGACTATCGGGTCGTAGCCATGGATCAGCGCGGCTACAATCTGAGCGACAAGCCCCCCGCGGTGGAACACTACGACCTGGGCCTTCTCGTGGCCGATGTCGCCGCCGTCATCGAGGCCTGCGGCGAGACAAAGGCTATCATCGTAGGCCACGACTGGGGCGGTGCAGTGGCTTGGCGGTTTGCCATGACACGACCGGAGATGACCGAGAAGTTGATCGTTTTGAACCTGCCCCACCCTCGCGGTCTCCTGCGCGAACTGGCCCACAACCCGGAACAGCAGAAGAGCAGCGCCTACGCCCGCGAGTTCCAGCGCGAAGGCGCCTACACCAACTTGACTGCCGAAGGGTTATCGTTCTGGGTTACCGATCCCCTGGCTCGTCCCCGATACATCGAGGCGTTCCAGCGATCGGATTTCCAGGCGATGCTCAACTATTACAAACGCAACTACCCTCGCGAACCTTACCAGGAGGACGCCTCGGCACTCGTGAAAGTCCAGTGCCCAGTGCTCCTGATCCATGGGTTGAAAGACCGTGCTCTGCTTCATCCGGCTCTGAACGAGAACTGGTCCTACGTGGAGCGGGATATGACTCTCGTGACTATCCCCAGCGCCGATCACTTCGTCCAGCAGGACGCCGCCGAACTCGTTTCGCGCACCATGAAGTCATGGCTCCAGAGATGAGCGTAACGCGTTTGCGATCGTTAGTCTGGAGATTGAGGGTCAGGTATACGTTGTAACCTGCGCCGTCGCCTCGGTAGTAGCTGCCCGCTACGGCCTTCGCATCTGGTGGGGACTCTGGCGTGCCTTTCTCTTTCCCATCCCCAACGATGGAGTCGCAGACACCAAACATCGGAATGACAGAACTCATTGCAACGAGAACAGAGCCACGAGTTTTCATAGCGAGCGTGGTGCCGCCCCGCGCCACACGGAGCAGACCGGAATCCGGCCCTTGCGGGTCAATCACACTTCCGCCAGGATAAGCGCCGTACCAATCCTGGCACCGCTCATACAAGTTCCCGATCATGTCATACAACCCCCAGGGATTTGCCGGATAGCTCCCAACCGGAGTGGTTCGTCCAAGATCGATCCCCGTTCGAATCTAAAACCCTGCCCAGAGCGCTGTCGTATTCCTGGGTGCCATCAAAGTTGCTTCAATCATTGCAGGCGCAGCCGGTAGTAATGTTCCGTTCGATTGGTGGGTCCGTTGGAGTCCACAAAGCCATTGGCAGTGAGGTTGGTCGCGACCGTACTGAACGGGCCGGTGGGACTGGGCGCGCTTTCCAAAACGACCGGGAAGGTTGTTCTCTGCCAAGTGAGCTGAACCTTGCCGGTGCCCCGATCGGGCAGGATCGAAGTGAAACGCACAACTGGAGCAGCCACGATGGTGAGAGACACATCGTGAAACACGGATTGAATTGGCCAACCCCCCATCCAACTACTCTCCTGCTCAAGCGTGAAGTTGATCATCGGCCACGTTTGAGTGATACGTCGATCCGGGTTTTTGAAGGGCCGCCCGTTGCTTATGTCCAAGTTCAAGAGAACGTCCTGTGACTGCCCGATTCTGTTTTCCGACTCCCACATGCCGTTACCGCTGACTACGGTGGGTGGAAGGGCACCATCGACTCCGGTAGTGAAGTTTATATTGGTGAGATGGCTGAGAACCAGGACCGGATCGCTGATCGGCACCACCTCGAAAGTCCCCTCCAGGGGCATGGGGGTGACGGGCGGGGCGCCGCTCCAAAAGTCCAATAACTGACTTCCCGGCAGAAGCATGTACGTGATCCACTCCTCAGGCACTGGCGTGATCTTCCCCCGTATCTCCCCGGTCGGGAACGTCGGGGAGGCAACGGCGGCAGATAAACGGCCCGCCTGAAGCTCATCCATCTGTCCACGGCTCAGATTGAATGCCCCGCGATATATTACCGCTCCCGGGGCTGTCCAAAGATCGGGACCAAGTCGAAACGCAGACGAATACGACAGTGCAAAAAGAGTTTCGCCGGTCGCTGTCTGGACGAAGGCATCGCCTCCGAGCACGGTCGGTCCAGTTTGGACGATTTGGATGGTCAAACTGCCCTCCTTTAAGCTTGCCGAGGCCTCTCCGGTCACAAGGCTCGCCGTGGGTGGAAGGGCCCCCGCGCCGCTCAACTGAGCGGTGAATTGCAGCGCATCCTGCGCGTGGACTGCTCCTAAGGTCACAGCCAGAATTAGCGTTTTCGCGAAAGCTCTCACGAGGCGGTTCCTTTCAGTTTCGACTGAGTTTGAAAAACCACGTTGATGAAGTCAGTAGTGCACCTTTACCCACAGTGCCATACTATCAGTTTGATCCAGGGCGTGCAAGGAAAAACCAGGAGGCTGGAGCCGACGTTGCACCGTCTCCGAGACGCCGATAATAAAGCGAGGCGGCACCGTTTTTTGGAGATAGACCAGTGGCCGGACTCGGTTAGCGAACTTGACCTCGCCCTGATCAGTCGTGTTCACAAGCGGAGCCAAAACCTTTAGATCGGTGTCGGGTGCCACCTAGGGTTCCGCGCAGGGCGACGTGGCCGGTCCAACCCGCCAGCGCGGATCACTTCCCATTCTGAGTTAAGTTCTGACTTTGCCGTTTTTTGCGCTTGCTCAAGAACCCAAGACTGGTATCCTAAGCCGTCGACTGGATTCGCGAAAGACTCTGAAAAACAAGCACTTGCAGCAGTCTTCTTGCGTCAGCAGCGCGCTTAGCTCAGTGGTAGAGCACTTCCTTCACACGGAAATGCCGGGAAAAGAGCAAAGCGTTGAGCCGCATGCGGAATCTGAAAGAGTCACTGTAAGTACTGAGTTTTGTCCTGAGTTTACCCCTGCGAAGAGGGTGCGATCAGGACGCCTTGTCCGTATAGCTCGCGGTCTATACCGTTACGGGCCGAATGGTACCATCTACTGGTGCCGAACCAATAACGGCAAAAACTTCTGGAAGAATCTCCAGACTACGGATCGGACGCGCGCTATGGCCATTTCAGCCTTCAACCTCTACACCGGGGGTCAAAACGGGAATACGGAAATTACCGTGCTGCCGGTGGGAATGTCACCAACTCCCCTGCCCTGTTCAGGGCTCCCTGGCCAGCCATCTGAGCCTGAGCCACGCCCCACAATCGCCCCTGCGTCCGCGCCGGTGCCCATTGGCGGCTCCGAAGTGCTGCCCCGGGGGATTTCGCTCAACCGCTTGGTTGCGCGCTTTAAGAGCGAATCACAACACTTAGCCACGGCCACGCGGGAGAAACTCGACTCCCATTTCAAGATCGCGAGTCGCTACTTGGACTTTGAGCGCGATGTTGTTGGCGTCAAGTTGGCCGACCTGCGGCTGCTCAAGAGCAAGCTCTCCGAGGGCCGCAAGCCTTCCTCAGTAAACGACATCCTCTTCAAAGCGCTTGGGGCGTTATTCAAGATCGCCCTGGAGGATGAGATCATCGATAGGTCCCCGCTGGAGAAACTCGCCCATTCCAGGAAAGTGGAGCCCGACCGCCAACAGCCGCCATGGGAACAAAGCCAGGCAATTGTTGACTCGATCTGGACCTCATCGTCTGAAACAGGGCTGATTGTGGGATTCATGCGGAACTTTGGGGTTGGCCAGGCCGAGATCAAGTACCTGCTTGGCGAACACATCAACACGGACGCAAACGTGATTCACTTCCGCAGGAAAAAGACCGGCAAGCCCTTCGATGTCCCGATTTTTCCGCACGCGAAATCCTTCATCGAAGCCCTGAAAGCTGAGAGGCGGTTACAGGTCGGGAAGCCCGTGGTTGCCTGGAGAAATCCGCGTAAAGCTTTTGCAACGGCGTGTGAACGGTTGAATCTGCCATCGTACGGGGCTAGGGCTTTGCGCCGGTGCTTCATCGTCCACTGTCTGCAAGAAGGAATCGACCCACGCCTCGTAGCGAAATGGCAGGGCCACAGAGACGCCAAGTTGATTTTCTCGGTGTACGGCAAATACATCGATCACGATTACGAGTTGGCTCAAGCAGGCAAGCTCGGGAGTTCGGGCACCAATGCAGCGGTGGCCAAAAACATGTCGGCACGGCCTTGCTGATTTCGAACGGCAGTCGGTCCAGACTCGTCCCTCGGATGATCGTGGGATAAGTGCACCATTCTCCGATATGCAATGCTGCCGAAGACTCAATTTCTCCAGTTCGAACCTGATCCTGTTTACGCGCCTGAGAACGCGACCTTATTCTCACTGGTTGCTCGTGTGAGTTAAGCCGTCGCATCGACCGTACCGAAAGAAAGTAATAAAGATGATTACATCCGGGTTAGACCCAGCCTTCGTCGAGGAAGATGATTCTATCGACGACTACAAGGACGTTTGCCTCCCCAATCCCCTCTCCCCTTTTTGCGAGCAGGATGTGATCCCGCTCGTCAAAAAGGCCTTTCAGGCAGCCGGGTACCGAATCACGCGTGCCGAGTATGGGCCTTATCACCCGGTTTACTTCTTTAGGCTGACATGCGTTACGGCACCTCGAATCAAAGGCCTTCGCGAACTCCAGGATCACCTTTGGAGAATACTTGCCGATGTCGGGATCAGGCTGCCAAAAAAGGATCGGTTGGGGAGCCGCAGCGGTGACCGCGTAACCGTCTCGTTTCTTTGGGTAACCGAGCGGAGGTAGCCCTGTCAACCAAGCATCGACCTTCTCCACGGGCAACCCCGGGCTGTCTGAACCCGCGCCATCGCGGTAACGAGCAAATCTATCTCGAACAGGCACGCGTCGCGCGCAGAATCTCATCGCTCCTCAGTTTTTCAACCGGCATAATTCCGCTCGATGCTGTCGGTTACGATCACCATCGCTGATCTGTTCGAGTTTGAGGGCGGGCTTGCGCCAGCGCAACGCCCGGACGACGCCACGATTGGGGCAATGGTTCAGCGGCAATTCCAGTTCCTGCCTCAGCCCATCAGCGTCCAGATCGAGCAAAAAGCCGTGACCATCTCCTTCAAAGAAGAATCCCCAGCCGCGAAAGAGGAGGCCGGACGGCTTGCTGCCAGGGCCAGCAAACGGGCAGCGGAAGGCAACTACAGCAAGGCCATCTCCGCCTGGAACAGGGCGCTTGAATTGCAGCCGACCCTTCGTGGCGCTCGGCTTGAGTTGGCGATGGCCCTGGTAGAGAAGGGAGACACGGACGGCGCGAAGAACCAGTTGATCGAGGTTCTACGGCTGAACCCACAGGATCAATGGGCCTGCGTAGTCCTGGGCAATCTCTACATCGAGCGCGAGAACGACCTGATCACCGGGGAGAGGTTCTTGCGCCGGGCGCTCGATCTTTCGCCGCACGATTCCTGGGCGTTGAACGGCCTGGGAGCCATCAGCGCCAAGCGAGGCCAGATGGACGAAGCGATCAAACTGTTCGAGACCGCCATCGCGTCCAACCCGGAGCTGCCCAACCCGCATCACGGCCTGGCACTGACTTACCAGCGCCTGGGCCAGATGGAACAGGCGGAGGCGGCGCTGGATGTCCTGTTCACCAAGACCAAGGCCCAAGATGCCCGCTCGATGTCGGTGTTCGCCAATGGCCGCGCCTTGTATGCCGAGGTCGAAAAGGCCCTGGCACAAAGGCAGCACTCCGATGCCTTGAAGGCGGTGGAGAACTTGCGGGGCGAAGCTCAGCGCTTATCCGGTTATCCGGTGCGCGTGGCTGAGACCGAGTTCAAGGACACGACCGGCGCGACCATTCGAATGGCCTGGAAGCACGGCGAGGATCACCACCTGCTTCTCTACCGCAAGTCCTATCCGCCGCACCTGCTGACGCACCTGATGGCCCACGAGTTGACGCATTTGCGGCTGGAATCGGAGGCCCGAAAGATCGGCAAGAACCGATTTTTCTCGACGACCACGGCCACGGAACAGGGGGCGATGGAGCATATGCAGGGTGACATCCGCAGGATTCAACGCCTGGGTTATCCCGGCGATTCAGTCCAGGGACTGATGAAGTCTCTTTTCGTTGGATTGGCGGGTTTCCTTTACAACTGTCCTCTGGACATGCTGATTGAGGCGGAACTGCGCGAGAAGATGCCGGTGCTTCGCGCCGCCCAGTTCGAGTCCTTGATGTTCATGGCGACGGAAGCGTGGAATGCCACCAGCCAGCGCGACATTCGGCAGGTGACGCCCTCACTGATCTTCCGGGCCAGCCTGGCTATGAACGGCGCGTTCGCTTTGTTCCTCGATCAGCTATTCCGGGGCGCTACCGACGTGGCCAGCCGCTACCAGAAGCTGGAGGCGTTTGGCCTGTCGCAGCGCCTATTCCAGCACTGGCAGTCGCGCCAACGGCAGCTTGGCCCGGGTGACGAATATGCGCTCGTGGACGAGTTCGCTGACATGCTCGGGGTGCGGAGGTGGTTTGCTTGGCAGCCCGATCCAGGCTTCCACCAGCTCACTCAATCGCCGTCTAAAAGGGACACCACCAATGCGGATCTGCTGAAGCAGAAGCACCCTGCGGCGGTGCGGCACTTTCTGGATACCCTGAAACGTTACGACAAGATGCCGGTGGAGAAGGTTGGAGAAATTGCCTTCGAGGCCGCCGTCCTTGGCCGCAGCGGACTTGATTACGCGTCGCCAGAACCCAAATACACCCTGAAATCGTTGCCGGATGAGCAGTTCACCGGCCTGCAACTGATGTGCCTGATGTATGCCGGGTTCAAGCGCATCGCGCCGGAGCACGACCTGGGAGTAGACCTGAATGAGCCGTTTCTGACCGCCCTGGAATTGTTCCAGCAGGGGGACACCAAATCGTGACCACTCTTGGCGAGGTGAGCCGCAATATCGTGGGCCTGAGAGGATACGTGGAGCAGCTTAACCGCTGGACATCCAGCGGCGAGCACAGCCCGGCCGGATTCGAGGCGGACACTGCGATGGTTTACCGGGCCATGCTCTACGAACGGGTTTGTGCAGGCTCGTATTGCACCAGGAGAACTGCGTGAGCGACGAAGCGACAGTAGCAGTCCAAGACAGAATCCTCGGCGGGCTCTGGGGTTCGCTGGTCGGCGATGCTCTAGGCGTCCCGGTCGAATTCGAGGACCGCAGTACGATGCAGGCAGCCCCGGTCAAGGACATGCGTGGCTACGGCACGCATTACCAACCACCTGGCACTTGGTCGGATGACGGCGCACTCACACTTTGCACCGTGGATAGCCTGCTGCACGCGGAATTCGACCCAGAGGACATGGGGAGGCGCTTCGTTCAATGGATGAACGAGGGGCTCTGGACGGCAACGGGAGAGGTTTTCGATGTCGGCATGACCACCACTGACGCGCTGCTGCGAATCGCCAGCGGAACGCCCGCTGAACAGGCGGGACGCACCGATGAAGGCAGCAATGGCAACGGTTCGTTGATGCGGATTCTCCCCGTCGCTTTGAGGTTTTCGGGCGATCCCCTGGAGGCATTGGCCCAACGCCTGGAGCGTGCTTCATCCGTCACCCACGGTCATGCGCGCTCGAAGCAGGCGTGCGTGCTCTATGGCCTGGTCGTCCGCAAGCTCTTGGACGGTTGGAAGCCGCAGATAGCTCTTCAGGTCGCCCGTGCAGAGTTCAGGGGACGGTATGAGGACTCATCTGAGTTTGGTTTCTTCGGGCGCACATTGGACGACGACCTCCTCTCGCTATCTGGGCCGCAGATTGTTTCCACGGGCTATGTCTTGGACACACTGCACGCCAGCCTTTGGTGCCTGCTCACGACAGCCAGCTTTGAAGAATGCGTCCTCAAGGCCGTGAATCTGGGCGGTGATACTGACACGACCGGCTGCGTGGCGGGAGGTTTAGCTGGTGTGCATTACGGGGTTAGCGCCATTCCAAAGAGGTGGGTTGAAGCCTTGGCCCGCCACGATGAGGTCGGGGCATTGTTCAATCGGTTTACCGCGATAATCCCTTCCACAACACCGACTCAGCCTGGCCCTCACTAGGTTTGCGACGGATATGACTCTCGACCAGTTTTGGGGCATCGTTGAAAAGGTACACACTGCCTCCGGTGGCGACATGGACAGGAAGTGCGAGTTGCTTGACGCGGAGCTGCGCCGTTTACCTTTGGACGAGGTGCTATCCTTTCATGCTCACTTCTACGATTGCCAGGACCGGGCCTACACTTGGGAACTTTGGGCTGCGGCCTACATCATCGGCGATGGCTGTTCAGACGATAAGTTCTCGGACTTTCGCAGCACGCTGATTTCGATGGGACGGCAGACCTTCGAGCGAACACTCGCCGATCCTGAGTCGCTGGCGGACATGGATTACGATCCGGCTACGGCGGATTACGAGGGCTACCAGTATGTGCCATCCACCGTTGAGCGCGACCTTGGCGGTGGGAAGCAGTTCCCGCGCCCGAACCCTCATCCAGCTAAGCCATCCGGCAAGGACTGGGAGGAAGATAAAGTGGCGGCGCTTTTCCCGAGATTGGCGAAGAAGCATAAGCGTGCCCGAGGTTGGCTGCGCAGGCTGATCTCTGGCCGAGCACGGCACTGAGCATGATGACGGCTCCAGATCTTTCAAAGGCGAGCAATCCGAGCGCCTTCGGGGGACTGATTCTCTCTTGATCTAGTTCGACGACGCCGCGTGCAGTTCGTCGGTCAGGCCCGGCTTAGTGCGGACACGCTTCCCAGCGGTGGATGTCCAACCGGCACCCTTGACCCTCGCCCGTGAGGGCGGCTGGACATCATCTCTGCTTCGGGGCCGAACGCCAGGTTCTGGCCGGATAGAGAGAGGCGATCTCAACTCGGAGTGCACCGGCCAGGATGTCCAACTCCGTGTCAGTCACACAGCGGAGCTGCGCCTCGATTTTCGACAGCGTAGCCCGGCTCAGATCCCAGCCGAGTACGCCACACCGAGCTGCGAGGCCTTCCTGGGTTACTCCCAGTTGATAACGCAGCTTCCGAACCTGAGGCCCGACAATGTTCTGTGTTTTGGCCATGCTCCGATTTCGGAGCTTGACCGTATAAGAACACGGGCTTTAGATGCTCCGATATTGGAGCAACCTCGGCACTCTGCTTGGCTCGGGGGCCGGATGCGCTCCGTGAAAAAGAACGGGCGACTTGTGAAAACCTGCCGCACGCAACCTACCATCGCCCAAAACCCTCGAAGCTGGACGCCTCTTGCTGCGATCATCGCTCGCCCACCCACTATCCCCGGCGAGCCCGGGTGCGGTTCAACCCCGTCCACCAGGGCGCTGCTCCTGAGGTTGATGATTTCACTGGTGGCCCCCTCTTGATCGAAGATCAAACCTTTTAATCCCCTGCTACCTATGAACGGTATTCGCTCCTCCTACGACGCGTGCGCCAAATACAGTGACTACGTTTACGAACAGTGTTTCGGCGAGAAGGGCCGACTCATGACCCAGCATGTTCTGGGCACCGTGCAGAAACTTTTGCCGGGACCTTCGAGCATCCTCGAACTCGGGGCCGGAACCGGGCGGTTGACAATCCCTCTCGCACAGGCAGGGCACACCGTGACTGCCCTGGACCAGTCCGTTGGCAGCTTAGCGGAGTTAGACCGAAAACTCGCTTCACAGCCAGAATTACGCAGGCGAGTCACTACCTGCCACCGACAAATCGAACACTACCGCTCCCGTGAACGTCACGACCTCATCCTCTGCGTCTTCACCGTCGTGAACCATCTGCTGGATGAAGCCAGCATCGAGGCGTTCGCGCAAATGGCCTTTCAGCGGCTCCGAGCAGGCGGATACCTCGTCCTCGGGATGGTCACGAAACCCGTCACGCAGAATACGACAGTCAATCTGCCGGGTTTGCGGCGTCAAGTAGACCTGGAGGCTCAGGGGGAGGACAAATACCGGGGGACCGAACTTTGCGAAGGCACCTTCCAGAAGACCCGATTTAAGTATCGAGAAACCTTCGAACTTTGCATGTGGGGTCCGGGCGAGATTCAGGATGTTCTTCACCGTGCCGGATTCTGGCAAGAGACGGATCCCGACCTAGGTGACCTGGCGCGCTGGGATGCGGAATGTTTTTTGTTCAGAAAGCCCGACCTGCGCCGCCGCCGCCACAAGGATCCCGATGAAGATCCCTGGGATACGTGGAAGGATGTGGTGCAATTGGGGGAGGCTCCCAGTGCTTTACCGCCCGGCCATGAAGACGGAGACAAGATCCTGGCGCTCCCCGCTATTCATCTCGACGAGCTTATCGACCTGATGCGCATGGTGGGTTTCTGGCTCAACCCCAAACTGCCGCCCAGCGTTCCCGAGTGGGAGGGTAATTTGACGAAGCTTCTACCGCACCTGGCTCGTTGCCGCCTGCTGGTGCAATGCAACCAGGATAGGACCCAAGATCAGGTTCACCACGGGATGGCCACTTTGGCAAGGGGTTCGCAGTGTGGCTCAGCAAGGATCGACTCGGTCACCTACATCCCGATCATCAACGCCGAGAACCTTTTCCAGCAACCTAAGGTTAGAGCACGAGATCGGTCGTGGGAGCATTTGCGCCAGCTCGTGCGGGACACGGTTGAAATGAAGCCCGAACAATGCTGGATAGGTTTTTATCGGGTTGCTCTGAGCTTCGATGCGCAGCATGAACGGCTGCTTCGGATTGTCCATCTCGCCTGTCATCCATTGGCAGCCTTCACTTTTTTCCTAGCGCCCAATGGCCTGGTTCCCGAGAAGATCGTTAAGCTCTAGAAGCGCTGAACAAGCCTTGGCTGCGTGGCTCCCGGAGCGTTTCAGAGCAGTTTGGCGACAGCAAGACCGGGACGCCCGGGCAGCTGATTGGAAATTACTATGAAAAACGACAAAGTTAAAATCGACGTTCTCGGCTCAATCGTGGACGTTGCTATCGGTGTGGCCTGCCTCAATTTCGCGCTTCAAGCGATCAACGCATTCTTCGAAGCAGCAATCTGGGTCTCCCTCTGTCTTCACAGGCCAAAGACTATCGAAGAAAAGAGGATGGACATGGGCAAAGAAATAAATGAACCGCTTCTTTTTATTGGTGGTCCTAGACTCAAATTCAATCGCAGCCACAGCCTACAGCGCCAACAACGCCAGCTCAAAGGACCCAAAGGGCTTCCAAAGGTGTTCTGGATTAGCGACGCGGTGACTATTGTGCAGGACAACGATGAAAGAGCACCGACCGCACCTGATGACCTTGAACCTTTGGAACCAAATCGAAACCATCGCGGCTGACTGGCAACTGCTCCGCGAACTTGCCGGTCGCCAGAAGGGCATCGTCTCGGCCCACATCGAGAAAGCCGTCCCTCAGATTGCTCATCTTAGTAACCGGCGCGAGATCGAGTTGATGGCTGGGCCCAGGGACGGCACGAGGATCGACTACAGCGGTCACTCAGGGCTGGGCATCCTGGCCGCGACCCACCAACATTCGCTGCCACCCAGCGCCGGTTGCAATTCTACCAGTGCCTCCGCCCAACCCCAAGGCCAGCCGATCAGCAGCAAGGACTGGGCGTTCTGCGCGTCAGGAGACCCCATCGGCGCGCGCACAAACACAGTGAGCGTCACCGGCAGCCAGATCATGGCCCTGAACAGGGTCGAGACCCGCCTAGGCCATTCCGACAGAGTGACCGGCACGATCCGCGATGAGGAGGGTAGCCAAATCGCCGGGCGCACTGTCTTGACGCACTTGGGCACCCTAGAAGAAACGAGCCAGTAGGAGGGCGTAATGATACCCGAGCTGCCAAGAATAAACACCCCAGGCTGGCTGGCTGCCATCGGGCATGGCGACTGGAGCCCCGGTACCCCACTACCTCTCAAGGAGCTGCTGACAGAATCGCTCTATTACCCCGCTTGCGGGCTGAACGGAACCCCCGTCAAGTTCCTGGCGGGAAACGTCCTCTCGTTCATCTACGCCGATTACGGTGTCACGAAGGAGGATTACTTGAGTAACCTGAATGGCCACGGTCCAGATTCCGGCTTTCGAGGCTACCACTCCATCATGCAGAGGGAGATATTCAGGGAAGACATCATGCCGAGCGGTTGGAAACCCTTGATCACGCCCTCACGCCCCAGGGACATCCAGCGTCTCCCTGCTCAGGAAAGGCTTTGCCGACCCTTCGGGCACTGGAGCGTGTGGCAAAAGAACGCTGATTCTAAGGAAGTGGATTCCCCTAACCGGTTCAGTTTCCTCTATTTTGCCGGAGAGATGTCCGCCATTTACCAGGGGCTGTTCTGTAGGCTTGCCATCGCGCCCAAGATTCTGGCCATCATCCAGCCAGGGGCAATGGGTGGCGAATGGGAGGGCGTGACCTCCGACGATTCGTTTTTCAAGGAAGTGGTAGCCTCAAACGCCGCAGGGATGCCGGAGTATCTGCTCTACGGTGGGTTCGGCGGCGGCGGTTATTTCGACCAACCGTGCTGGAGGGAATATCGAGGTGAAAGGCTGGTCCAGCTGCCGGAGCGATACGCGGGCCTGTGGAGGATTAACGTGCCCGCCGACACGGTCATCGCCGATCCTCCCTATGGGCCAGGCCGATGACTGCCAGGCTGCGGCTCTGCGGGTTCTGGTTCTCAAGGCGCTCCGACCAGATGCAGAGATACCCGGCCTGCCTTGGATCTTAAAAGTTTACATTTTAACGCGATTGGACGATACGATTGACGACACCGGCCATGACCCAAACCATTAAAGAAATCCTGAAGGAGTTTGTAGGCATTCTGGAGGCCGTGATCATTAACGGCGCGCCTTACTCGCCCGGCCCCTTCGAGGCAGCGGTGCCAGCCAAGATCCTGGCGCAAGCGGAGGTCGCGCTATGCCAAGCCAAAGCCACCGACGAACAGGTCATTTTGCTGACGAATGGCACAAGCGCCAGGGCGCTGATTGCCGCCTTTATCCTTCAGGAGACTGGTCTGACAGCTGCGGACATCCTGGCTGACTTTAGCGAGCGCACTGTCGATCCCGTGGTCAAATGCCTCCTCGGGCTGAAGGAATCGAGGCTGCTGCTGCTAGAAGCGTCGTCAATCGCTCTGCCGACGCCTGGAGCGTCGAACACTCGCTACATCCTGCTGTCGGCGAACTAAAGTCTATTTGCACCGGCGTCCATGGAGAGTCTCCAACTATTGACCCTGGAGGATA
>Ga0265314_10000660_pt1 | contig 42242 bp, 45 predicted proteins | sample 4126metaG_FD_203106 | JGI IMG/M metagenome (GOLD analysis project Ga0265314, IMG submission 203106) | Rhizosphere microbial communities from Carex aquatilis grown in University of Washington, Seatle, WA, United States - 4-1-26 metaG | ecosystem: Host-associated > Plants > Roots > Rhizosphere >...
TCACCCGGTCGTAAGTCGTATTGGCGTCGACGCCGAGAAATATATCCGGGCCCAGCGCTTTGCGCACCCGGCTCACGATCCGCACGTCGGTGTCGATCTGAACGGCGGGCCCGATCTTCACGCACAGATACTTGACGCCGTATTTCTCGATCGCCGTCACGGCCTCCTTGAGCATCGCCTTTTCGTCGGCAAGCCCCAACGACCATTCCATCGCGATGCGGTCCTTGCAGGCGCCGCCGAGCAGCACGTGCGCCGGCACGTCGAGCGCCTTGCCGACCAAATCGTGCAGCGCCATGTCGAGCACCGCAAGCGCGGCGGGATTCTTCGGCAATTGCAACTCGCAACTGCGCAGGATGTCTTCGATCTGCAATGCGTCGCGGCCGATGCACAGCGGCGCATAAAAGTCGCGCAGGCACGCGAACATGCTGGCGGCGGTTTCTCCCACGAATGGATTGACCGGCCGGATTTCGCCCCAGCCGCTCAAGCCCTGCGCGCGAATCCGCAGCACGATGGGCCGCCCCACCCAGCTGCCGGGGCCGCCGTAAAGATGCGGCCCGGTCGGTATCCGGCGCTTGTTGGCCGGCACGATATCGAGCGGGATGATTTCGATGCGGTCGATCGCGAGCCGCGGCGTAGCGGCCTTCGCGCGCGGCGATTTCCGTTCAGGCATGCTTATTGGTCCTTGATCTGCGGTTTGCGCCGCTCGCGCCACGCGTCGTGACTTTCTTTCTTGTCTTCCGTGCCTTCGAGTGTCGTGAACCGGTAAAGGTCCATCAGCGCTGCGTCCGTCAGATGCGGCATGTTGATGCCCTGGTTCAAAGATTCCTTGGTGAGGCGGCTCGCGAGCGGCGGATAACCGGAAATCTGGTCCGCAATCTCCATCGCGCGCGCCATCAGTTCCGCATGAGGCACCACCCACTGCGCGAGACCGATGCGCTGCGCCTCGTCCGCTTTCAGCGGAAAACCCATGCCCAGGCGCATGGCGCTGCCCTTGCCGACCCAGCGCGCGAGCCGCACCAGCGCCGCTTGCGCGGGAATGATGCCGAGCTTGACCTGCGTCAACCGCCATTCGGCGCGCTCGGACGCTACGATCAGATCGCAGCAGTAGGTCACGATCGCGCCTATGCCCACCGCGTAGCCGTTGACCGCGCAGATCAGCGGTTTGGGAAAATCGTCTATCGTCTTGAACGCGTGGAAACGCCGGTTCGGCAGATTGCGAATGAAATCCGCGACAGAATTCAGCACGTGCGTGTTCGGGTCCTTCAGATTGGCCCCTGCGCAGAAAGCGCCGCCGGCCTCGTCGCCGGTCATGATCACGCAGCGGATCGCGGGATCCTCCTCCAGCTCGCGCAGCCCGTCGCGCAATTCACCGTAGAAATCCTCGCACCACGCGTTGCGGACTTCCGGCCGGCTCAGCGTCAGCACGCCGACGTGCCCGCGTTTCTCACAAATGATGGGCATACGATCCTTCTATTGAAAATTGATTGGCGACGGCGAGGAACTGCGCGCGGTCAATCGGCGCGCATGCCGACGGCCTTGATGACCCTGCTGTTCTGCGCGAGCTCGCGTTTGATAAGTTCGCCAAACTCCTTCGGCGAACTGCCCACGACGTCGGTGCCGGCCGCCGCAAACCGTTCGTGCGCGTACGGCGTTTTCAGCACTTCGCCGGCCTGCTTATAAAGCCGGTCGATGATCGCCTGCGGCGTGCCGGCGGGAGCCAGCAATCCCTGCCACGGCGCCGTGTTGAAGTCCTTGATGCCGGCTTCCGCGAGCGTCGGCACTTCGGGCAGGTAAGGCACGCGATCCTTGCCGGAGGTGCCGAGGATTCTTACCTTGCCGCCTTTGATGTAGGGCATCACGGTCGGCGGCGTCGTAAAGATGAGCTGCACTTCGCCCGACACCATCGCGGTCAACGCGGGCGCCCCGCCCTTGAACGGCACCGACACCATCTGGGTGTTGGTGAGGATTTTGAAAAGCTCGGCGGCCAGCGCGCCGGAACTGCTGGGGGTGGCAAGTGCCACGTTCAATTCATTCGGCTTCGCCTTGGCGAGTGCGATCAGTTCCTGCACCGTATTGGCTTTGACGGATGCGTTGATCGCCAGCAACAGGGGCTGCGAGCCGGCCATCGTGACGGGCGCGAAATCCTTGTAAACGTCGTACGGCACCTTGCGATAGATGAACGGCACGATCGTATGTGCGGCATAAGTAAAGAGCAGCGTATAGCCGTCCGGCTGCGAATGCGCGACGATTTCGTTGCCGAGTATTCCGCCCGCACCCGCGCGATTGTCGATCACGATGACTGCGCCGAGACCTTCGCCCACCTTGCTCATCACGATGCGCGCAATGATATCGGTGCCGCCACCCGCCGCCACCGGGACGATGACCCTGATCGGCTTGTCCGGATAATTGGCCGCGACCTGCTGCGCGGACGCGACCGCCGCGAACGAACACAGGCCGATGGCCGTTATGGAATGGGAAATGCGCTGCATTGCTGCTCCTCCTGATCGATAGCTGCAGGCCTCCCACTAAGCGCTGTGGTACATTTTGGCGCGGGCCCGGGGCCGGGCCTGATTGCTTGCGCAATCACTTTCTGCCACATACTGCGTTGGCGCGGGTTGCTGCAGGAACGGGACAATGACTTCTACCGCTTGAATGTAGCATATTGTCCGGCCCGCTGCAGTTACCGTGTCAGGCGTCGGACGCAGGCCGCAGCGCGAGCCGTTCAAGCACGTCGCGCCGGACGTCTTTCGCGCGGTCGAAATTCCGCAGCGCTTCCAGCGCCGTCTCGCACTGCGCCGCGTTGCCGCATGGCGCGAAGAGATCGCGAAACTTGGCTTCGATTTCCGCATCCGTCAGCGGGTTCATCGCATGCCCTTTGGGATGGCGCACTTCATGCGTGAGCGATGCGCCGGAAATGAGACGCATGTGCAGCCGGCTCGCCGACGATTGCGGATACTGCGCGGACAATTCCGCATCTTCGGTCACCGTGATTTTTTTCATCAGCGCGGCTACCGCCGGATCGGTCAGGCGTTCGGACGCGAATGACTGCGCGGTCACTTTTCCGTCCAGCAACGCGACGGCGACGACGTACGGCAGGCTGTGGTCGGCAGTTTCGCGCGTTGCCGGCGCCCAACGCGAAGGATCGTTGCCCATCATGTGCACCGCGGTGCGATACGCTGCGACGTTGATCGCATCGATGTCCGGCAGCGTCACGCGCGCGCGCAGTTCGAGCGCGGCCTCGACCGCGGACTGGCCGTGATAACAAACCGGCAAACGCTTGATATGCGTTTGTCCGATCATGTGCGGCGCAGCCGGAATCGCCGGCAGCGGCCATTCGAAGCGCCCGACGACGTCCCACAATCCGCCCTCGCCTTCGAACACCGCGGTCGGGCCGGTGAAACCCTCGCGCGCGAGCATTGCCGCAAAGACCGCGTTGCGCGACGCGTTCGCGCCGGCGCAGCCTTTCCAGCTGCTCAAATCCCCGCGCCGCGTCTGCGTCAATGCCATGTTCGGCGCCAGCGCCAGCGCCACCGCGTTCGCCATCTGTTCGCGCGTGAGTTTCATCAGGCGGCCGACGCCGAGCACGCAGCCCAGCACGCTGTACACGGGCTGGTCCCAGCCTTTGGAGTTGATGTCGATCGCGTCCATGAAGCTGCAGTAGACATCGTAGGCCAGCGTGATGGCGCCGCACGCCGAGCGGCCGTCCGCGCCAAGATGGTCGGCGACGGCGAGTATGCCCGACGTCATGTCGCTCGGATGCCCGCGGCTCTTGCTCAAGTAGGTGTCGCTCAAATCGAGATAGCGCAGCATCACGCCGTTCGCGAACGCCGCGGCCTCCGCCGACGTGCGCAGGCTGCTGCCCCATACGCCGGCTTCGGGCGTTCCCGCATAGCGCCGCGCAATCGTGCGCGCCATCCTGCTCAACGGTTCATCGTAGGCGCCCAGCGCGCTCGCGATGGTGTCGATCACATGTTGCTTGCACGCGTGGGTCGTATCCGCGGACAGCGCCGAGAACTCCGGCCTGAAGGCAAACTCCACCAGTCGTTCGGTTGTTGCATCCATCAACGTTCTTCCATTAAGGCCGGTAACCGAACGACGGCGCGCCCGCCGGGATCGTTCCCGCACTCACCGCCGCGAACTCGCACAACAGCCGCCGCGTATCGCGCGGATCGATGATCTCGTCGAAGTTGTACGCTTCGGCCGTGCGGAACGGCGAGCACACCCGGTCGAGTCTCGCCTCGATCTCCGCAAGTTTGGCGGCCGGGTCGGCTGCGCCTGCAATTTCCGATCGATAAGACGCTTCCAGTCCGCCCGCGATCGGCATCGATCCCCAGTTCGCGGACGACCACGCGTAGCGCGTCGAGTAGCGCGAGTTGTTGGCGTGCGCGCCGCCGCCGATGCCGAAGCATTTGCGCACGATGACCGCGCACCACGGTACCGTAGAGCCGATGATCGCCGCAATCGCTTCGGCCGCATGGCGCATCGTTCCCTTCTGTTCCGCCTCGAGACCAACCATGAAGCCGGGCACATCGACGAGATGCACGACCGGAAAATGAAAAGTCTGCGCGAGATCGACGAAGCGGCGGATCTTGCGCGCGGCGTCGGCCGTCCACGCGCCGCCGTAGTGATAGGGGTCGCTCGCGAGCAGCGCGACGGGCCAGCCGTCGAAGCGCGCGAAGCCCGTAATGACCGGCCGTCCCCAGCGCCGGCCCATTTCGAAAAACGAGCCCTGATCCGCCACCGCTTCGACGATGGCACGCATCTTGTAAACCTGGCGCTCGTCGCGCGGAATCACATCGATAAGACTGTCGACTTTGCGATTCACCTCGTCGCCTGTAGCGAGCCGCGCCGGCAGTTCAAAGACTGAGCGCGGCATATACGACAGGAAACGCCGCGTGCGCGCGAACGCCTCGGCTTCGTCTGCCACTTCATCGTCGACGGTGCCGTTGCGCGTATGGATCTCGCTGCCGCCGAGTTCGTTCTTCCCGTATTGAGGCCCGAGCCGGTTCACCACCGGCGGACCGGCGATGAACATCTGCGACGTGTCTTTCACCATCATCGAGTAATGGCTGGTCGCGACGCGCGCGGCGCCGAATCCCGCCGTCGATCCGAGCGCCAGTCCGACCACCGGCACCAGACTCAGGTTCTCGATGGCGAGCCCCCAACCGTACAGTGCCGGGCATTTCGCGTAGCCGTCGACCTCGAGCGCGCGCACCGAGCCGCCGCCGCCCGTGCCGTCGCACAGCCGCACGATGGGCAGGCGCAGATCGCGCGCCATCATTTCGGCACGGAGCATCTTGTCGCGCAATCCGCCTTCCGCCGAACCGCCGCGTACCGTGAAGTCATCGCCGGCGACCACGACCGGCCGCCCGTCGAGCGTGCCGCGACCCATCACGAGTTGCGCGGGCGTGAACGCAGTGATGTTTCCCGCATCGTCGTAGCTGGCCTTGCCCGCGATGCTGCCGACTTCGCGAAACGAGCCCGGATCGAGCAGCGCGTCTATCCTTTCGCGCACGGTCAGCTTGCCGCCATCCTTGTGCCGCTTGACGCGCTCGGCGCCGCCGAGCTCGCGCGCCAGCTGCCGCCGCCGCCGCAATTCTTCGAGTTCCGCTTCCCAACTCATGACAGTGGCTCTTTATCGCACTCTAAAATCATTCGGGCTTGATGCCCGCCGACTTGATCACTTTCGCCCATTTCGGCAGCTCCGTGCGTACAAGTTCGCCGAGTTCCAGCGGCGTGCTCGGCGTTGCATCGAGCCCCTGCGCCTCCATGACCGCCTTGGTGTCTGCATTCGCAAGCCCCTGCCTCACCAGCTGATTGAGTCTGTTGACGATGGCAACCGGCGTGCCGGCGGGTGCGAACAGCGCGTTCCACGCCGTGATCTCGTAGCCTAGAACGCCGGACTCGGCGATCGTCGGCGTATCCGGCACGAAGCTCGAGCGCTTGGAGCCCGACACGCCGAGCAAAATCAGTTTTTTCGTTCGCACGTACGGCAGCACCGAAGTGCTGCCGAACTGGAGCGCGACCTGCCCGCCGATCAGATCGATAATCGAAGGCCCGCTGCCCTTGTACGGGACGTGGATCATTTTGACGCCGGCCATCGACTTGAAGAGTTCGCCTGCAAGGTGGGTTCCGCTGCCGATGCCGACCGACGCATAAGTGAGCTGGTCGGGTTTTGCCCTGGCCAGCGCAATCAGTTGCGGTACGGAACGCGCCTGCGTCGACGGATGCACGACGAGGAAGAACATGTACGAGGAAATCTTCGAGATGGGCTCGAAATCCTTGACCGGATCGTACGGGACCTGCTTCTGCAGGCTGGGATTGATGACCATGCTGCTCTGCATCGCCAGCAGGGTGTAGCCATCGGGCGGCGCCTTGGCGACGATTTCCACGCCAAGATTACCGCCGGCGCCGGGCCGGTTGTCGACGATGACGGACTGCCCGAGCTCAGCGGTCATCGTCTTGGCGAGTGCCCGCGACACCAGGTCCAGCGATCCGCCCGGGCTGAACGGATCGACCATGCGCACGGGCTTCGTCGGATACGCCTGTGCGTGTGCGCCAACGGCGGCAACCGTACCCATCAGCACGCAGCATGAAGCAATCAATGCGATTTTCGTTTTCATTTTTCGCTCCGAACGATCAGCGCGTCGACCACGCGGCAACCGGCGCCGCTTTGCATGACGACCAGCGGATTGATGTCGACTTCGGCAATCTCGTTTCTGAAATCGTGCGCGAACCACGACAGCCGGACTATCAGGTCACACAGGCATTCGACGTCGCGCGGCGGCATGCCGCGCACGCCGTCGAGCAGCTTGCGCCCGCGCAATTCGTCCACCATCGCGCGCGCGCCTGCGGGCGTGACGGGCGCAACACGGTAGCTGACGTCGCGCAGCACCTCGATGTGGATGCCGCCCAGACCGGCCGCGACCACGGACCCGAATACCGGATCGCGGATGATGCCGAGCATCATCTCGACGCCCGGCGGCACCATTTCCTGGACCAGCACGCCGTTGATATGCGCGTTTGGCGCGTGGCGCGCGGCGGCGTCCGTCACTTCGGAATATCCGCGCCGCACCGCGTCGTCGCCCTGCAATCCGAGCTTGATCGCGCCGGCGTCGGTCTTGTGCGGAATGTCGGCGGAATCGATCTTGAGCGCAACCTTGCCGTTGATTTCGCGCGCATGGGCAACGGCCTCGTCGGCATTGCACGCGAGTCTCTCGTGCGTAACGGGAAATCCGTATTCGGCGAGCACCAGCTTGGCTTCGCGCTCTGTCAGCGTGCCGGCGCGAACCCCGAGTTTGTCGCGCGCGGTCTGCAGCGAAATATTCGCGGGCCGCCGCGGAACATCCGCGCCCTGCTTGTACGCCGCCACGCGTTGTCCGAAATCCGCGGCCGCGCGAATCGCGCGCAAACACGGCAGCGCATCGCGGTAGACCGGCACGCCGGCCGCCACCAATTCTTCCGCAGTAGGCTGCGCGTCGTCGGTACATGCGCCAACCCAGATCATCGCGGCCGGTTTCGCGCAGTTGCGCACGAACTCAACGCCGGTTTCGATCTGCGCGCGCGTGACGAACGCGAAGATCGGCGCGATCGCGTCGATGTTCGGATCGGCGACGATCGCGTCGAGCGCGCGGCTGAACATGGCGGGCTCGCCGGTCGCGAGCGACGTGAGGTCGCTGGGATTCAGTATCTTGCTGCCGTAGCCCGGCAGGAGACCGCCCAGGACGGCCTGTGTCTCCGCCGAATACTCCGCCCATTCGATTCCCTGATCCGCGCCCATGTCGGCGAGATGCACGATGTTCCCGCCGGTGGCGGCGACCGATGCGGTGCGCCGGCCCTTGGGCCAGCGCCGTTTGCGCAGCAGGATGGCCGTTTCGTAGAGTTCGTTGCAGGTATTCACGCCGATCAGGCCGTACTGCTTGAATGCGGCCTGATAGATATCGTCCACGCCCGCGATGGCGCCCGTATGGGAAGAAGCCGCACGGCTGCCCGCTTCGGTGCGGCCGAGCTTCAACACGACGATGGGCTTCTCGCGCTCCAGCGCTTCGCGCGCGACCGCTTCGAGCTTGGCGCCGTCCTTGAAGCCTTCGACCGCCATCAGGATGATGTCCGTCGTATCGGAGCGCAGCATGAAGCGCGCGAAGTCGAGCGTGTCGAGGTCCGCTTCGTTGCCGCAGCTCGCTTCGTAGCTCACACCGAGGCCGGCCATTTGCGCACGCCACATTACCGTGATCTGGCCGAGGCCGCCGCTATGGCTGATGACGCCGACGTTGCCAGCCTTGCCGCGCGCGCGACCGATTGCACCGGTCGACGTCATCGCGAAGTTGTCGATGAAGTTGATCACACCGTTGCAATTGGGACCCATGATACGCATGCCCGATGCGCGCGCAAATGCGATCAACCGCGCCTGGCGCTCGCGGCCTTCGGGCGTCGCAGTCTCCGCAAATCCCGCGGTGTAAACGGTGGCGAACGGCACGCCGCGTGCGGCGCAATCGGTCAGCACGTCGAACACGCGTTCGGTCGCGACGATGATGCCGACGTGGTCGGGCGTCTCCGGCAGATCCCTGATGCCCGGATAACATGCGAGCCCGTAGATTTCCTTCAGCCGCGGATTGACCGGATAGATTTTTCCCTGGTAGCCGAACTTGAGCATCGCGCGGAACACGCGGCCGCCGAAATTCGTCGGGTGGTCCGTCGCGCCGACCAGCGCGACGCTCCGCGGCGCGAAGAGGCGCGTGAGATCGGTTTCGATTGCGGGAGCCGGATTGTCCACTACGTCTTTCGCCACCATCACGCCGCGAGCCCGCTCGCCGTGCCGACCAAAGTCTTCTCGCCGCGCTGGCTTTCGCACCAGAACTCGACGGTGATGCGCGTATGCGCGCCTTCGGCATCCTTGCTCCTGACCGCGCCGTGCATGGTCAGCGTGTCGCCGGCCAGCACCGGCTTGATGAACGAGACGTTGATTTTGCCGCCCTTGACGAATCCCTCGCCCAGCAGATCGACCATCATCTGCGAAACGTAGGCGGTCGACATCAGGCCCTGCGCAAGCGGCGCCGCAAAACCCTTTTTCTTCGCCCACTCGACGTCCGTGTGGATCGACTTGGGACGCACGCCGGAATACGCGTCGATCTGGCGTTGCGCGATCGGCTTCACCCGCGGCGCCAGTTCGTCGCCGATGCTGATCGAGGCGGCTGCTTTAAGCGACATGGCGTTCTCCCTTGAACAACATCTGGGTAAACTGCCCGCACACCAGCACCGCGCCCGATTCTTCGTCCTTCGTCGCAAACTCGGTCACCATATAGTAGCGGCCGCGCTTCTCGAACTTGTCGATGACCTTGCCGTAGCTGCGCACGCGCATGCCGGCGCGCAGCGGTTCGACGAATTCCATCTGCATCTTGGCGTGCAGCCCCGCCGGGATGATGTAGCGGCTGTGGCGCATCATGAGCGCCTGGTTCGCGAGCAGCGCCGGGTGCGCGATCGGCCCGCCGTACGGCGAGTCGTCGAAATACCACGGGTGATGATCGTCGACCGCGAACGCGAATGTTTCCACGTCTTCCGGCTTGATCAGAAAATCGTCCGACTTGAACTCTTCCCCGACCTGCACGACGTCATACGAAATTGTTTTGAACTCGACCATGCCGACAACCTCCTCGTTGCGTGAACTTTTGCTACCTGCCCTTCCATACCGGCCTGCGCTTCTCCTGGAAAGCGCGCGGGCCTTCCCGCGAGTCTTCGCTCTCGTATAACCGCGCGGCGAGCGTCTCGCCGGTTTTCAGCGCGGCATCCACGCCCATGTTCATCGCGTGGCGCACCATCTCGCGCGCGTTGGCGACCGACAGCGGCGCGCAGGCGATGATTTCTTCCGCCATCGCCAGCGCCGCCGGCAGCAAGTCCCGATACGGCACAACCCGGTTGACGAAACCGATCGCCTGCGCGCGCTGCGCGTCGATGTTTTTTCCCGTGATCATCAATTCGAGCGCGATCCGGCTGCCCACCATGTGCACCAGCGGCGGCGTCCAGTGCAGACCGCGGCCGACTTTCGCTTCGGCGATGCCGAACGTGGCGTGGTCCGCCGCGATACACAAATCGCACATCTGCGCGAATATCCAGCCGCCGCCGACCGCCGTGCCGTTGACCGCCGCGATCACCGGCTTGCTGACGTGCACGGTGTCGCCGAGCACCGGAATCGGCGGGCGCGGCGCGCCGCCCGCAACCTCTTTCAGATCGCGCCCGGCTGAAAACGCCTTGTCACCCGCGCCGGTCAGGATCGCGACGCGCAGCGCGCCATCCTGTTCAAACCGGCCAAACGCGTCCGTCAACTGTGCGCACACCGCGTTGTTGATCGCATTGAGCTGGTACGGACGGTTGATGGTGATGACGGCCACCCCGCCATTGACGTCGTATAACACTTCTGCTGCCGGTTTCATCCTTCTTTCCTGGGGAATGCAAAACACCCTCAATCGCCGCGGGAACGGCCCGTCAGTACATGAACTGTCCGCCGTTGACGTGGATGACCTGCCCCGAAATAAACGCACCGCTGTCGCCGGCCAGATAGACACAGGCCATCGCGATATCGTCGACCCGGCCGATTTTTTTCATCGGGATCTGGGAGAGGCGCATTTCGCGCCAGTTCTTCGGATACTGGCTCCAGTCGCGCGTGGTTTCGATCGATCCCGGCGACACCGTGTTGGCGGTGATGCCGTCGGCGGCGAACTCTATGCCCACCGCTTTCGAAAACGCATGCACGCCCGCCTTGCACACCATGTTGTGCGCGCGGCCCGGAATGTGCCCCTGGAATCCATCTTCGCCGGAAATGTGAATGATACGTCCCCATTTCGATTTCTGCATGCCGGGCAGCACCGCGCGCGCAAGATAGAACGCCGAACTCAAGTTGGACCTCATGATCCGGTCCCAGTCTTCGAGCGAGATGTCGTAGAACGGCTGGTGGAGCCTGACCGACACATTCGATACGGCAATGTCGACCGTGCCGAACTTATCCTCCGCTTTTCTCACCATCGCCGCCACGGCGTGCGCGTCGCCGACGTCTGCAAGGCACGCGAGCCCGCGCGCGCCCAGCGCCTCGATCTCCTTGACGACATCGTCGATGGCGGCCTGATTGCGATGACCGTTGACGACGACGTTCGCGCCGGCCCGCGCGAAATGCAGCGCGATGGCCTTGCCGATATTCTGTCCCGACCCGGTAACAATGGCGGTACGCCCGGCAAGCGGTTTGCCCGGGTCGACGGTTCTTTCAGTAGTAACAGACACTGTTGTCTCCTCCATTTCAATGTGCAACCGGCCGGCGCCCGCTTCATGCCGTTGCGGGAAAGTCAGCGTTTTGCATCGCCGGATTTTTCGCGCAGAAACGCAACAATCCCGGGCAGTACCGAAACCACGATCACACCGAGTATGAGCGCAGTCAGGTTGTTCTTGACCGCCGGGATGTTGCCGAAATAGTAGCCGCCGTAGACGAAGAACCCGATCCAGAACACGCTGCCGGAAAAGCTGTAGAAGAGAAAGCTCGCATACCGCATGCGGCCTATCCCCGCCACGAACGGCGCGAACGTGCGGATGATCGGCATGAAGCGCGCGAGGATCACCGTCTTGCCGCCGTGCTTTTCGTAGAATTTCTGCGTTCGATGCAGGTGCGCGGGGTTCAGCAGGCGCGAGCGCACACGCTTGAACACGCGCGGACCGACGAAATGACCGATCCAGTAATTGGTGTTGTCGCCGCCGAATGCCGCGAGCACGAGCAGCGCGAACAGTCCGTGCACGTCCATCGCGCCGGCCGCGGCCATCGTGCCCGCCACGAAGAGCAGGGAATCGCCCGGCAGAAACGGCGTGACCACCAGCCCGGTCTCGCAGTAGATGATCAGGAACAGGATCAGGTAGACCCACGCGCCGTAATTCCGGATCAGCAGGGCCAGGTGCTGATCGAGGTGCAGGACGAGGTCGATAAACTGCGCGAGCAACTCCACGGCGGGTCCGCGTCAGGCCGCTAGATCGCGGCGCCGATTTCGTTCTTCTTCTCGGGCTTGACCAGATCCTTGCGCGACACGCCGAGCCACATCACGATCGGGCTCGCGACCAGCACCGACGAATATATGCCGAAGCAGATGCCGATGGTGAGCGCCAATGCGAAGTAATGCAGCGTCTCGCCGCCGAACACGAGCATCGAGGTCACCATCAACTGGGTGCAGCCGTGGGTGATGATGGTACGCGAAATCGTGCGCGTGATCGCGTTGTCGATCACCGTCGTCACGCTGGCGCTGCGCATCTTGCGGAAATTCTCGCGGATCCGGTCGAACACCACGACCGATTCGTTGACCGAGTAGCCGAGAATCGCGAGCACCGCGGCGAGCACGGTCAGCGAGAATTCCCACTGGAATACCGAGAAGAAGCCGAGAATGATCACGACGTCGTGCAGGTTGGCGATGATGGCCGCAAGGCCGAACTTCCACTCGAAGCGCATCGCGAGGTAGGCGACGATGCCGATCGACACGAAGAGCAGCGCCAATCCTCCGTTCTCGACGAGTTCCTTGCCGACCTGCGGACCGACGAATTCCACGCGCCTGACTTCCGCCGTCGCGTCTTCCTTGCGCAGTTCGTCGCGCACGATCTCCGACAGTTTGGCGCTGGTCAGGCCCGGCTTGACGGGGAGCCGGATCAAGACGTCGAGCGAGGTGCCGAAGTTCTGCACCGACGCGTCGGGGAAACCGATCTTGCCCATCGTGTCGCGGATCCTGTTGACGTCGGGCGCCTGCGCGTAATGCACTTCCATCACCGTGCCGCCGGTGAAATCGACGCCGAAGTTGAGCCCCTTCGTCGCAAGCGAGCCCACCGCGATGATGAACGTGATGACCGAAATCACGTTGAACACCAGCGCGTGGCGCATGAACGGGATGTCGTGTTTTATTCTGAAGAATTCCATAATTTGTACTCAAATGCGCGAGGGTTACGCCCGCCGCATCATGCCTTTCCTTTTGCCTGCTTTTCCGCGCCGCCCTTCCACACCTGCCCGATAGAGATGCGCTCGAGCCGGCGGCGGCTGCCGTAATACAGATTGACGATAGAGCGCGACACCATCACCGCGCTGAATATCGACGTCAGGATGCCCAGGCACAGCACGACCGCGAAGCCCTTGACCGGGCCAGAGCCGAACGCGAACAGCGCGAGACCGCCGATCAGCGTCGTGATGTTGGAGTCGAGAATCGTGCCCCATGCGCGCTCGTAACCGGCGTGGATCGCCGCCTGCGGCGTGTTGCCGTTGCGCAACTCCTCGCGGATGCGCTCGTTGATCAGCACGTTGGCGTCGATCGCCATGCCGACCGTGAGCGCGATGCCCGCCATGCCGGGCAGCGTCAGCGTCGCCTGCAGCATCGACAGCAGCGAAATCAGGAACAGCACGTTGACCGCGAGCGCCGCGACCGAGATCACACCTATCATCTGGTAATACGCGATCATGAAAATCGAGATCGCGGTAAAGCCGATCCACGTCGAATGAAAACCGATCCTGATGTTGTCGGCGCCGAGGCTGGGCCCGACCGTGCGCTCTTCGATGATGTCCATCGGCGCCGCGAGCGAGCCTGCGCGCAGCAGCAGCGCCAGATCGTTCGCTTCGCGCGTCGACATGCTGCCCGAGATCTGGAACCGCCCGCCCAGCTCGGACTGGATCACGGGTGCCGTGATGACTTCGGGCTTGCCTTTTTCGATCAGCAGGACCGCCATGCGGCGCTTGACCGCTTCGCGCGTGATATCGCGCATGATGCGCGCACCCTGGCCGTCCAGCTCGACGCTGACGATGGGCTGGTTGTTCTGCTGGTCGAAGCTCGGCGCGGCGTTGGTGAGCCGTTCGCCGGTAAGAATCACGTTTTTCGACAGCAGCAGCGGTTCGGTCGTCTTGCCGCGGTGCTCGATGAACAGCTCGGTGCCGAACGGCACGTTGCCTTTGAGCGCCTCGTCGATTTTCTTCGGATCGTAGTCGCGGCCGGACGGGTCGCCCGCGTGCGCTTCGACCAGCCGCAATTCGAGGCTCGCCGTGCGGCCGAGCAGTTCCTTGGCGCGCGCCGTGTCCTGCACGCCGGGCAGTTGCACGACGATGCGGTCGGCGCCCTGCTGCTGGATGATGGGCTCGGCCACCCCCAGTTCGTTGACGCGGTTTCTCAGCGTCGCGATGTTCTGCTGGAGCGCCAGGTCCTGGGTGCGCTTTATTTCTTCCGGCTTCAGCGCCGCGACCAGCCGGAATTCGCCGCCCTGCTCCTGCTCGCTGATCCCGAGGTCCGGATTGGCGGTTTCGATTTCCTTGCGCCCTTTGTTGCGGGTATCGGCGTCGCGGAACTTGACCAGCACGCTCTCGCCTTCGCGCCCGATGCTGCCGTAGCCGATGCGCTTGTCGCGCAGGAGCACGCGGATGTTGCTCGCGACGCCGTCGAGTTTCTTGATCAGCGCCGACGGCATATCGACCTGCAGCAGGAAATGCACGCCGCCGCGCAAATCGAGCCCCAGGTACATCGGCAGCGCGCCGATCGAGGTCAGGAAGCGCGGGCTGCGCGACACCAGGTTCAGCGCGACCACGAAATCCTCGCCGAGCACCTTCTGCACCGCGTCTTTCGCTTTCAACTGCGTGTCGGTGTCGGCGAACCGCACCTTGAGGCTCAAAGGCTCGAGAAATATGCCGTCGTTCGCGATATTGGCAGACTTCAGCGCCGCCTCGACGCGCTGCTGCAGGTCGGCGTCGACTTTCTGCGTCGATTTCGAAGGTGAAACCTGGATGGCCGGCACTTCGCCGAAAAAGTTCGGCAGCGTGTAGACGACGCCGATCAGCAGCGCGAAGGCAACCAGCAGGTTGAGCCAGAGTGGGTAGCGGTTCATGTCAGGACCGGGTGGATAGGTGGATTAGCGGACGAACGAGCGGAACAGCGTACTGACCACTGACGGCTTTACCCTTTCACTCGGCGCCTTTGATCGTGCCCTTCGGCAGCACCAGCTGCACGGCCGGGCGTTGCACGCGGATCTCGACCTTGTCGGCGATTTCGATCGTGACGTAATTGTCGGCGACCTTGGTCACCTTGCCGAGCACGCCGCCGGCGGCGATGACTTCGTCGCCCTTCTGCAGCGCCTCGACCATCGCCTTGTGCTCTTTCGCGCGCTTCATCTGCGGACGGATCATCACGAAATACAGCACGACGAACATCAGGATGATGGGCAGCATCGACATCAGGTCGGCACCGCCCGGCGCGGCCGCTTGCGCCCAGGCTTCGTTGATCAACACGTTATGCACTCCTCAAGCGCGGCATCGAGTCGCCGCGACCGGTAAAAAGGTGCGTATTCTAGCACGACGCGGTGCGCATCCGCCTGAATTCGCCCGCGAATTCGGCGAGGCGCCCCTGCTCGATAGCGCCGCGCATGTCCCGCATCAGCTCGAGATAGTAATAAAGGTTGTGCCACGTATTGAGCCGCGCGCCGAGGATTTCGTTCACTTTCTGCAGGTGGTGCAGGTACGAGCGCGTGAAATTGCGGCAGGTGTAACAGCCGCACGCCTCGTCGAGCGGACGGACGTCGTCGCGATATTGCGCGTTCCTCAGCTTGATCGTGCCCTGGCGCGTATAAATCCAGCCGTTGCGCGCGTTGCGAGTCGGCAGCACGCAGTCGAACATGTCGATGCCTTTCTCGACCGCATCCACGATGTCTTCCGGCGTGCCGACTCCCATCAGGTAGCGCGGCTTGGCGGCGGGCAGTCGCGGCGCCGTGTGCGCGAGTATGCGTGCCATGTCTGCCTTCGGCTCGCCCACCGACAGGCCGCCGATTGCGTAGCCGTCGAAGCCGATTTGCGCGAGTCCCGCGAGCGAGCGGTCGCGCAGACGCTCGTGCATGCCGCCCTGCACGATGCCGAACAACGCGTTGGCATTGCCCTCATGCGCACGTTTCGAGCGTTCCGCCCAGCGCAACGACAGCTCCATCGACTCCGCGGCCTGCGCGACATCCGCCGGGTACGGCGTGCATTCGTCGAACACCATGACGATGTCGCTGTTCAGCACGCGCTGGATGCGCATCGATTCTTCCGGCGTGAGAAAGCATGCATCACCATTGACGGGCGACTGAAACTTCACGCCATCCTCGCTGATCTTGCGCATCGCGCCGAGACTGAACACCTGAAAACCGCCCGAGTCGGTGAGGATCGGGCCGTGCCAGCCCATGAAGCGATGCAGCCCGCCGTGCGCGGCGACGACTTCGAGCCCGGGCCGCAGCCACAGGTGAAACGTATTGCCGAGCACGATCTGCGCGCCGATGTCGGTCAGCTCGGCGGGACTCATAGCCTTGACCGTGCCGTACGTGCCCACCGGCATGAACGCCGGCGTCTCGACGCTGCCGTGCGCGAGCTTGAGCGTGCCGCGGCGCGCGGCGCCGTCCGTCGAAGCGACCTTGAATTCCATCACGCGGCCAGCCTGGCGAGCGCGCGCCGCATGTCGTCGGGCATCGGCAACGGCCGGTGTGTGTCGCGGTCGCAGCACACGTGTACGAAATGCCCCTGCGCGGCGGCGACTGCTTCGTCGTTGCGGAAAATACCGATCTCGAACCGCACGCTGCTCGTGCCCAGATGCGCGACGCGCAGCCCGCAATGTACGGTGTCGGGAAACGAAATCGGGCTGAAATACTGGCAACCGGTTTCGACCACCAGGCAGACCGGCCCCGTCTCCATGCTCAACACGCGTTCGCGCAGCATGTATTCGTTGACCACGGTGTCGAAATACGAATAGTAGTTGACGTTGTTGACGTGGTTGTAAACGTCGTTGTCCATCCAGCGTGTCGGGATCGCGAGGAAATGCGGAAAGCGCTGGCGGATCGCGGGTTCGGCTTTGCTCATTGCGGCGGCGGATGCGATGACGGGAACGGGCGGGTATTATCGCTGCACCGGCGCGCCCGCGCCAGAGCGGCGGGCGCCTTCATGAAAGGACCTGCAATGCCACAATCATTTACCGTGCGGGCCGCGGAGCGCGGCGACGTTGCCGCGATCCTGGCCATGATCCGCGAGCTCGCCGATTACGAGCATCTCACGCATCTGTGCACCGCGACCGCGGCGCAGCTCGACGAGGAGCTGTTCGGACCGGACGCGACCGCCGAGGCGCTGATCGCCGCAAGCGGCGACGAACCGGTCGGCTACGCGATCTACTTTCACAATCTGTCGACGTTTCTCGGGCGCAAAGGCCTCTATCTCGAAGACCTTTACGTGCGACCGGCGCATCGTCATCACGGTTGCGGCCGCGCTCTCCTGATTGCAGTCGCGCGAATAGCCGCAGAACGCGGCTGCGCGCGCTTCGAATGGATGGCGCTCGACTGGAACGCGCCAGCCATTGACTTTTATGAAAAACTCGGCGCGACCCAGATGGCGGAATGGCGGCTGCTGCGCGTGACCGGCGACGCGTTGCGCAAGCTCGCGGCTATGCGCTGAAAACTATTCACTGGTCGGCGCGTTCGATCAGCATCGCATCGCCATAACTGAAAAAGCGGTAGCGCTTCGCGACCGCATGCGCGTACGCGCGGCGGATATTGTCCACGCCGGCGAACGCGGAAACCAGCATCATCAGCGTCGAGCGCGGCAGATGAAAATTCGTGAGCAGCCGGTCGACGACGCGAAACCGGTAGCCGGGCAGAATGAAGAGCCGCGTTTCCGCGCTGCCCGCGCGCAGTTCGCCGGCCGCAGCCGCCGATTCGAGCGCGCGCAAACTTGTCGTGCCCACCGCAACGACCCTGCCGCCCGCCGCCCGCGCCGCGGCGATAGCATCCACCGTGGCCGGCGGCAACTCGTACCATTCGGCGTGCATCGTGTGTTCGTCGAGATTTTCCACCCGCACCGGCTGAAAAGTGCCGGCGCCGACGTGCAGCGTGATCCACGCGAGCCGCACGCCGTTGGCCTGCAGCGTCGCCAGCATCGCGTCGTCGAAATGCAAGCCCGCCGTCGGCGCCGCCACCGCACCCGGCGTTTGCGCGTAGACCGTCTGGTAGCGCGCGTCGTCGCTGGGATCGGCCGCGTGCGTGATGTACGGCGGCAATGGCACGCTGCCCGCGCGTTCGAGCAGCGCAAACACGTCGGTGCAATCCAGAAATCGCAATTCGAAAAATTCGCCCGCGCGGCCGAGCACCTGCGCGACGGCACCCTGCGAGAGCATCAAGCGCGAGCCGGCGCGCGGCGTCTTGCTCGCGCGCACCTGCGCGAGCGCGCGTTCGCGATCGAGCACGCGCTCGATCAAAACCTCGACCTGCCCGCCGCTCTCCTTGTGCCCGGTCAGCCGCGCCTTGATCACGCGCGTGTCGTTCATGACCAGCACGTCGCCCGCCCGCAGCAAGCCGGGCAGATCGCGAAACTGCCGGTCCGCGAGTTCGCCGCTGCGCCCGTCGAGATGCAGCAGGCGGCTCGCGCCGCGTGCGGCTGCCGGATATTGCGCGATCAGCGCGGGTGGCAGTGCGTAATCGAAATCGGATAATTTCACCGCGCCGATTATACTGGCCGGGTTGCGGTGGGTTGGCTGTTACTGGATAATTGGCCCTGCACGCGGACGGCAATGCCGCCGTATGCAGGTATGCGGGTTCGAACGGACAGAACGCCCGCCGTTCAACCCGCATCTCATTGCCGGGATGGCGGAATTGGTAGACGCACGGGACTCAAAATCCCGCGCCAGCAATGGTGTGGGGGTTCGATTCCCCCTCCCGGCACCATCGAATTTTTCTCGCTGCGACGATGTACTCGCCCGCCAACGCCTCGCGCGGTCACAGCCCTTGAGACTTCAAGCCCCGCTGCCTCGCATCAGCGCTATAAACCCCCAGACTATCGCCAGCGGCATCAGCACCACGAGCAGAAACGGAAACGCCAGACCCGCCACGATCAGACCGGCCACTATCACGCCGCCGAGTATGAAGATGCCGATTCCGGCGAACACGAAAAGCAGGAAGATCGCGGCACAGAATAGCGCGGTCATGCCGACGACGAGTCCCGCGGCGCCGATGCTGCCTTTCAACGGACCGGTCAGTTCCTGGCCGTTGATGACGATATGGGTTGCGCCGGCTTCAAAAAACAACCCCCAGGCAACAAGGGCCAGCATCATCAACGCCAATACGATAGCCGCGTTCCTGGCCATAGACACCTTTCATGGTTCGGCGCGGAACCGCGTTCGTTCCGCCAATGCCAGTCAGACCAGCTTGCGCGCGACGAGTTCCGCCTTGGCATACGCGTAGAAGACGGGGGCCGCAATTACGCCCGGCAGCCCGAATGCGGCTTCCATCACCAGCATCGCGAGCAGCAATTCCCACGCCGCGGCGTTGATCTGGGACCCGACGATGCGGGCGTTGATGAAGTACTCCAGTTTGTGCACCACGACCAGGAACAGCAGCGATCCCGCCGCAATCGGCAGCGAGTGACTCAAACTGATGACCACGACCACGCAGTTCGAAATGAGGTTGCCGACGATCGGCAGCAGGCCGGCGATGAACGTGAGCGCGATCATGGTTTTGGTCAGCGGCAGGTGCACGCCGAATGCGGGCAGGACGAATACCAGATACACGGCGCTCAACACGGTGTTAAGCGCCGAGATGCGAATCTGCGCCAGCACTACGCGCTTGAATGCGACTGCAACAGTGCCGAAACAGCGTTTCAGCGCCTGCGCCAGCGGTCCCAGATCGCGGGCGGCCCCGATCTCGCGCACCGACACCAGCGCGCCTATCACCATCCCGACCACGGCATAAGCGAGCGCGCGGCCCACTTCGCTGCCCGCCGTCTTGACCTCGGCAGCGTGCTCGCGCAGCCAGCTGACCGCCTCGTCCTGCAGCGCGCTCGCATTCACCGGCAGCCAATCCTGTATCCAGACCGGCATCGTCGCGCGCGCACCGTCGATGATTTCCGCCATTTTTTGCAGCAATGTCGCGAGCCGCCCGCCTTCGCTGCGGAAAAACGCGATGCCCCCGCCAATCAGGATGGCGGCGAGTGCCAGCACGATCACGGTGAGCAGCGCGACGACAAGAATGCGGGCCAGCGCGGGTCTGCCCTTGAGCCCGAATATGCGCGGCGCGATGAGATGCACCAATGCATGCACGAGCAGGCCTGCGAACAACGCCGGCAGGAGATGAAGTTCGATCGCGAGTACCAACCCCGCCGCGGTCAACGCCAGCGCGGCGATGTCCGGGCGCGAGATGTGCAAAGCGTTCGCGTCCCGGTTCATTGTGAATCCATCGCAATAACCGGCTTGCCTATCATGCGCCGCTCTTCGAGCGCGGCGTGCGCGGCAGCGACATCGTCGAGCGTATAACGCCCGGCGATTGAAATTTTGAGACTGCCGTCGAGCAGCGCCGCGAAAATCTCGTCGGCGCGCCGGCGCGTCGTCGCCGCATCCGGCAGGTGATCGGCGAGCCGCGGCCGCGTCAGAAACAAGGAGCCCGCTTCGCCGAGCTCGATGGGATCGAGGTCCGTCACCGAACCCGATACGCTGCCGTAAGCAACGACCAGGCCGCGCTTGCGCGTGGCGCGAAAACTGTCGCGCAGCGTCGCTTTGCCGATCGAGTCGAACACGACATCGACGCCGCGCCCGGCAGTGGCGGCGCGTATCGCTTCGGCAAAGCCCCCGTCTTCGTACAACACCGCCAGATCGGCGCCGCGTTCGCGCGCGACTTGCGCCTTCTCGTGCGTGCTGGTGGTCGCGTATACGGTTGCGCCCAACCGCTTCGCGAGCTGGATCAATATCTGCCCGATGCCGCCCGACGCCGCATGCACGAGACAGGAAACGCCCGGCTCCAGATGGCCGACGTCGTGAGCGAGATAATGCGCGGTGAACCCGTGAAACACGGACGCCGCCGCCATTTCCAGCGGCAACGCAGCGGGCACTTTGACGACGCGCGACGCAGGCACGGCTGCATACTCGGCGTAACTGCCCCATGCAATGCAGTACGCGACCCGATCGCCCGCCTTGAAGTCGGTGACACCCGCGCCGAAAGCGACAATCTCGCCGGCACCTTCCATGCCGAGCGTGCACGGCAATCCGACCTTATACGTCTGCGATTTCGCGTACTTGCCCTCGCGCGTATGGATGTCCATGAAATTGATACCGGCGTGGGTGATGCGTATCAAAACCTCGCCGGCCGCCGGTTGCGGCACCGCGATGTCGCGATGGATCAGTACCTCGGATCCGCCGTAGCGGTCGATCTGAATGCTTTTCAATGGGCTTTTAAATTTTACTGCGACTGGAAAAGTATAGAGCATTACCGTGAACTGTTTGCGCGGGTTAGAATCGGCGCACCCAAGCTGCAACCATTCCGCCGGGAAGAACTCTATGCGCGCATCTGTCCGCCTGCTGCAATCGCTTGCTGCCGCCGCCATTGCAGCGGCAGTTGCCGGCCCCGGCAACGCGCAGGAGCAGTATCCGAGCCGCGAGATCAAAATCGTCGTGCCGTTTCCCGCGGGCGGCGGCACTGACATTACCGCGCGGTTGCTCGGCGAGCAGTTGCGCAAGATCCTGGGCCAGTCCACGGTCGTCGACAACCGGGCCGGCGCAAGCGGCATGATAGGCACCCAGGCAGTCGCCAAGGCGGCGCCCGACGGTTATTTGCTGCTCGTTGCGTCGGGCGAGATGGCGGTCAATCCCCACCTCTATAAAACGATGGCGTACGACTGGGAAAAAGATCTCGTGCCGATCACCAATCTCGTGAAGGTGCCCAACGTGCTGGTGGTGAACGCCGACGTGCCTGCAAAAAACGTGCAGGAACTCATCGCATATGCGAAAGACAATCCGCGCAAGCTCACGTTCTCGTCGAGCGGCATCGGCAATCCGCAGCAACTGACGGGCGAACTCTTCAACAAGCTGGCGGGCGTGCAGATCAACCACGTCCCGTACAAAGGCGCGGCGCCGCAGATCGCCGACGTTGCGGGCAAGCACATTACGATGACCTTCGTCAGCATCGCCGCCGCTTTGCCGTTTATCGACAGCGGCAAAGTGAGGCCGGTCGGCGTCACGTCGCTTACCCGCGTGTCGATGATGCCCGACGTGCCGGCGATCGCGGAATACGCGCCGCTCGCCGGTTTCGACGTGGTGAATTTCTTCGGCTTCTACGCGCCGGCCGGCATTCCGGACCCGATACTCAGAAAACTCAACGCCGCCGCAATGCAGGGATTCAAGGATGCGGAAGTGATCGCCAGGCTGAAGGGGCTGGGATTCGAGCCGGCGACCGATTCCCCGGAGCAATTCCGCGAATTCGTCAAGGCGAAATCGAAGCAGTTCGCGAAGATTATCGTCGACGCGAACGTGAAGGTGGATCAGTAATAGCGCGCTAGTCGGGCTTGATGCCCGCTTCGCGGATGACCCTGCCCCACACTTCGCGCTCGCGCGCGAGCAGCTTCTTCAACTCGTCGGGCGGCCCCCACAACGGTTCGGCGCCCTGCGCAAGCAGGCGGTCGCGCACGTCGGGTTGCTGCATGGCGGCGGAGATTTCGGCGTTCAGCTTTTTAACGATGTGCGCCGGCGTGCCGGTCGCCGCCAGCACGCCAAACCAGCCGCCCGACTGGAATCCGGGCGCGCCGGATTCCGCAATCGTCGGCAATTCCGGCACGATCGTCGAGCGCCTGGCGCTCGTCACGGCGAGGCCGCGAAGCGCGCCGCTTTTCATGTACGGCACCACGATCAGCACGTTATCGATGGCCGCCTGCAGCCGCCCGCCGATCAGATCCGGCAGCAGCACGCCCGTGCCTTTGTACGGCACGTACAGCATGTCGATCCCGGTCACGCGCTTTAAAAGTTCGCCGGAGAGGCGCTGCACGGAACCCGGCGTCGAACCCGCAAAATTAAGCTGACCCGGGCGTTTCTTCGCGTACGCGATGAATTCCCGCATCGTGGTCACCGGAACCGATGGATGCACCACGAACACGTAGGGCGAGGTCGCGAACAACGCGATCGGCACGAAGTCGCGCGCCGTGTCGAACGGCGCATTCGCATAGAGGCTGGAAATAATTCCGAAGGACCCGCCCGCCATCAAGAGCGTGTAACCATCGGGTTGCGACTTGGCGACGATATCTGCCCCGATGATGCCGCTCGCACCGGGCCGGTTGTCGAACACGACCTGCTGGCCGAACCGTTCCGAGAGTTTCGCGGCGACGAGCCGCCCCATGATGTCGGTGGAGCCGCCGGCAGGCAGGCCGACAATCATGCGGATCGGGCGCTGCGGATAATCCCGGACGGGCACCGCGGCAACGCCGGCGCCGGCGCCAAGCAGGCAAGCGAGGAGCGTGCAGCGCAAAAATAATTGCATGGCGGTTTCCTCCGTCGCCAGCTGCGGCGAACCGCGCTATTTTTTGGCGCTGCCGCCGGCCGCGAGCAGCTTGTTCTTCTTCAGATTGCGCAATTCGGCCTGCCGGCGCTGGAAACACGCCAGGCAGATCCAGCGCGTGGTGCCGATTTTGCGAAACTCGCCGGTCGTCCAGTGACTGCCGGTGCTGCAGAACCGTTTCTTGACTTCGGCGGTGGGGGTTTTGGCTTCCATAGCGCTAATAGTAACAGGCAATCGCCCTGCCATCATCTGTGTGCGCCGATATCGTCAGATGTTCGCTTCGATGTTGTCGATGAGCCGCGTCTTCCCGAGCCGCGCCGCCGCCAGCACGACCAGCCGGCGTTCGCCGTTGCGCGGCGGCTGCAAATCGCTTTGCCGGCGCACTGCGATGTAATCGGGTTTCCAGCCGTGGTGCGCGAGCTCGGCCATGACGTCGAGCTCGATGCGCTGGTAATCGCGCGCACCGTGGGTGAGTTCTTCGCGCGCCCGGCATAACTGCTGGTACAGGCGCGGCGCTTCGAGCCGCTCTTCCGGTGTCAGGTACGCATTGCGCGACGACAACGCGAGGCCGTCGTCCGCGCGCACCGTCTCGGCCAGGATGATCTCGATCGGCAGCGCGAGCTGGTGCACCATGTTGGTCAGCACCAGGCACTGCTGGTAATCCTTCTTGCCGAAGATCGCCGAATGGGGCGAAACCATGTTGAAGAGCTTCAGCACCACCGTCGACACGCCGCGGAAATGGCCGGGCCGCACCGCGCCGTCAAGTATGTGCTGCAGGTCCGACGGCTCGACCACGTAGGTCTGCGGCTCCGGATAGATTTCCTTTTCGTCGGGCGCGAAGACCACGTCGACGCCGGCGGCGCGCAGCTTTTCGCAGTCCGCCTCCAGCGTGCGCGGGTAGCGCTCGAAATCCTCGCGCGGGCCGAACTGCAGGCGGTTGACGAAGATGCTGACAACGGTGCACGCGGCGCGCGGCTTGGCGATGTTGATCAGTTGGATGTGGCCGGCGTGCAGATTGCCCATCGTCGGCACGAACACGTTGTTCGGCACGCGCTGCAGGCGCTCGCGCAAAGCGGCGACGGAATGAATAACGTCCATGTTTAAAACAGGGTCGGAAACAGAGATTCGGGGTTTGCGGGAGCGCTATTCTAATCCAAACCACGCCGCCCGCATTTGCGGCGCGCCGGCCCTAATAAGAATGTTCGGCCGCGGGGAAAACCTTTGCTTTGACTTCACGCACGTATGCTTCGACCGCGCCCTGCACGCTGCCCGCCCCCGCCAGATAGTTTTTGACGAACCGCGCCTTCTTGCCCGGGTAAATGTCGAGCATGTCGTGCAGCACCAGCACCTGGCCCGAGCAATCGACGCCCGCGCCTATGCCTATCGTCGGGATGCGCAGCGCGGCCGTCACATCGCGCGCGACTGCAGTCGGCATGAGTTCCAGCACGAGCATGCTGGCGCCCGCCTCCTCCACCATCTTCGCTTCCGCGATCAGTTGCTTCGCCGCGGCATCCGTCCTGCCCTGGATGCGATAGCCGCCGAGCATGTTCACCGATTGCGGCGTGAGCCCGAGGTGGCCGCACACCGGCACGCCGCGCGAAGTCAGAAACCTGATCGTATCGACCATCGGTTCGCCACCTTCGATCTTGACCATTTGCGCGCCGGCCGCCATCAAATGCGCGGCGTTTTTGAACGCGTCGGCCGGGCTCACCTGGAACGTGCCGAACGGCATGTCGGCGATGATCCACGCGCGCTTCGCGCCGCGGGCCACGCACGCGGTATGGTAAGCAACGTCCGCGAGCGTCACCGGCAGCGTCGAATCGTGTCCCTGCACCACCATGCCGAGCGAATCGCCGATCAGCAGGGTGTCGACCCCCGCGGCATCGAGCACCGCCGCGAAACTGGCATCGTAGCAGGTCAGCATCGTGATCTTGTCGCCGTCCTGCTTCATTTTGTTCAAAGTTGTCAGCGTGATTCTCATGTTGATTCCTTTTCGGCGGCCCATTGTGGTGATTGAGTGATTTAGCGACTCATTCACTCAATCACTTAATCGCCCAATCACTCATTTCATCATTCCCCGAGGCTGAAAAATTCGCGCGCGCCGCGCATGGCGGTTATGCGCTGCAACAATAAATCGAAATCGGCCGGCGTGTCGACAAAATTCAAATGCTCGGAATTCACGATCAGCACCGGTGCCGCGTCATACTGGTAGAAAAACCGCGCGTAGCTCTCGGCGAGCCGCAGCAAGTAGTCTTCGGAAATCGCGCGTTCGTAGTTCACGGCGCGGCGCCTCACGCGCTCGATCAGCGTCTCGGTCGAGGCCTGCAGATAGATGACCAGATCCGGCACGGCGGCCTGCGGCTTCATCTGCGCATAGATCTGCTGATAGAGGCTCAGTTCGTCGTCGTTCAGCGTGAGGCGCGCGAACAGCGGGTCCTTGTCGAGCATGAAATCCGAGACGGTCGCGCGCTTGAAGAGATCCGCCTGCGACAAGTCGCGCACCTGGTGGATGCGCTGGAACAGGAAGAACAACTGGGCCGGCAGCGCGTAGCGCGCCTGGTCTTCGTAAAACCCGGGCAGGAACGGATTCGCGCCCGGGTCTTCGAGCAGGGCCGCACTGCCGCTCTTCTCCGCAAGCATGCGCGCGAGGCTCGTCTTGCCGGCGCCGATCGGCCCCTCGACCACGATATAGCGGTACTTGTCCGGCAGCGGCGTCATGCGACGTCGGCCTGCGCGGTCAAGCGCGTCACGCCTGCGCTGTCAACGACGCGCAGCAACTCGCTCACCTTGCCGTGCCCGGGTATCACCCAATGCGGCGCAATCTCGGCAAGCGGCGCCAGCACGAAGGCGCGCTCGTGCATGCGCGGGTGCGGGATCGTCAATCCTTCCTCATGCATCTGCAAGTCGGCGTATAGCAGCACGTCGAGATCCAGCGTGCGCGGCGCGTTGGCGAACTGGCGCACGCGGCCGTGGTCGATTTCGATGGCCAGCAGCGCATCGAGCAGTTCGCGCGGAGTTAACGCAGTATCGACCGCTGCGACCGCATTGATGAAATCGGGCTGGTCGGCATAACCGACCGGTGCGGTGCGATAAAGCGACGATTGCGCCACGAGTTGCGTGCGCGGCAGGGTCGCCAGCGCCGCGATGCCCGCCTGCACCTGCGCGACGGGGTCTTCGAGATTGGCGCCGAGCGCGATGTAAGCGGTGACCGGTGTCATGCGCCGCCGGCTTCGGTGGCCGCCGCCGCGGGCTTCTTCTTGCGCCGCGGCCGGCGGCGCTTCTTGCCCGCACCTCCCGCGCCGTCTTTGACGAGCATGCCGGCGCGTGTCGTCTCGTCCGCGTGCTGGAATTTTTCCCACCACGCGCCGAGTTCGGCGTCGATCTCGCGGCTCGCGCAGCGCAGCAGCAGAAAATCGAAGCCGGCGCGAAAGCGCGGATGCTCGAGCAATTGCCAGGGCCGGCGTCCGGCGCGATTCAAAAACCGCGCCTGCAGCGCCCAGATGTCCTTCATGTCGGCACCGTAACGGCGCGGAATCGCGAGCTTCTCCGCCTGCACCTGCAACACCTGGTCCATCGCCTGGAACAACGCCGGCATCGTGTGCATGCCGCGCGCCTGCGCCGCCTTCCATGCGGCGAGCACTTCATGCCACAGCAGGGACGCGAACAGGAAGCCGGGCGACACCGTTTTGCCTTCGTTGATGCGCTTGTCCGTGTTCTCGAGCGCGAGCATCACGAAGCGCTCGCCGAGCGGCTGCTCGAGGATCACGTCCAGCAGCGGCAGCACGCCGTGATGCAATCCTTCCTTGCGCAGGCGCCGCACGCCTTCCGCGACGTGCCCGGACATCAAGAGTTTCATCATCTCGTCGAACACGCGCGCTTTCGGCACGTTGAGCAGGAGGCCGGCGAGCTCTTTGATCGGCTTGCGTGTGCGCGTTTCGATTTCGAGGCCGCGCGCGGCCGCGAGCCGCACCGCGCGCAGCATGCGGATCGGGTCTTCGCGATAGCGCTGCGCCGGATCGCCGATCATGCGCAGCTTCTTCGCCTTGATGTCGGCCACGCCGTCGTGATAGTCGATGACCTCGCCGCGAACGGGATCGTAAAACATCGCGTTCACCGTAAAGTCGCGGCGGCGCGCGTCGTCTTCCATGCTGCCGAACACGTTGTCGCGCAGGATGCGCCCGTGCTCGTCGGTCGAATGGTCCCCGTCTTCCACCGCTTCGGCGCCGGCGACCCCGCGAAACGTCGACACCTCGACCGTCTCCGCGCCGCACATCACGTGGACGAGGCGGAAGCGCCGGCCGATGATGCGCGAGCGGCGGAATATCGCGCGAACTTCTTCCGGCGTCGCGCCGGTCGCCACGTCGTAATCCTTGGGGATGCCGCCCAGCAGCAGATCGCGCACCGCGCCGCCAACCACGTAAGCGGCATGGCCGTGCTGCTGGAGCGTCTCGCAGGTCTTCAGCGCGCAGCGGCTCACGTGATCGCTCGCGATGCGATGCGTCTTGAACGGGATGACCTTGGGCTGCGCGGACTTGAACAGCTTGCCCGAAAACACCTTGCCGAGAAAACGCCGGATCATTAAATGGCTTTGCCTGTTGATCAAAACAAATTGAGCGGCGAACGTCGCAGGCGAACCCCTCAACTTGCGCCACGCCACAAAACAAATTGAGCGGCGCACCCAAAGTGCGTCCGCTCGAATTTGTGCGTCGTTAATTATATAACGGGTATGAAATGAGTATCCGCGCCCTCCCCGAAAGCGCGGATGCGACAGCCATAGAGCTCCGCCAGCCTTGCCGGTTGCAGGACTTCCGCCGCGGTGCCGGTCGCATGCCGCCCGTCGCCGTACAGCATCAGGATGCGGTCGCAGCGCCCGGCAAACGCCAGATCGTGCAGCACCAGCGCGGCGGCCACGCCCCTTTCGCGCGTCGCCGCCCGCAGCAGCTCGAGTGTTTGCAACTGGTGGCGCAGATCGAGATGCTGCAGCGGTTCGTCGAGCAGCATGAGCGGCGGATTCTGCGCCCACAGTTGCGCGAGCCGCGCGCGCTGGCGCTCGCCGCCCGACAACGTGACGTAGGCCTGCGCCGCGCGCGCCGTGAGATCGAATGCCGCCAGCGCCCGTTCGACGGCCGCCTCGTCTTCCGCATGCCAGCCGAACAGCGAGCGCGCGTGCGGATAGCGTCCGAGCATCACGTAGTCGCGCGCGCTGCCCCAGAATTCCTGATCTTCGCGTTGCAACAGGATGCCGAGGCTGCGCCCGAGTTCGCGCCGTCCATAATCCGCGAGCGGACGGTCGTCGATGACTACCGTGCCGGCCGCAGCCCCGGTGAGCCCGGCCAGGCTGTGCAGAAGCGTCGTCTTGCCGCTGCCGTTGCAGCCCAATACGCCCCACAATTCACCCGGCGCCAGATCGAGCGCGAGCTCGCGGCACAACACGCGCGCGCCGATCGCAATCGTGAGTTTATCCGCGCGCAGTTTCATGGCCGCCGCGACAACAGGAACAACAGCACCGGCACGCCGAGCAAGGCGGTAAACACGCCGACCGGCAACTGCTGCGGCGCCCACACGGTGCGCGCAAACGTGTCGGCGAGCGTGACGAAACTGCCGCCTACGAGCGCGGACGCCGGCAGCAACCAGCGATGATCGTGAACGCCGGCAAGTCTTAACGCATGAGGCACCATGATGCCGACGAAGCCTATGCTGCCGCCGAGCAACACCGCGGCAACCGTCGCCAGCGCGGCACCGAAATAAAGCGCCGATTGCAGGCCGCCGACCGCAACGCCAAGCGCGCGCGCCTTCAACGCACCCAGGGAGAGCGCATTGAGGCTGCCCGACCACAGCGTAAACGCCGACACCACCAACACGAGCACGAGCCACGCCGCGCCGCTCGCATCGGCATGGGACAGGTCGCCCATCAGCCAGAACAGCATGCCGCGTAATTGGGCCTGCGGCGCGAGCGTCAGGAGCAGGCTGATGATCGCAGTGAATCCCGCGGACAATACGACGCCGGTCAACAACAACCGGTGCAGATTCCAGTCGCCGGCGCGAAAAGACAAGCCGAACACGATCGCGATGGCACCGAGCGCGCCGGTCAGCGCGGCGACGTTGCTGCCGGCGACACCGGCGCCGAACATAACCGCCGCCAGCGCACCGAGTGCGGCGCCGCCGGAAATGCCGAGTATGTACGGGTCGGCGAGCGGATTTCTCAGCAACACCTGCAAGAGCACGCCCGACGTCGCGAGCAGCCCGCCGCACGCGAACGCGGCCAGCACGCGCGGCAACCGCAGTTTCCAGATCACGTCGTCGGCCACGCCGGACGCGGGACTCACGATGGCGTCGAACACCTGCGCAATCGTCAGCGGCAAGCTGCCGAACAACAAGGCGGCGAACACGCTGCCCGCCGCGACCAGCGCGAGAACCCCGATCAGCGGCGCACGCGACATTCAGGCGAGACTCATGACGGGCCAGCCGTGCCGCGCGGCGTGCGCGCGCAGCGTGGCGTCGGGATCGACCGCGACCGGATGCGTCACGATTTCGAGCAGCGGCAGATCGTTCAGCGAATCGCTGTAGAAAGTGCTCTGCCCGAACATCTTCAACGTTTGCCCGCGCGCCGCGAGCCACTCGCCGAGACGCGCGACCTTGCCTTCGCGGAAGCACGGCATGCCGGCGACCTCGCCGGTGAATTCGTTGCCGACGTGCGCGGGCTCGGTCGCAATCAGGTGCTCGACGCCGAACGCGCGCGCAATCGGCGCCGTCACGAAGCTGTTGGTCGCGGTGACGATCACGCACAAGTCGCCGCGGTGCCGTTCGATCAGCTCGCGGGCGCGCGGCCGCATGATCGGCAGAATTTTTTCACGCATGAATGCGGCGTGCCATTCATCGAGCACGCGGCGCGGATGCCGCGACAGCGGTTTCAACTGGAAATCGAGAAACTCGTGGATATCGAGCGTGCCGTTCTTGTATTGTCCGTAGAACTCGTTGTTGCGCGCTTCGTAAACTTCGCGGTCGAGGACCCCCTGCTCGATCAGGAACTGGGCCCATTCGAAATCGCTGTCGCCTGACAGCAGCGTGTTATCGAGATCGAAAAGCGCGAGGTTCACGTGTTGTTCCGTCGACTATGCATTTAACAGTTCGCGCAACAGCGGCAGCGTGATCGCGCGCCGGTTGGCGAGCGAAAAGCGGTCGAGCGCATCGAGCAAGGCAAGCAGCGAAGGCAGATCGCGCTGCACGTGGCGCAGCAGATAGGCGACCACCTCGTCCGACAGCTGGAACCCGCGCGCCTGTGCATGGCGCCGCAACGCCGCGACCTTCTCTTCCTCATTGAGCCCGTGCACGCGGTACACGAGCCCTGCGCCCAACCGGGTCATCAGGTCTGCGCGCAATGCGAGTTGCGCCGGCGCCGCATTGCCGCTCGCGACCAAGGTACCGGCCCCGGCCTTGATGCGATTATGCAGATTGAAGAGCGCAATCTGCGCAGCCGGAGCGAGCAGATGCACATCGTCCACTGCGCACAACGCATCATCCGGCGCATCCAACGCTTGCGCTGCAAAATCGAGCATCACCGCCTGCCGCCCGTCCGCCAGCGCGGCGTTTACGACCGCGCGCAGCAAATGCGTGCGGCCGCTGCCGGCCTCACCCCACAAATAAATGAATCGTTCGCTGTTCGCGCCGTTCGCCGCCGCGTACAGCTCGACCACGAGTTCCGCATTCCGTCCCGGTACGAAATTGTCGAGGGTCGGCGCCGGCGGCTGCGCGATATCGAGCGCGAGTTGCTTCATGCGCAGCGCGTTGCAACAGAGCGGTATAGGGTCATTTCGGGTAAAATCCGGGACGCAACAAAGACACCAGGCACGGCCACAGCACACGGGACCGTTATCTTACCCGACCCATCCGCTGTTTACGACCCGCGAGAGCGCACCTTGAGCACACCCGACGCATCCAAACCACTCACTTACCGCGACGCGGGGGTCGACATCGACGCCGGCGATCAGCTCGTCGAGAACATCAAGCCGCACGCCAAAAAAACGATGCGGCCCGAAGTGCTCGCGGGCATCGGAGGCTTCGGCGCGCTGTGCGCGATACCCGCGAAATACCGCGAGCCGGTGCTCGTGTCGGGCACCGATGGCGTGGGTACAAAATTGAAGCTCGCGTTCGAACTTGACCGGCATGACACGATCGGCATCGATCTCGTCGCGATGAGCGTCAACGATATTCTCGTGCAGGGCGCGGAGCCGCTGTTCTTTCTCGACTACTTTGCGTGCGGCAAGCTCAATGTCGCGACCGCCACCGAGGTCGTGAAGGGCATCGCCGATGGCTGTGCGCAGGCGGGCTGCGCATTAATCGGCGGCGAAACGGCCGAAATGCCCGGCATGTATCCGCCGGGAGAATACGATTTGGCAGGGTTTGCGGTGGGCGTGGTCGAGAAAAGCCAGCTCATCGACGGCAAAAGCATTGCCGCGGGCGATGCGGTGCTGGGACTCGCGTCGAGCGGCGCGCATTCCAACGGCTATTCGCTGATCCGCCGCATCGTGGCGCAGAAGAAAATCGACCTGTCGGCACAACTCGACGGCAGACCGTTGCGCGATCTCGTTCTCGCGCCGACCCGCATTTATGTGAAATCGATGCTGAACCTGATGGCGCGCATGCCGGTCAAAGGTCTTGCCCACATCACGGGCGGCGGTATCGTCGACAACGTGCCGCGCATTCTGCCGGAGGATCTGACCGCGCGGCTTGCGCGCGCGAACTGGCCGCAGTCGCCGCTCTTCGCGTGGCTGCAGCGCGAAGGCAACGTCGCCGATGACGAGATGCTGCGCGTGTTCAACTGCGGCATCGGCATGGTCGTCGTCGTCGCCGAGCAACACGCGAAGGAAGCAATGGAGGTGTTGCGCGCCGCCGGTGAAACCGTATGGCGCATCGGCGGCATCGATCAACGCGCGAAAAACGAGGCGCAAACCATCGTCGCATGAAAAAAATCGTCATCCTGATCTCGGGGCGCGGCAGCAATATGCAGGCAATCCTCGAAGCGCGGCTGCCGCTGACAGTCGCCGCGGTGATCAGCAATGACCCCGCGGCGGGTGGGCTCGCGACCGCGCAGAAGCACGGCATCGTTACCCGCATTGTCGATCACCGCGCGCATCGCGATCGCGCCGAATTCGACGCCGCACTCGGCAAAGAAATCGATTCGTTCAATCCGGATCTGGTCGTGCTTGCAGGATTCATGCGCATTCTTACCGACGCCTTCGTGAACCGTTACCGCGGCCGGCTCGTCAATATTCATCCGTCTTTGCTGCCGGTTTTCACCGGTTTGCACACGCACCGCCGCGCGCTGGAAGCCGGCGTCAAAGTGCACGGTTGCACCGTGCATTTCGTGACACCGGAACTCGACCATGGGCCTATCGTCATCCAGGCGGCCGTGCCGGTATTGGACGGCGACAGCGAAGACACGCTCGCCGCGCGCGTGCTCGCCGAGGAACACCGCATATATCCGCAGGCGCTGCGCTGGTTCTGCGAAGACCGGCTCGCCATCACGCCGCAAGGCACCGTGACTCTCAAGGCGGCGCGCGGCACGAGCGGCGCTCTGGTGTCTCCCGCCGTCGAACCATGATATTGCGCCGGCTGCTCGCAGTTGCGGCTTGCGCCGCGATCGGTGTCGCGAGCGCGGCGCCTCCCGAATCGGTCAAGGCGGATTACAACCTCTTCCGGGATGGCCTGCACATTGCGAACGTACAGGAGACTTACGCAAAAACCGGCACGAAGTACCAGATCGTCAGCGACACCAATGCGGTGGGACTTGCGCTGCTGTTTTTCAAGCGCGCCAAGGTCAAGGTACAGAGCGACGGCACCGTTACCAGAGACGGGCTGCAGCCGGAACGCTTCGAGTACGGGTTGATCAACGATCCGGACAACAACGTGAGCGCTACGTTCGACTGGCATGCGCACGAGCTGCACATGAAGTTCGACGGCAGCGACAAGGCATTACCGCTCGCCCCCGGCACACAGGACCGCATCAGCGTGATGTACCAGTTCATGTTCCTGCCGCAGGACAAACTGAAACTGCTCGAATTCGCGTTCACGAACGGCAAGAAAATCGAGCCTTACCGTTACGAGCTTGCCGGCAATGAACGGCTCGACACCCCACTTGGCAAACTGAATACGCTGCACCTCGTCAAGCAGCGCGAGCGCGATGAGAACGGCGTCGAAATCTGGCTTGCAGTCGATCGCCATCTGGTGCCCGTAAAAGTGCTGATCCTGGAAAACGACGGCACGAAATTCGAGCAGGTCATCACTCGACTCGACATTAAATGATTGTCAACGACAGCGTCATGCGCAAGCTCGGCTACTTCGTTGTGCTGTCGGTGCTGACGCACCTGTGGCTGATGTACGGCGTGCCGTTCGAGATGCCGCACTTCGACGCACCGCCGCGTGTGCTCGAAGCGCGCCTGCAACCCGCACCGCCGTTGCCGCCGGTAGTGCCGCACGTTCAGCCGGTACCCGCGCATCCCGCGCCTAAGCAGCAGCCGGTCGCGCCGGTGATGACATCGTCGTCGACTTCCGCGCCGCCCATCTTCGCGCCCGAGCCGCCGACAACGCAGGCGCCCGCCGAAACCGCATCGATTGACGTTGCCGCCGCCGTCGCAGAGAACAAGCCGGCTGCCGCGCCTGCCCCCGCCCAGCCGCTGGCACGGCGGCTGCCGCATAAAGGCGAAATTGCCTACACTTTATATCTGGGCAACGACCGCTTCACCGTCGGAAGCACGCTGCAAAGCTGGGAAATCAGCGGCGATCTCTACCGGCTCGAGAGCGTATCCGAAACCACCGGGCTCGCGTCCGTGTTCAGCCGCCAGCACATGGCGTACGAAAGCCGGGGCAAGCTCACCGCCGCGGGCCTCAAGCCGGAGCACTTCACGACCGAGCGCGTACGTTCGGGCAAGAGCGAGAAAGCGGCCGCCGAATTCAATTGGGCCGCGGCCTCGGCGGCGATCGGCAATCCGCCGCACAGCGTTGCCTTGCCCGCCGGCGCGCAGGACATTGTGAGTTTCATGTATCAACTGGGACTCGCGCCGTTGACGCCGGGACGCATCGAGCTCCCGATCACCGACGGCTGGAAACTCGAGCGCTACGAGCTCGATATCGGCAGCGAAGAATTCCTGGACACGCCGTTCGGGACTTTGCGCGCAGTGCCGGTCAAGCAGGTACGGCGCGCGGGACAGGAAACCATCGAGTTGTGGCTGGCACCCGCTTATCGCTGGCTGCCGGTGCGCATTCGTTTTTTCAACCGCGACGGCGAACCGTCCGGCGAGCAGCTCGTCACCGATATTCGCGTCAGCGAAAATTGATCCGCCTTCGCGCCCGATCGGCGCCGCGCTTCCAACTTTAATCAGGCCGCCATTGCCCTCCCCAAACCGCAAGCCGCGCACCAAAAAAAACGCGGTGCAATCCAGCCCCGCATTGCAGCTCCTGCCCGCAGCAGAGGCGGCGCTCGTGCGCATTCTGTCGATGACGCAGCCGGCCGACGCGGAACTCCACCGTTTTTTCCGCGCACATCCCGATCTCGGCAAGCTCGACCGGCAATTCATCGCCGAGACCGTGTTCGGCATTTTGCGCCGGCGCATCGGCCTCGAATACCACACCGGCGCCGACACGCCGCGCCGCCTGCTGCTCGCGTACCTGAATCGCGTGCAGGGCATGAGCCTGCGCCAGCTCGAACCGCTGATGGGCAACGACAACGCGCAATGGGCCGCCGGCCTCAAAGCGCGTCCCGACGTCGATGCGCCGTTGCACGTCAAAGCCGAATTGCCCGAATGGCTGACCGCACTGCTCGTGCATGACATGGCGGGCGAGGAAATTCTCGCGCTCGGCCGCGCATTGCAACAACCGGCTCCGCTCGACCTGCGCGTGAATGCGCTCACCGCAGACCGCGACAAAGTCATGCAACAGCTCGCGATCGAGGGATTGAAGGTGCAGCCCACGCCGTACGCGCCGCTCGGCATACGCATAGACGGCAACCCCGCGCTCGGCCGCAACGCGCTCTTTACGAGCGGGCGCATCGAGATCCAGGACGAAGGCAGCCAGCTCTTGTGCTATCTGCTCGCGCCGAAACGGCGCGAAATGGTCGTCGACTTTTGCGCGGGTGCCGGCGGCAAGACGCTGGCGCTCGGCGCGCTGATGCAATCCCAGGGACGGCTTTATGCGTTCGACGTGAGCGAGTCGCGCCTGAACAAGATGAAGCCCAGGCTCAAGCGGTCGGGACTGTCGAACGTCCATCCGCAATTGCTCGTCAATGAAAACGACATCAAGGTGAAACGGCTCGCGGGCAAAATCGACCGCGTGCTGGTCGACGCGCCGTGCAGCGGCTTCGGCACGCTGCGCCGCAATCCCGATCTCAAATGGCGCCAGAACGAAGCCGGCATCGCGGAACTCGCCGCCAAGCAGGGCCGCATACTCACGGCCGCCGCGGCGCTGGTCAAACCCGGCGGCCGCGTCGTGTACGCGACGTGCAGCTTCGTGCGCGCCGAAAATCAGGAAGTCGTGACGGCGTTCCTCGCCGCCCATCCGCAATTCCGCCTGTTGCCGGCAAATGAGGTGCTCGCGCAACAGCAAATCCCGCTCGATACGGGCGACTGTCTACAACTGTATCCGCACCGTCACGGCTGCGACGGCTTCTTTGCCGCGGTGCTTGAGCGCGCGACCTAGATATTCCCCTCAGCGGTCAACGCGGGTCGCGCTGTGCCGTTGTTGTAAGCATGTTCACGCGCATGCTTATCGCCGCGTTTTTGTCGATTGCCGCGGGTACTGTCTCCGCGCAGCATCCCGCGCCTCCCGTCGCGCCGTTTGCTGCGGCCGGCACGCTGCAATATGCGTTCACCGCGGACGATCATGCGGACGAAATGATCATCGCCGCAATCGACGCCGCGCAACGCCAGGTCCTGGTGCAGGCCTACAGCCTGACCCATCGCCGCATCGCGGATGCGTTGATCCGGGCCAAAAACCGCGGGCTGGAAGTCGCGGTCATCGCAGACGAAGAGCAATCGCGCGCCAGTCCCGCGATGATCCGCGAACTCGCGCGCGCCGGCGTTCCGCTGCTGTTCGATGCGCAGCACGCCGCCGCGCACAACAAGGTGATCGTCATCGACACCGGCGGCACCGATTGCGCGGTCGTCACGGGCAGCTTCAATTTCACTTACGCGGCGCAACACCGCAATGCCGAAAACGCGCTGATCCTGCGCGGCAACCCGCCGTTGTGCGAAGCGTATTTCAACAACTGGCGCCGTCATCAGCTGCATTCCCGCGCGCCGGCGAAATCCAGATGACATATGACGGCGTGCTAGAATTATTTTCTGCATGAGCACACCGATCAATACGTGACCGAATCCCTTCCGCCGCTGCTGCGCTCGTTGTGGAGCGACCTGCAGGATCAACGCATCCTCTGGCAGATCGCCACCGTCATCGTCAGCCTGTCGCTCGCGGCGTGGTTTGCCTATCTCGTGCGGCCGCGCCTGCGCGGCGTCGGCGGCACGCGGCTCGAGTTCGGGCTGGGAAGCCTGCGCCGTGTCGTGCTGCCGCTCTCGGCGCTCGTGCTGGTGTTGACGGGGCGTTGGGCGCTGCTGCACTTTCAGCCCAACGCAAGCCTGCTCAACCTTGCCGTCCCGTTGCTGACGGCGATGGCGATCATCCGTTTCGTCGTCCATCTGCAGCGGCTGGTGTTCGCGCCGGGCAGCCTGCTCGCGACTTTCGAGCGCACCATCGTCTGGCTCGTGTGGCTCGGTTTCGCGCTTTACGTGCTGGGGCTCGCCCCTGACATACTCGAATATTTCGACAGCGTCGGCTTCAAGTTCGGCGGCCACCGCATCTCGCTGCTGCTGGTCGCCGAGGCCGTGGTGTGGGTGGTGATCGCGCTGTTGCTCGCGCTGTGGATCGGCCGCCTGCTCGAAGACCGGCTGATGTCCGCGCACGGCATGGACATGACGCTGCGGGTGATGCTGACCAAGCTGGTGCGCGCGCTGCTGGTGCTGGTCGCGGTGCTGGTCGTGCTGCCGCTCGTCGGCATCGATCTCACCGCGTTGTCGGTATTCGGCGGTGCGCTCGGCGTCGGGCTCGGCTTCGGGCTGCAGAAAATCGCCAGCAATTACATCAGCGGCTTCATCATCCTGCTCGACCGCTCGGTGACGATCGGCGATCTGGTGACAATCGAAAAACACACCGGCAGGCTGTCCAAAATGACCGCACGCTACGTCGTCGTGCGCGCGCTCGACGGCACCGAGGCGATCATTCCGAATGAAACGGTCATAACGTCTGCGGTCATCAATCAGTCGTATACCGACCGCAAGGTCGCGATCTCGATGTCCGTGCAGGTGAGTTACGACTCCGATCTCGACCTGGCGATGCGCGTGCTCGGCGACGTGGCCAAACGCCATGCGCGCGTACTGCATGACCCGCCACCGGCGGTGCTGATCAAAGCGTTCGCCGACAGCGGCATCGACCTCGAACTCGCCGTTTGGGTCGACGATCCCGAGCAAGGCAAGACGAATTTGCGCTCGGACATTTACTACGGCATCTGGCAGGAATTCAAGGCTCATGGCATCGTCATTCCGTATCCCCAGCGCGAGGTCCGCCTGCGCGCCGACACGCCGCCGGAAAAGACGAAAGAAGGTATATGAAACATGGACCTGTAAGGTGATACGGACGACCGGACTAAGTTCAATTACCAACGCCAAAATAGTCCTTTCCTAGCTGGGGTTATTTCAGTAAACTCGCCTCCAGTTCCTCCTATAATTATTATTAAATAACTCTATGTTTTCAGGCATATTTAGTCTTCCCTGGTGGGGCTACGTGGTGGTCGCGCTGGTGTTTACGCACATCACGATCGCAGCAGTGACGATCTACCTGCACCGGCACTCGGCGCATCGCGCGCTCGACCTGCATCCGATCATCAGTCATTTCTTCCGCTTCTGGCTGTGGCTCACGACCGGCATGGAAACGAAGCAGTGGACCGCGGTTCATCGCAAGCATCACGCGCGCTGCGAAACGGTCGACGACCCGCACAGCCCGGTCGTGCTCGGCATCGAAAAAGTGATGTGGGAAGGCGCCGACCTCTACAAGAAAGAAACGAAGAATCTCGAGACGCTGGAAAGATTCGGCCAGGGCACGCCCGACGACTGGATCGAGCGCAACCTGTATTCGTCGCACTCGGTCGCCGGCATTGCCGCGATGATGATCATCAATGTCGCGCTGTTCGGCTTTATCGGCATGACGATCTGGGCCGTGCAGATGATGTGGATCCCGTTCTTTGCGGCCGGCATCATCAACGGCGTCGGCCACTATTGGGGCTACCGCAACTTCCAGGCCGAAGACGCGAGTCGCAACATCGTGCCATGGGGCATCATCATCGGCGGCGAAGAACTGCACAACAATCACCATGCCTACCCGTCGTCGGCGCAGTTGTCGAACAAATGGTGGGAATTCGATATCGGCTGGATGTACATCCGCCTCATGGAAATCTTCGGCCTTGCGCACGTAAAGAAGGTCGCGCCGAAAGTCATGCTGGCCGCCGACAAAACGCAATGCGATCAGGACACGCTGCACGCGGTGATCATGAGCCGCTACGACGTGCTGACCCGCTATGCGCGTTCGGTCAGGCAAACCTGCGCCGATGAAATCGCGCACCTGAAGGCGCGCGCCGTGCGCGTCGACCGCTCGATGGTCAAGCGCTGGCTGCAGAACGACGAGAAAAAACTCTCCGCGCTCGAACTCGAGCGCATGAAGGAAGTCCTGAGCAACAGCCAGACACTGCACACGGTTTACTCGATGCGCCAGGAACTCACGTCGCTGTGGCAGCGCTCGACTGCCAACAAGGACGAACTGGTGCGCCAGCTCGAAGACTGGTGCCACCGCGCCGAAGCGAGCGGCATCATTGCGCTGCGCGACTTTTCCTTGCGCCTGCGCCGGTATCAACTCGCGCGCGCCTGAACACGTTCCGGCAGGACAATAAAAAAGCCCGCTAATGCGGGCTTTTTTATCTCTCCCGCGCATTGAATGGCGCTTTGCGTCCGTTCGTATGCGCGGAGATAAACCGGCGGCAATGCCGTCCGGATTTATCGCTATTTATTTGATTTTCGTTTCTTTGTAGATCACGTGCTTGCGGGCAACCGGATCGAATTTCCTGATCTCGAGCTTGTCCGGCGTGGTGCGCTTGTTCTTGTTGGTCGTGTAGAAATGGCCGGTTCCGGCCGTCGATTCGAGTTTGATTTTTTCACGCATGACTGTCTCCGTTAAATCTCGACGCCGCGCGCGCGCATTTCCGCGATCACGACATCGATACCCTTCTTGTCGATCGTGCGCAGGCCGTGCTGAGAAACGCGCATGCGGACCCAGCGGCTTTCGCTTTCGACCCAGAAACGGCGGTTTTGCAGGTTCGGCAGGAAACGGCGGCGCGTCTTGTTGTTCGCGTGCGAAACGTGGTTGCCCAACTGGGGCTTCTTGCCTGTGATGTCACATACGCGTGCCATGGTGCAACTCCAAGAATTCGGAAGAGGCGCGATTCTACACTATTTTTAAGGTTTGCCCAAGCCCAATTGAGGATTTAGGCCGCGGGAAATCAATAACTTAGGACACCCGCCTCGGACAACTATCCTGCTTCCAATACCGCCGGCTAGAGCAACCCTCTTTCCGCAAACGACAAGACGCCGCTGCCGGCGACGATGAAATGGTCGAGCACGCGCACGTCAACGAGTGCAAGCGACTGTTTTAAAGCCTGAGTCAGTGTTTCGTCGGCATGACTGGGCTCGGCGACGCCCGACGGATGGTTGTGCGCAAAGATGACGGCACCGGCATTGTGGTGCAGCGCGCGTTTCACGACTTCGCGCGGATAGACGCTCGTCTGGGTCAACGTGCCGCGAAACAATTCCTCGCTGCCGATCACACGGTTTTGCGCGTCGAGAAACAACACGACGAACACTTCGTGCGGCAAAGCCTGCAATTTCATGCGCAGATAGTCGCGCACTGCGGAAGGTGAATTGAGCGCATTGCCGGTGGCAAGCTTTTCTCTCAGCGCGCGGCGCGCGATTTCCATCACCGCCTGCAATTGCGCGTACTTGGCTTGCCCCATGCCAGGCAGTTCGCAAATGTCGCGCTCGCTTCCTGTACAAAGCGCCGATAACGAGCCGCTGCGCGTAAGCAGTTCGCGCGCGAGATCGACCGCGCTTTTGCCGCTGATTCCCGTGCGCAGGAAAATCGCCAGTAGCTCGGCGTCCGACAATGCGTCGGCGCCCTTGCTCAACAACTTCTCGCGCGGCCGGTCGTCCACCGGCCAATCCGTGATCGCCACAGCGTTCTCCCGCACTGTCCTGACAATAAATTCAACGCCGCACGCCCGCCGCGGTAGCTAGTCCTTAGGTCATAACCGGTGATTTCGGGCGCGACGCATGGTTTGTGCGTCGCGCAATATGGTTTACACTCTTGCGCTCGTCATACGGAAACGGCTGAATCGATAGTGGAAATGCGCCAAAAACGGATCGTGCTGGGCGTGACCGGCGGCATCGCGGCCTATAAGGCGGCGGAACTCGTGCGCCTGCTCGTCAAAGACGGCGTCGAAGTGCAGGTCGTCATGACCGAAGCCGCGTGCGGGTTCATCACGCCGGCGACCATGCAGGCGCTGTCGGGCCGCCCCGTGTTTACCGATATGTGGGACGGGCGCATCGCCGACAACATGGCCCATATCGAGTTGTCGCGCGGAGCCGATGCGATCCTGGTGGTCCCGGCGACGGCCGATTTTCTCGCCAAGGTCGCCAACGGACTCGCCGACGATCTGCTCTCGACATTGTGCATCGCGCGCGAATGTCCGCTGCTCGCGGCGCCCGCGATGAACCGGCAGATGTGGCAGAACAAGGCGACGCAGCGCAACGTCAAGCAGCTCGCAAGCGATGGGGTCGTCATTCTCGGCCCGGCCAGCGGCGACCAGGCGTGCGGCGAAACCGGCATGGGCCGCATGCTCGAGGCGCAGCAGATATTCGACGCCATCACCTCGTTTCTGCAACCGAAGCTGCTCGCCGGAAAACACGTGCTGATCACCGCGGGCCCGACGTTTGAAGCGATCGATCCGGTGCGCGGCATTACGAATCGCAGTTCGGGCAAGATGGGCTATTCGATCGCGCGCGCGGCACTCGACGCCGGCGCGCAGGTTACGCTCGTGAGCGGACCGGTCGCCCTCGAAGCCCCGGCATCGGCGAGCATCGAACACGTCGAGAGCGCGGGCCAGATGTTCGACGCCGTTAAAAAGCACGCGAAAGCGGCCGACATCTTCATCGCGGTCGCCGCGGTCGCCGATTACCACGTCGCCAAAACGAGCAAGCAAAAAATCAAACGAACCGATGCGGACCTCAACCTGACGCTGGTGCCCAACCGGGACATACTCGCGTGGGTGGCCGCCCTGCCGAAACCGCCGTTTTGCGTCGGCTTTGCCGCGGAAAGCCAGAAGCTGCACGAATTCGCGGATGCGAAACGCCGCCGCAAGAAAGTGCCGCTGATGGTCGCCAATCTTGCGCAGGACGCGATCGGCGCCGACGACAACGAGATCACGCTGCTCGACGACACGGGCACCCACACGCTGCCGCGCGCGTCCAAACGGGAAATCGCGCGTCAACTCGTCGCTTACATCGCGAAACTCCATCAAGCCAAGAAAAAGAAAAAAGCCTAGCCCCAAATCCTTCGCGGCAAGGCTGTAGATTCATGAAAAAACTCGACGTCAAAATCCTCGACCCGCGCATGCGCGATCAGTTGCCCCATTACGCGACAGCCGGGTCGGCCGGGCTCGACCTGCGCGCATGCCTTGATAAACCGCTCACGCTCGCGCCGGGGCAGACCGAATTGATCCCCACCGGGATCGCGATCCATCTCGCCGATGCGGGCCTGGCGGCGGTGATCCTGCCGCGCTCGGGACTCGGCCACAA
>Ga0265314_10000661_pt1 | contig 42158 bp, 39 predicted proteins | sample 4126metaG_FD_203106 | JGI IMG/M metagenome (GOLD analysis project Ga0265314, IMG submission 203106) | Rhizosphere microbial communities from Carex aquatilis grown in University of Washington, Seatle, WA, United States - 4-1-26 metaG | ecosystem: Host-associated > Plants > Roots > Rhizosphere >...
ACCGCGTGCGTGTTGATCGCGCGCACGAAGGGCATCGACACGTTCGACGCTTACGTGGCCGGCCTGTTGCAAAACGCCGGCTGGAGCGCGCTGCTGCGCGTGTTCGAACTGCACCGCGTCGAAGCGGCGCTGCATCCCGTGACACTGTCGCACGAGCGCTGGCAACTCGCGTTGTTGCAGCGCCGAGACCAGTTGCTGTCAAGGTTGATTCCCGCCTGGCAGCTGAGCGCAGGCTTGACCGCGACGGCGCGCGCGCTCGATCCGGAAACCTCTGCTCCCGCGACGCCTCTGGGCGAGGTCGTGCGCGCGGCGCAAGCGCAAATCATGCGCAAACGCTTGCGCGAACTCGTCTGGGAACCTTCGACGGAAGTCATCACGTGGTGAGCGTTTCGGAAGTTCGCGAAGTGCCGGAAGGCGGAAAACGAAACATCGTGCTGGCAGGCGCCGCATTGATCCTCGTCGCCGCCGTGGCGTCGGTCACGTGGCTCGACATCCGGCAGGATCTCGAAGCGACCAAGCAAGGGATCACGCATCGCTCGCAGGCGCTGCTCGAGACGATGGAGACCGTATGGGTCGCCACGTTGCTCGATGCGTCCAACTCGGCGGCTTCGGCCGCGTCGATGATCGAAAGCCCGCAGTGGCAGGGCATCGCGGGCAAGGAATCGCGGCTGCACGACGAGTTGCAGCGCGAGCTGCCCGATGACCAGGGCACCGCGCGGCTTGTCTTCACATCACCCGACGGCACCGTGCTTGCGTCCTCGGCGGAATATCCGGTGGCGCCCTTGCGATTGAATCTGCCGCCGCAAGCCCGCAGCATCGAGATCGCGGGCGGTGGCCGCCCATTCCATCTCGGAGCGCCGGAGAAAAGCATCTTTGACGGCGAGACTGTGCTGCCTTTCTGGTGCGAAGTTCGCGGCCCCACGCCCGGCTGGATGCGCTCCGAATTGCGCGTCGGCCATCTCGCCCTCGCCTACGGCCCGGTGTCGAAACTCTTTGACGGCTCGGTGTCGGTGTTCGACGCCGCCGCAAACCGCATGCTGCTGAGCCTGCCGCTGGACGGCAGTCGCCCCCACAACGAGCTCGAGCGCAAGCTGGACGGCCTTTCGGGTCAGGCCGGGGCGTTCGAGCTGAAGACCGAAGACGGCCTCACGCATATCTATACATGGCGCCGCATGACCCATGCGCCCATCTTGATCGTGCGCGGCGTCGCCGAAGACGCGCTGCTCGCGCCCGTGATGAATCGCGCCGAAGTGCGTGCCGCTGTCGCCGGGCTCTTGTGCGCCGGCGTGTGCTTGCTGGGGTGCCTGCTCGCACGCTACCTCGGGCGGCTTGATACGACGCAGCGCCAGGCCACGCTCTATGAACAGCGCTACTGGGGTGCGATGGAGACATCGAGCATCGGCGTTGTCGTCCTCGACCTCGCCGGCCAATGGCTCTACGCAAACCCGAAACTTTGCGACATGCTCGGCTACACCAAGGAAGAAATCCTCGCCGGCCCCAGCTCGCGCCATACGCCGGCCTCCTATCGCGAAAATCGCGATCGCCTGTTCGGCAAATACAGCGCACGCGCGATCGGTGCGTCGTCGGGCGAGCGGCCCATGCTGCACAAGGACGGCCACGAAGTGTGGGTCAGCGTCACGGGCACCGTGCTCGGCGGCAGCGACGGATCGCCGCCGCTGGTCATCACGCACGCACGCGACATCACCGAAGAGCGCGCCGCGCGGCTGGCGCTGCACGCGCTCAATCGCGATCTCGAAGAACGGGTCGAGCGCCGCACGCGCGAGCTGCGGCAAGCGAACGCGGACCTCGAAGCGTTCTCATATTCGGCGGCCCATGATTTGCGAAGCCCGCTCGGGCGCATCGTCGCGTACGTGGACCTGCTCGCGCGCGAGACGTCCACCACCAGCGAGCGCGCGCAGCGCTGGATCGGCAGCATCCGCAGGCAGGCCGTCGACATGAATGACCTCATCGAAAGCCTGCTCGCGCTGTCTCGCGCGGCACGCGCCGATCTTGCCCACGCCCGCTTCAGCATGCAACACATGGTGGCGGAACTGCGCGGCGAACTCTCGCACAGCCACAACGAATCTGCCGCGGTTGCCGAATGGCGTGTCGCCCCGCTGCCCGACGCATGGGGCGACGCCGCGCTCATGCGCGTGGCGCTCACCAATCTGCTCGACAACGCGTTGAAGTACTCGCGCAAAGCGGCGCAGCCGTGCATCGAAGTCGGGTCGTTCCCCGTCGACGAACCCGGCATGGCCGGCTACTTCGTTCGCGACAACGGCGCGGGCTTCGACATGTCGGACGCGCAAGGCCTGTTCACGCCGTTCAAGCGCATGCACCTGATGCGCGAGTTCGAAGGCAACGGCATCGGTCTGGCGATCGTCCACCGCGTGGTCACGCGCATGGGCGGCCGCATCTGGGCGCATGCGGAGCGCGGGCACGGAGCGACCTTCTTCCTCACGCTGCCGTCGAACGATTCGCGTGCCGGTGTGCATTCGCGGCCCGTGGCGCTTTTGACGGCCTGAGGTTTCGCGCCGCAGATCGGCCCGATTCCCCGCGCTTTTCAACCGATCGCTAAGGGCGCTTGCGCGCGAAAGTGCGTGACCTGAATCCGTAGGAGAACGCATCTTGAAAATGGACAACATCGAAATGGGCCAGGTCGCCGGCCCCCAGTTTCTCGGCGCCCGCGAATATCTCGCCTTCCGCCTCGGCAGCGAGGAATACGGCATCGACATCCTGAAAGTGCAGGAGATTCGCAAGTACGAAGATCCCACCCGCATGCCCGAAGCACCTGAGCATGTCGCCGGCGTGCTGAACCTGCGCGGCGTGATCGTCCCGATCCTCGACCTGCGCCGCAAGTTTCGCCTTGAGCGCGCGGACATCGACACGAACACGGTCACGATCGTGCTGACGCTCAAGCGCGGCGTGATCGGCGTGGTGGTCGACGCCGTGTCGGACGTGGTGAACCTCCCGGCCGATTCGGTCAAGCCCGCTCCCGAGCTCGACGGCGTGCGCCAGGACCACATCCTGGGCATCGGCGTCATGGAAAGCGGCGAGAAGATGCGCATGCTGATCCTCGTCGACATCGAAAAACTGCTGCATGCCGAGGACCTCGCGACCTCGGACATCGGCGAGGCCGCCCTGGCCTGAACCCCAACAACTCCGAGGAGAAAAATCAATGAACAACCTCAAGATCTCGACCCGGCTCGCATTGATGACCGGGTTCATGTCCGTCATCCTTGCCGTCGTCGGCGTGCTCGGCATCAACGGCCTGTCGAAAACCAACGATGCGCTGCGCACGGTCTATGAAGACCGCACCGTGTCGGTTGGCCAGATGCTCGTGGTGAACCGCCAGATGCTGCGCAACCGCATCTCGGTGCTCCTGGGCGCCGAGTATCCCGAAATGGTCAAAGGCGAGCTCGAGACGCTCGAGACGTCCGAAAAGCTGATCGACAAGACGTGGGCCGAATACAAGTCCACTGTGCTGACGCCGAAGGAAGCCGAAATCGCCAAGGACTTCGAGGCGAATCGTGCCGCATACAACTCGGGCTTCCTGCGACCTGCCGTCGAGGCCCTGAAGAGCGGCGACCAGAAGACGCTCAAGCAGCTCGTGATTGAAAAAGATCACCGCACGCTCTACCCCAAGGTTCGCGAAAATATCGTTGGCCTGGCCGAGCTGCAATTGAGCGTGGCCAAGGAAGAATTCGAAGAATCACAAAAGCGCTTCGCCATCTTGCGCATCGTCTCGATCGTCGCGGTCGTGGCGGGCGTCTTGCTCGCCGCCATCTCCGGCTTCTTGCTGATCCGCAGCATCCGCCGCTCGCTCGACACGGCCATCAACGCCGCCAACGCGGTCGCTGCCGGCGACCTGAGCCATTCGGTCAATGCCGAAGGCAAGGACGAAATCTCCGTGCTGATGCGCGCGCTCTCCGCGATGCGCGAGTCGCTCGTGAAGGTCGTGGGCAATGTGCGCGAAGGCAGCGACGGTGTCGCCACCGCTAGCGCGCAAATCGCGCAAGGCAACCAGGACCTGTCGGCGCGCACCGAAAAGCAAGCCAGCGCGCTGGAAGAAACGTCGGCGTCGATGGAACAACTCGGCTCCACCGTGCGCCAGAACGCCGACAACGCGCAGAAGGCGAACCAGCTCGCCGTCGAAGCGTCCGGTGTTGCATCGCGCGGCGGCGAAGTCGTGAGCGAAGTGGTGACCACGATGAAGGAAATCAGCGACAGCTCGCGCCGCATCGCCGACATCATCAACGTCATCGACGGCATCGCCTTCCAGACCAACATCCTCGCGCTCAACGCAGCGGTGGAAGCCGCTCGTGCCGGCGAACAGGGCCGCGGCTTCGCGGTCGTGGCGAGCGAAGTGCGCAACCTCGCGCAGCGCAGCGCCGACGCCGCGAAGGAAATCAAGTCGCTCATCACCGACAGCGTCTCGCGCGTCGAGAAGGGCACTGAACTGGCCGATCGCGCAGGCGCGACGATGGCCGAAGTGGTGACCAGCGTCGATCGCGTGACTCACCTCATGGGCGAAATCAGCGGCGCGAGTCGCGAGCAAAGCGCCGGCGTGTCGCAAGTCGGCGAAGCCGTCACCGAGATGGACCAGGCCACGCAGCAAAACGCCGCGCTCGTCGAAGAGATGGCCGCTGCCGCATCCAGCCTCTCCGGCCAGGCGCACGACCTCGTGAAGGCCGTGAGCGTGTTCAAGCTGGCAGCGTCCGCGCATCATGAAACGCGCCGCGAGCCGGTGCTGCGCTCCGCGACAGCCACTGTTGCAAAGCCCGTGTCGGCTGCAAAACATGCTGCGCCTGCAAAGACAGGCAAACCTTCAGCCGCACCGGCCAAGGCCGCAAAGCCCGCATCAAAGTCGGGTCCTGCTGCCGAACCCGCAATGGCCGGCGGCGACGACGACTGGCAGTCGTTCTGACGACCCGAGCGCCGATCAGGCAACAAAGGCCGGGACCCGCAAGGGCCCCGGCCTTTTACTTTGCATCTGGATCTATTGCGCCTTGAGTGCCTTGCGCAGCGCGGCCAGCAGCATCTTCTCGCCACCGGCCTTTGCAACGAAGTCGTCCATGCCCGCGGCGAGGCATGCGAGGCGCACATCGTCGCCCGCGAACGCGGTGAAAGCGATGATCGGGATCTGCGCGGCTTCGCCGTAGAGAGTGCGAATCCTTCGCGCCGTTTCGTAGCCGTCCATCCCGGGCATCTGGATGTCGAGCAGCACCACGTCGAACGATTCGCGTTGCAGGTGACGCAGGCCTTCGGCGCCTCCTTCGGCGATCGTGACGTGCATCTGTGCGTTGTCGCCGAGGATCATCGCCGCGAGTTCGAGATTCATCGGGTTGTCGTCCACGACGAGCACGCGGCGGCCGCGCAGTGCGACTTCAGCCGGCGTCGGAGGCGCGGTGGGCGCGATCGATGCGCCCGGCACATCCATCCAGAGATCGAAGCTGAACTCGCTGCCCTTGCCCGGGCGGCTCTCGGCAATCAACGTGCCGCCGAGCCGATTCACGAGCTGGCGCGTGATCGCAAGGCCCAGGCCCGTGCCGCCATAGCGCTTCGCGGACGACACGTCGGACTGCACGAAGGGCTGGAAGATGCGATCGAGTTCCGCCGTGCTCATGCCGATGCCGGTGTCGCGCACGCTCACATTCAGGCGCACGCGATCGGCGCCCTTCCACGCAGTCGCCGCCAGGCGCACGACGACCTCGCCTTCCGACGTAAATTTCACCGCGTTGCCCGCGAGATTGACGAGCACCTGCAGCAGCCGCTGGCGGTCGCCGCGCAAATGCAGCGGCAGCACGGGGTCGATCTCGACGCGGAAGTCGAGCCTGCGCGCACGGGCCCGCTGCTCGACGCCCGCGCGCAGCGGCTCGACCAGTTCGCGCACCGCGAAACTCGAGTTGCCGATGCGAAGGCGCCCTGCTTCGAGATCGCACCAGTCGAGAATCTGGTCGACCACCGCGAGCAGCGCATCGGCCGCGAGGGTTGCTTTTTGCAGGTAGTCGTATTGCTGCGGCGTGAGATGCGTGCCGAGCGTGAGTTCGGTAAAGCCGAGGACGGCGTGGATCGGCGTGCGCAGCTCGTGGCTCACGTTGGCGAGGAACATCGTCTTCGCTTCGTTGGCCGCTTCGGCCGCGGCCTGCGCGGCGCGCGCGCTCTCGGCTTCGATGACGGCACTCATATCGCGCACGAATGCCGTCATGAGCACGCCGCTTTCGCCTTCATGCCGTGCGATGGAGGCCTCGATCGGGAATTCCGTTCCGTCGGCGCGAATGCCCATCAGCTGCGCGAGGCCGCCCATGCGCCGGTTGCTGCTCGTGTCGCTGTGCGCGAAGTCGGCGACATGTGCGCGGTGCACGTTGCGCCACTGCGTCGGGATGAAGCGGTCGATGGTGCCGCCGATCGCGTCGGCGGCTTCGACGCCGAACATGCGCTCCGCGGCGGGATTGAACACGCGCACCTTCTGGTCGGAGTCGATCGTGATGACGGCGTCGAATGCGGTTTCGACGATGCCCGCCATGCGCCGGTCGCGTTCGCGCAATTCCTGCTCGGCCCGCTGCCGCGCCGATTCGAGCTCGGCGTGGTGCAGCGATTGCGCAAGGTCGTTCGCCACCATCACGAACAGGTTCGTGCGCTGGTCGTCGAACCATTCGGGCTGGTCGCTGTGGACCACCAGAGTGCCCCACACGCGATCGTGCAGGAACAGCGGGAACGCGGCCATCGAATGCACACCGAGCAGACGCGCATCGGCGGCGAGGGAAGGCGGCAGGATGTCCCACGGGATGAAGTTGCGGATCGACGGCTTGCCCGTGCGAAACGCCGTGGGAATCGGCAGCTCGGCGGGGCCGAAATCGCCGCGCTCCCATTTGTCTTCGAAACGCTCCCACACATCGACCGGGCCGGCCATCGCCATGACCTTCGCGCCGGTGCCGTGTTTCACGAGCACCGCGATGCGCAGCGCAAAACCTGCGTCCACGCACGCATGGCAGATGTCGCGTGCGACGGTATCGAAACGGCCGCCGCGCCCGAGCGCGGAGTTGGCTCGCGCAATGGATTCGAACACGCGACCAGTGTTGCGCAACCCTGCCTCGACACGTTCGCGCTGCTCGAGCATGCGGTTGAACTGCGTCGCGACCGCGCGCAATTCGCCGCGAGCCGGCACGGTCGCGCGCATCGACGTCTCGCCGGCCGCGACGTGTTCGGCGGTGTTCGCGAGATCTTCGAGCGGCCGCGAAATGCGGCGCGCGAGCAGGCTGGCCAGCAGCACGCCCGCGAGGACGGCGGCGACCAGAGTGCTCAGCGAATCGCGCAGCGCCACCCGCCCGGGCGCAAGCACAAGTTCCATCGGCACGCCGGCGACCGCGTGCCATCCGATCTGTGCGATGGGGATCTCGAGAAAGAGACGATCGACGCCGTCGACGCCTGGCTCCTGGCCGAGGCCGCCGGGATAGGCGGCGGCGAACGATGCACGCTTGGCACGCGCGTCCGTGCCGACCCAGCGCTGCGCTTCGGGAAAGCGGGCGACCATGCGGTCGGCGCTGTCCGTGATGGTCATCGAGCTGCCCGCGGGCAATTCGGTGCCACCCAGCGACTGCGAAAACGCGATCGGGTCGATTTCGACGACCGCGATCGCGACCGGCCGCTCGTGTTCGTCGCGCATTGCGGCGGCCACGTGCAGGCCGAGCGAAGGGTCGCCTTCCAGTGTGCCGACGACCGCGCGGCGGCTGCGCAGCGCTTGCTCGAGCCATCGCTCGTCCGAATAGGACTGGCGCGGCCGCGCCGATGGCGACGTCGATTCGCACAGCATCGTGCCGTCGCTGCCGAGCAAGGCGACGCGCGACCAGCCCGGATCAAGCGTGACGATGCCCACGAAGCGGTCGCAGGGCCGGGGGTTCCCATCGGTCGAGCCCGCGCGGGACGCCACGAATTCCGCCATGCGCATCGCTGCGCTGATGCGGGCTTCGCCGTCATTCGCAAGCCGTTCGACGCGCGCGCGCAGCAAGCTCGCAATGTGAGTGCGCGCGTTCGTCTCCGCATCGCGCATCGAAAAGACAGCCAGCACGACCACCGGCAATGCCGCGGCCAGGGCAGGCAGCAGCATCAGGACCGGCATGCGGTCCAGGCGGGGCAGGAAGCGGGCCAGTCGGGACATGAAAGATGGGTTCAACAAGGTGATTTCGGCAGCGGGCAACGGAACTTGAGCCGGAACAGCGGCGGCATTCTCGGCCTTTTCACGCCACCGTCCTCATTCGCGCGCCGGTATCTTCGCCGAAGGAGGCCTTCTTGCAACTGACTCGATTGACATGGAGCGGCGCATGTGCGCGCGTGGCTCGCCTGTTTCGCCTGCCCGGGTTGAGGCAGTCGCGCCTGTCGACCATGCTGGACCTGTCGGCCGACTGGTATTGGGAGACCGACAAACTCCACCGCTTCACGAAACTTGTGAGCTCGCCGCGTTACGGCGGCGATTTCGCGCGCACCGCGATCGGCCACACACGCTGGGAATTGCCGGGCGTCGATCCATCGCATCCCGGCTGGCGCGAACTGCGCGCGATCATGGACCGGCGCGAACGCTTCGACGACTTCACGTATTCATCCAGCACGGCGTCCGGCCTGGTCCGGCACTACCAGATCAGCGGCTTGCCGGATGTGGACGCGCTCGGGCGCTTTCACGGCTATCGCGGCCTCGGGCGCGAAGTCACGGCGCAGCGCCAGGCCGAAGCCGCGCTCAACGCCAGCGAAGCGCAGCTCGCGGCGATCATCGATGCGGCCGCGGACGCGGTGCTGACCGTCGATCCGCAGATGCGCATCGCGGTCTTCAACGAATCGGCGGGGCGCATGTTCGGCTGCGGACGTGTGCAGGCGCTGGGCCAGCCGCTCGCGCATTTCGTGCCGCTCGCGCAGAAACTTTTCGCGCAGCTCTCCAGCAAGCCGCTGCCGATGCCGTCGCCGTGCACGCTTGCACGCTCGCTGCCCGTCATGGGGCTGCGAAGCGGCGGCCAGAGCTTTCCCGCCGAAGCGACCGTCTCGCGCATCGACGCGGGCGGGCGCGAGATGTTTTGCATCGTGCTGCGCGACCTCACCGAGCGCATCGCCGCCGATCGCGCGCGCGAAGAGCTCGAGACGCAGCTGCGCCAGTCGCAGAAGATGGAAGCGGTCGGCACTCTGGCCGGCGGCATCGCGCACGACTTCAACAACATCATCGGCGCGATCCTCGGCAACGCGGCGCTGCTGCGTACGCAGGTGACGGAGGCAGGCCCGAACCATTTCGTCTCGGAGATCGCACGCGCGTGCCTGCGCGCCCGCGAGCTCGTGCATCGCATCCTCGCGTTCTGCCGCAAGCAAGAGCCGGTCTTCACATGCCAGCCGCTGCGGCCGCTCGTCGAAGAAGGCGCGCAGCTGCTGCGCGCGATGGTTCCGTCGGGCGTCGAGATCGCGCTCGACCTGCAACCCGCACAGATGCATGTGCGCGCCGACGCGTCGCAATTGCAGCAGGTGCTGATGAACCTCGGCGCGAATGCGTGGCAGGCCATCGGCTCTCGGTCCGGCCGCATCACGATTTCGCTGTGGGACATCGGCGGCGAAGCATGCCTGTCGGTCACCGACGACGGCTGCGGCATGGATTCCGCCGTGGTCTCGCGCATCTTCGATCCGTTCTTCACCACCAAGCCCAAGGGCGAAGGCACCGGCCTCGGCCTCGCCGTGGTCCACGGCATCGTTCGCAGCCACGGGGGCCGAATTGCCGTGCAGACGCGTCCCGGCGAAGGCACGCGATTCGAAATCTGGCTGCCGCTCATGGCCGAACCCGCACTGGGCGCGCCCGACGCGGCGCCGGCACTGTTGCCGATGTCCGTCGCGCGCGGACGGGGACAGCACGTCGTGTTCCTCGACGACTACGGTGCGATGGTGGATGTCGTCACCACAACGCTCAGGGCGCGCGGCTGGCGCGCGACGGGCTTCGACTCGGTGGCCACCGCCGTGGAATACCTCGGCCGCAATCTCGAGTCGGTCGATCTCGTCGTCACCGACTACAACATGCCCGGCGCATCGGGGCTCGATCTGGCGCGCCGCCTGCTCGAACTCAAGCCCGATCTGCCCGTCGTCCTCACGACCGGCTTCGTCACCGACGAGTTGCGCGCGGAGGCGTTGGCAATCGGCATCCGGCAGGTGTTCGACAAGTCGAGCGGCCTCGACGGAATGTGCGACGCCATTGCGCGTATCCTCGAACATGAGGAGGCCGATTGATGGGACCGTTCGATGGAATGCACGCGCTGGTTGCGATGCTGCCGCTGGATGCGCGCGCGCGCATCATCGGGCAATATCGCGCGGGGCTCGACGACCTCATCACGCAGGCGGGCGATCTGCTGAACGGCGCCAATCCCGCCGACGCGCAAGCGCCCGTGCACAAGCTCGCGGGCTCGGCAGCGCTGATGCGCGACGAAAATCTCTCGGGCATGCTGCGCGAGATCGAAAACTTCCTGCGTGCGGGAGAGGTTGTTGGCGCGCGCGCGGTGTGGCCGTTCGCGTTGGCCGCTGCCGGCCGTACCAGGGCTGCGCTCGAGATCTACGTCGATCCTCCTCAAGTCGACCCGGCCCAGCGCTGAGCTTTCAGTGTGCGATGAGGCCGTGCTGCGCCGCGTAGTGCGCGAGATCCGCATTGCCCGCAAGGCGAAGCTTCTGCAAGATGCGCGCGCGGTGGATCGATGCCGCCTTCGGCGCAAGTCCCACATGCTGCGCGGCATCCGCGAGCTTCAAGCCGCGTGCCAGCTGCACGAGCAGCGCCTGTTCGACATCGGGCAAGTTCTCGTGCGGGGCGCGCTGGGGCGGCTTGGCGGATGCAGCGCGTTGCGAGCGGCTCTCGGCCACAGAGTGCACAGCCTTCACCAGCGTCGCCGTATCGGCGGACTTCGGGACATACGCATGCGCGCCCGCGCGCAGCACGCGGTCCGCGTACTGGTCCTGCGGATACATCGAAACGACCACGATCGCGGGTGCGCCGGCCCGGCCGCTCAGGCGATCGATCACCTGAAGGCCTGACACGCCGGGCAATTGCAAGTCGAGCAGCAGCACGTCGGCGTCGCGGTCGAGCAACGGGGAGAGTTCATCCCAGGAACCGGCTTCGCCGCGCACGGTGAAGCCTTCGTCCTGCAATGCGTCGCGCATGCCGCGGCGGATGAGGGCGTGATCGTCGAGCAGCAGCAAGCTGGTCATGTGGGAGCTCCTTCGCGGTGTGCCGCCAGCGGCACACGCAGTGTGATTTCGGTGCCGGCGCGGCCCTCGATGTTCAGCGTGCCGCCGGCGGCGCGCGCGCGCTCGGCAAGCCCGCGCAGGCCGAGCGAATCGGGTTGGCCCAACGCACCCGCGACCAGGCCGCGGCCGTCGTCGCGGATTGCAAGCACAAGTTCGCCATCGCGCTCGGCAAGCTCGATGTTCACGTGCGATGCATTCGCGTGCTTCACCACGTTGGTCAATGCTTCCTGGCAGGTGCGGAACACGGCCATCGCCACACGGTCCGGCAACTTGTGTTCCAAGGCGGGCGCGTTCACGGTCACGGCAATGCCGGTGCGCAGGGCGAACGCGTCCGCTTGCCATTCGATCGCGGCAGCCAGGCCGGCGTCGAGGATCGGCGGACGCAGGTCGCGCATGATGCGGCCCGCTGCGTCGAACGCATGCTGGAGCGCGGATCGCGCGCGTTCGAGGCGCGGTTGCTGTGCATCGGGCACGTGGCGCGCGAGCGCGTCGAGGTCGAATCGCGCGGCCGTGAGCGCACCGCCCACGTCGTCGTGAATCTCGCGCGCGATGGCGCAGCGCTCTTCCTCGATCAGCGTATGCATGCGTTCTGAAAGATTGCGAAGTTGCAGCTCGATTTCGGCGCGCGCGCGGCGTTCGGCAGCGGCGTCGACGGCATTGCGCACGGCCTTCGCGAGACGCACGAGGCGCCCCTTCACGAGATAGTCGTCCGCGCCATTGCGCATCGCGTCCACCGCGGAATCCTCGCCTATCACGCCGGAGACGATGATGAAAGGCGGCGGCGATGGCTGTGCGCGCACGATCGCCAGTGCTTCGGTGCTCGAAAAGCCCGGCATCCGGTGATCGGAAATGACGATGTCCCAGGCCGAGCTCCGCAGCGCATCAACCAACTGCGCGGCCGTTTCGACGCGATGCCCGCTGCATTCGACGCCTTGCATGGCAAGGGTCGCGAGCAGGAGCTCGTAGTCCAGCGCGGAGTCCTCCACCGCCAGCACACGCAGCGCCTTTTCTTCCATGGCAGGAATCATATGCCCCGGCCCCGGCGCGCCGGCAGCGAAAAGAGGCGGAATGTCCCCCGTTACCCGCCGATTGCGCCCGGTGCCGGGTTCACACAATCGTTGCATCGGTGCAGCTGCGCGCCGCGACAGGAGTTTTCCCCCATGACATCGGTCCTTGCCGTCGACGATTCACCCAGCATGCGCCAAATGATCGCGGCCACATTGCGTGCCGCGGGTTGCACCGTCATCGAAGCCGCGGATGGCGCTGAGGCGCTCGCGCGCCTGGCGGATTCGACGGTGGACGTCATCATCACCGACCAGAACATGCCGGGCATCGACGGGCTGGAGCTGATTCGCACCGTGCGCGCCGATCCCGCCCGATCCAAATTACCCGTGCTCATCCTCACGACCGAGGAGGACGAGCGAATCAAGCAGGCCGCCCGCGCCGCAGGCGCCACGGGCTGGCTGCACAAACCCTTCGATCCCGAGCGCCTCGTGCAAGTCGTGCACAAGGTCGCGCAGCCAAGGAGCTGAACCATGTCTGCAACGATGGACGCCGACGATCCGGGGCTCGACCTCAGTCAGTTTCACCAGGTCTTCTTCGAGGAGGCCGCCGACAACCTCGAAAGCTTCGAGCAACTGCTGCTCGCGCTCGACCCGGGCGCGCCGGCGGACGAGACGATGCACGCGGTGTTCCGCTGCGCGCACTCCGTCAAGGGCGGCGCGGCAACATTCGGCTTCGGCGATGTCGCCGACCTCACGCATGCGATGGAGACACTGCTCGATCGCCTGCGCCGCCACGAACTGAGCGTGACCACGCAAATGGTCGACACGCTGCTCGCCGCGGGCGACACGCTGCGCGAGCTGCTCAATTGCCGGCGCGACGGCGGCAAGGCACCCGACACGTCGGCGCTGCTCGCCGCGCTGAAGAAACATTGCGATGAAGATGCAGCTGTGCCCGCGGGCGAATCGGCTGCTTCCGTTGCATCCGCGAAGTCCGCTGCCGCACCCGCTGCTGCGGGCATGCGCGATCTTGAACTTATCGCCGGCCCGCTCGTGCATCCGTCGATCGCCGATGACATCGTCGAACTCTTCGCCGAAGTCACGGGCGGCGGCAAGCTCGAGAAGACCGATCCCGCGCCCGGCCAGGCCGAAGGCTGCGTGCGCTTCCACTTGATGACGACGGCGAGCGACGCCGACGTCATCGACCTGTGCAGCTTCCACATCGGCCGCGACGCGATCAAGATTGCGCCGTGGCCGAAAAATGCCGCGCCGTCGCAGGGTTACGAAATTTTCGATACTGCTGCACCTGCAGCCGTGACTGCCGAAGTCGCCGCACCGCCGAAGACGGCACGCAAGGCCGCCGTGTCCGAGACGCTGCGCGTGGCGGTCGAAAAGGTCGACCAGTTGATCAACCTGATGGGCGAGCTCGTCATCACGCAGGCGATGCTGGCGCAACGCGCCGAAATGCTCAACCCCGCCGCACGCGAACAACTCATCGGCGGCCTCACCGACCTTGAGCGCACGACGCGCGACCTGCAAGAGTCGGTGATGTCGATTCGCATGATCCCGATGTCGGATGTGTTCAACCGATTCCCGCGCATGCTGCGCGACCTCGCCGCGCGCATGGGCAAGCAGATCGAGCTGCGCACCGAAGGCGAAGCGACCGAACTGGACAAGGGCCTGATCGAGAAGATCACCGATCCGCTGACGCACCTGGTGCGCAATTCGGTGGATCACGGCATTGAAATGCCGGCCGACCGCATTGCTGCCGGCAAGCCCGCGCACGGCACGCTCACGCTGAGCGCGCGCCATGAAGGCGGCTGCATCCTGATCGAGGTGCGCGACGACGGCAAGGGCCTCGATCGCGAAAAGATTCTTGCGAAGGCGCGCGCCAGCGGCCTTTCCGCACCGGACACGATGACCGATGCCGAAGTGTGGCAACTTATCTTCGCGCCGGGCCTGTCGACGGCCGATGCCGTGACCGACATTTCCGGCCGCGGCGTCGGTATGGACGTGGTCAAGCGAAACATTCTCTCGCTCGGCGGCAGCGTCGAGCTCGACTCCGCCAAGGGCCGCGGCACCGGTGTGCGCGTGCGCCTGCCGCTCACGCTCGCGATCATGGACGGCATGTCCGTCGGCGTGGGCGACGAGCTCTATTTGTTGCCGCTGGCCAGCATCGTCGAATCGTTCCAGCCGCAAGGCGATGCCGTGCGCACCATCGGCGGCGGTAATCGCGTGGTGCGTGTGCGCGAAGAGTTCCTGCCGGTCGTGAGCCTGCGCGATGCGATGGGCACGCCCGCGAACGACAGCAACGGAAAAGAAATGCTCGTCGTGGTCCAGGCCGAAAACCGCAGCATCGCGCTCGAGGTGGATCGCCTCGTGGGCCAGCAGCAAGTCGTCGTGAAGAACCTCGAAGCCAACTATCGCAAGGTGCCCGCCGTGTCGGGCGCAACGATCATGGGCGACGGCCGCGTCGCCCTCATTCTCGACGTTGTGGCACTCGCCGATCGCGCCGCCTCGCGCCGCGAAGCCGCCGCGGCCGCCTGAAAGCATCGCAAGGACATCCAATGGACATGACACAGGAAGGCGGGCGCATCGCCCGCGACGCGAAGGAACGCAGCGCGAAGCGCGGCCAATACCTCGCATGGCGGCTCGGCCCGGTCGAATACGGCGTCGACATCCAGAAGGTGCAGGAGATCCGTTCCTATGAAGAGCCCACGCGCGTTCCCGCTTCGCCCGAATGCCTGAAAGGCGTCGTGAACCTGCGCGGGGTGATCGTGCCGATCGTCGACCTGCGCGTGAAGCTCGGCGCCGAAGCGTCGTACACGGCATCGACCGTGGTCGTCGTGCTGTCGGTGCACGGCAGGGTGGCGGGCGTCGTCGTCGATGCGGTGTCGGACGTCGTGAACCTCACGCAGGATTCGATCTTGCCGCCGCCGCAACTCTCGCAACTCGAAGGAGGCGCGGCCTCTTTCGTCACCGGAGTTGCTTCGATCGATGAGCGCATGCTCCTGATCGCGGATCTCGACATCCTTCTCGGCGAACTACTGGGAGTCCCGCGATGAAGACGCGAACCATCAGCCTTCGCACACGCCTGGCGGCTGCTTTCGGCGCCATCGCGCTGGTGCTCGCGGGCGTCGCGGCCATTGCGCTTGTGCAACTCGATTCGCTGGATCAGGCGCAGTCGCGCCTCGCGCAGCTGCAAAAGATGCTGCAGCAAGTCTCCGATTGGCAAGGCCTCACGCGCCTGAACGTCGCGCGCACGCTCGACCTCGCGCGTGCCGGCAGCCCGCCCGCACTTGCGCGAGCACTCGACGGCGAAATGAAGCAGACCAGTGCCAAGATTTCTGAAATGCAAAAAGGCATCGAGTCATCGCTGGATTTTCCCGATGCGAAAGCACGGCTCGATGCGATCGCCGCCGCGCGCAAGTCCTATATCGCAATGCGAACCGATTTGCTCAAGGCGCTGGGCGACAAGAAGCAGGCACAAGCCGCGGCCGGAGCGGTCGATGCCCGCCTGCTGCCCGCTGCCAATACGTATCTGGGCACTCTCGAAGCATTGCAAGGCGCGGTCGAACAGCAGCGCCAGAAGCTTGACGACGTGCGTGTGGCCACAAGCCGCCACGCATCCGTCGTACTGATCACCGCGGGCGCTGCGGGCCTGGTGCTTGCGATGCTCTTCGCATGGCTGGCCGGGCGCGCCGCGGCGCAGCTGCTCGGGGACCTGACGGCTTCCGCCAAGCGAATTGCGAGGGGTGACCTCACGAAGGACGTGCGCGTGACGCGCACCGACGAAATCGGCCAGTTGCAGCAGGCGCTCGCCGAAATGCAGGAGAGCCTGCGCGGCATCGTCGACGGCATTCGCACCGGCACGCAATGCGTCGGCGCCGCCAGCACGCAGATCGCCAGCGGCAATCAGGACCTGAGCATGCGCACCGAGCGTGCGGCCGGCAGCTTGCAGGAGACCGCGTCCACGATGGATCGGCTGTCGCGGGCGATCGCCGAATCGTCGCGGTCGGCCGTGTCGGCCAGCAGCCTCGCGGACGAAGCCGTCGACGTGGCGCAGCGCGGTCGCGATGTCGTGTCGCAAGTGGTGGGCACCATGACCGGCATCGACACGAGTTCCTCGCGCATCGCCGAGATCACGTCGGTGATTGACACGATCGCTTTCCAGACGAACATCCTGGCGCTTAATGCAGCGGTGGAGGCCGCGCGTGCGGGAGAGCAGGGCCGCGGTTTCGCGGTCGTCGCGGGCGAAGTGCGCGCATTGGCCGGGCGCTCGGCGCAGGCCGCGCGCGAGATCAAGTCGCTCGTCGACGCGAGCACACAGCAGGTCGGCGCCGGCAAGCGCCTTGTGCAGGACGCAGGCATCGCCATGCAGGACATCGAAAGCACCGTGCGCCGGTTCAGCGAAGCCTTCCACGGCATTCGCGACGCCGCCGCAGGCCAGGCCGAAGGCATCGGCGAAGTCGCGCAGGCCGTGGCCCACCTCGACGAGATGACGCAGCAAAACGCCGCGCTCGTAGAGCAATCGGCTGCAGCCGCCGAAAGCCTGAGCCAGCAGGCGCAGCAGCTGACGCGCAGCGTCTCTTCGTTCCGCCTCGAAGCGGACTACGCCTGACGAATTAACCGTTCAAGGGCGGCCGCGCGCGGCCGAAAACATTGGGATGACGACCGTCCTTACCGCCACTGGCGCCGAACGCGAAATCGCCTTCAGTGCCGACGACTTCCAGCGCGTGCGCTCGCTGATCCGCGAAATGGCGGGCATCGACCTCAACCCCGGCAAGCAGAACATGGTGTACAGCCGCCTGTCGCGCCGGCTGCGCGAGTGCGGGCATTCGTCGTTCAGCACCTACCTCGACAAGCTGCCCAAGGAAGGCGCCGACGAGAAGCAGGAGTTCATCAACTGCCTCACGACGAACCTCACCGCGTTCTTTCGTGAGCCGCATCATTTCGAAGCGCTCGCGCACGCACTGCGCGACCCGCAGCTGCCCGTGCGGCGAATCTGGTCGTGCGCGGCATCGACGGGCGAGGAGCCCTACAGCATCGCGATGACGGTGCTTGAGACGCTCGGCGCGCAACATGGCGTGAAGATCGACGCGAGCGACATCGACACGCGCGTGCTCGAGACAGCGCAGCGCGGCGTCTATTCGCAGGAAAGCGCCGACACGCTCGGCGATGCGCGCCTGCGCAAATTCTTCATGAAGGGCACGGGCGCGAACGCCGGCAAGGCGCGCGTGCGCCCCGAGTTGAAGTCGATGATCTCGTATCGCAGCTTCAACCTGCTTGCGTCTCGTTGGGACTGCGGCCCGTACGACGCCGTCTTCTGCCGCAACGTGATGATCTATTTCGATCGCAAGGTGCAGCGCCAGGTTCTCGAACGCCTCGCCGGTAGCCTCAAGCCGGGCGGCTGGCTCTTCGCGGGGCATTCCGAGAATTTCACGGAACACCGCGACCTGTTCAACCTGGTGGGCAAGACCGCCTACCGCCGCGTCTAGCCATGAGCGCGCTGCCGCAAGTCGGCGAGCTCGCGCTCGACGCCCTCAAGCGCCGCCCCAAGCGGCCGCACGAGGCGTCGTTCTTTTTCTTCGACCCCGCGTTCGCGCGCGCGGCCGTGAAAATCCTGCCTGGCGAGTACTTCGTGCACGACGAAGACCTTGCGATCACCACAACGCTCGGCTCGTGCGTCGCGGCCTGCCTGCACGACCGCAGCGCGGGCGTCGGCGGCATGAACCACTTCATGCTGCCCGATGCGGGCGACGAAGCTTCGGGTGGGCGCTTCGGTGCGTTTGCGATGGAGCTGTTGATCAACGACCTCATCAAGCAAGGCGCACGCCGCGGATCGCTCGAAGCCAAGATCTTCGGCGGCGGGCAGGTGATGAAAAGCCTTGCGAACACATTCATCGGCGAGAAGAACGTCGCCTTTGTGAAGAACTTTCTCGCGCAGGAACGCATTCCGGTCCTGGGCAGCGACGTGCTCGACATTTACCCGCGCCGCGTGTGCATGTTCCCGCACACGGGCCGCGTGCTGTGCAAGCGATTGCCCGCGGCCGAAGCGCGCAAGGCCGAACAGCAAGACGTGCAATACGGCGCCGAAGTCGCCCGGCAGCGTGGCGGCGAAGTGGAGTTGTTCTCATGACGATCGAAGTCATCGTTGTCGACGATTCGGCGCTCGTGCGCCGTGTGCTGACCGAGCTGATCAACCGCACGCCCGACATGCGTGTCGTCGCGACGGCGTCGGACCCTTACGAAGCGCGCGAGCTGATCCGCACGCTCGACCCCGACGTGATCACGCTCGATGTCGAGATGCCGAAAATGGACGGCCTCGCTTTCCTCGAACGCCTGATGCGATTGCGGCCGATGCCCGTCGTGATGGTCTCGACGCTCACCGAACGCGGAGCGCAAACAACGCTGCGCGCGCTCGAACTGGGCGCGGTGGATTTCATCGCCAAGCCCGTGCTCACCGGCGGCCATTCTCTCGAAGAGCTGGCGCAGGAACTCACCGACAAATTGCGCACTGCAGCACGCGCACGCGTCGGCCGCCACGGCGCGCCGCCGCCGCTGATTGCAAAGCCGGTCAAGCCCGAGGCGTCGCGCTTGCCGACGCAGCGGATCATCGCGATCGGGTCATCGACCGGCGGCACCGAAGCCGTTCGCGAAGTGCTCACCGCATTGCCACCCGACGTGCCGGGTATCGTCATCACGCAGCACATGCCGCCCGGATTCACGGCGAGCTTTGCTCAGCGTCTGGACGGCCTGTGTGCGATCCGCGTGAAGGAGGCAACGGACGGCGATCCGATCCTGCAAGGCCATGCGTACATCGCACCGGGCGGACGTCATCTTGCGATCGCGAAGGGAACGAACGGATTCATCACGCGCGTATCGGACGAAGCGCCGGTGAACCTGCATCGGCCTTCGGTCGAAGTGTTGTTTCGCTCCGTCGCGAAGCACGCGGGCGCGCGCGCAATCGGCATCATGCTCACGGGCATGGGCGCGGACGGCGCGAAGGCAATGCGCGAAATGCGCAACGCGGGCTCGTGGAACGTTGTGCAGGACGAGGCGAGCTGCGTCGTCTTCGGCATGCCGCGTGCGGCGATCGGCGAAGGGGCGGCGGATGAGGTTGCACCGCTGTCGACGATTGCGGGCAAGGTGCTGTCGCGCCTGACGCAAAAGGCGCGCTAGCCAGCGTTTCCCCTGATGTTCGGGGCCACCGGGTTTTCGCCTAGCGGGAATGTATTTTCCCGGACCACAATTCGCAACCCTGCAAGCTGCGAAAAGTGATCTATAGGAGCGTCTATGTTCAGAAGATCCTACGTCCTCTCCCTTGTTGCGCTGGGGCTTGCCGCCGCAGGATGGTCCACTGCGGGCCTGGGGCAGGAAGTGCGCCATTTCCGCTTTGCATACGACCAGCCGAAGGCGACGGGTTACGGCGTTGCGGGCGACATCTTCGCGGACAAACTCAAGGAGTTGAGCAAGGGCACGATGCTGATCGACCAGTATCCCGGAGCGCAGCTGGGCCAGGAGCCGCAGGTATTGCAGCTGATGAAGTCCGGAGATATCGAGTTCTGCATCAGCTCGGCGGCGAATGCGGCCACGCTCAGCCCACAGGCCGGCGTGATGTCGTTGCACTTTCTATTCCGCTCCGAAGATCATCTGAAGAAATCGCTGGCTGATCCGAAAGTGATCCAGGCGGTCAAGGACATGGTGGAGGACACCGTGCAAGGCGGGCACGTGCTCGCGCTGATCACGCTGGGCCTGCGCAACATGTACAGCAAAAAGGAAATTCACAAGATCGAGGATATGAAAGGCCTGAAGGTGCGTGTCCAGGCCACTGCCACCGAGGACACGATGTTCCCCGCGTACGGCGCGCAGACTGTACACATGCCGTTCGGCAGCGTCTATACATCGTTGCAGACAGGCGTGGTGGATGTGGCGGAGAACGGGGTCAACGTCTACCTCGTGAACAAGCACTACGAAGTCGCGCCCGTGCTGTCGATGACCGAGCATGAGGCCAACAACAACTTCGTCTGGATCAGCGACAAGCTCTGGAAAAGTCTGAGCGAGGAGCAGAAGAGGTGGGTGACCACGGCGGCCAATGAGGTCGGCAGGACGCAGCCTGCCAAGGCGCTGGATCTGGAGCACGAATCGGCAACCAAGCTCAAGGCGATCGGCGTGAAGGTCGTGTCGGACGTCGACAAATCGGGATTCATCAAGGTCGCCGCCCCTTACCTGGACAAGCTGGCACGCGAGCTCGGTCCCCACGCGCTCAAGATCAAGGACTTGATCGGCGCCGTGCAGTAGCCCCGTCTGAACGCGGCCGATGCCAAGTGCCGACAAGCTGGTCACGGGGCGACAGCGCCACCTCAAGTGGCACGCCCTCGATCGCGTTGAATGGGTGCTGATGATGCTGTGCGGCCTGCTGCTGCTCGGCTTTTCCACCACCGTGACGTTCGACATCGTCACGCGCACCATCGGGCATCCATGGCTGTGGCTGCAGGAAGTCACGCAGACTCTTTTCATCTACGGGATCTTCACCGGCGCAGCGGTGGCCACACGGCGCAACGACCACCTCTATCTCACCGCGTTTGCCGACGCGCTGCATGGCCTGCCGCGCCTGGTCGCCGAGGTCATCATCCGGCTGGTTGTGTTCGGCGTTGCCTGCTGCCTCGTGTATTTCGGTTTCCTCAATTTCCTGCGTGGCTTTTCCAGCTTCCGCATGCCGTCGATGACGCCCATCGCATCGCTCTACGCGGCGATTCCCCTGGCAGGCGCACTGATTGCGCTGTTCACCATCGAGCAGCTGGTGAATGGTTGGCGCAACGGGTTTGATCACCCCGAGCCGCCGGAGATTGATGCATGAGCGCCACGGCGATCCTGTGCACGATGACCGCGCTGTTTCTGGTCTTCGGCTATCTGGGGGTTCCTGTCGCGTTCTCACTGATGGCGGGTGTGTTTGTTGGCGCTGCGTTTACGGACGTCACCTTTCCCGCGATCGTCCAGAAGATCTTCGATGGAATGGATTCCGAAGCGCTCTTGGCCATTCCGTTTTTTCTGCTGGTCGGGGAGTTGATGAGTTCGGCGAACGTCGTCAGCAAGATCACGAATCTGTCGCTGGCGCTGGTCGGCCACATCCGCGGCGGCCTTTCCCAGGTGGTCACGGTGTTCAGCATGTTTTTCTCCGAGATGTCGGGCTCCACGACTGCCGACGTCGCAGTGATCAGCCGGGCGTTGAGCGGCCCGATGAAAAAGGAGGGCTACGAGCCGGCCTTCATCGCCGCGATGATTGCTGCCGCCTCCACAATCGCCGCACTGGTGCCGCCGAGCATCACCGCCGTGGTCTACGGGGCCGTTGGCAATGTCTCGATCGCCGGCCTGTTCATGGCCGGAGTCGTCCCCGGATTCATGATCGGCTTCGGGCTGATGATCTACTGTTATTTTTTCGGGCCCGCGGGGATGCGCCGGCCGCGCGCGCCCTTTGGCGATGTCGCTCGCGCGTTCAAGGATGCGTCGCTGCCGCTGATGATTCCCTTCATCCTGCTGGGCGGCATCCTGACCGGATGGTTCACGCCGACGGAAGCGGGCGTCGTGGCAGTTGTGTGGATCCTGGTCGTGATCATTCCAACGCACAACCGGCCGCACCTCAAGCTCCTGCCCTATGACTTCTGCCTTGCCGGACTGATCTTTTCCCTCCCGCTGATCACGATCGGCGCCGCGAACGCCTTTGGCTGGATGCTGGCCTACCTGCGTGGCGCCATCGTCATCGCCGACTGGATCACCGGCATCGCCGGCAACGATCCGCACCTGATCATGCTTCTCATGGTGTTGCTGTTCATGGTCATCGGCGATTTCATCGAGCCGGTGCCCACGATCATCATCTTCATGCCCCTGGTCAACGTCCTCACGACGGCAGGCAACATCAACCCGGTGCACATGGGAGTCGTCCTGATCGCGACGCTGGCGTTCGGGCTCATCACGCCTCCTTATGGCCTCGTGTTGCTGATGGCCTCGAAGTTCGTGGGCGTGCGGTTTTCCAAGGCGCTGCGCGCGGCGTTGCCGATCTATGTGGTTTTTCTCGGCACGATCGCCTTTGCGATCTACTTTCCGAAGGCCGTGTTGTGGCTGCCCAAGCACGTCATTCCGGAATCGGTGGGCTGCTTCAAGAACCCATCGGGCGCGGGCTATCTGTGCCCGCCCTAACGCACGGTCGCAAGAGCCAGGGACAGCCGGTACTGCATTGAGGAGGTGAGTCGCATATTTGGCTCACCAACAAGCGTCGAAGAGGGGCACTCATACACCACGCCTTAGTAGACAGCGGTGCATCGAGGTTGATGCATCCCTTGATGCATTGAGTGCTCGCGCAAACTGTGAATTGTTTGTGGACGGTCGTCGTACGCCATTGCACTTCGAACCCGTACAATTGTTGAGCTTCGCAGTAAGCAATCATCGTCGACTCCGATTCGCAGACCTACGGCATTCCCTAATTGGTGAGTTATCTGTAGTTTGCCGATGATCGGCAGTTCGAACATCCAAATTGTGGGAGGGAAAATATGTTGAAGCACGCTTTGCGATTCGGTGCGGCATCTGTGGCGGGGACTCGCTGTTCGGTTATCAAATCAGGGTCCGCTTTATTTGTAGTTTGTGCGGCAGTGCTTCTGTCTTCTTGCGGGGGCGGCGGGGGTGGAGGCGCCGGCGCCGTGAATGGAGGGGGAACCGAAACGGGCGGCGACACCGGCGGCGGAGGCAGTGGAGGCTCGACGGGCGCTGTCATCACGGGCACCGGCGCTGCGTCGAACACGGGTCCCGGTGATGTGTCCAGCTATTTCCCGATGGCCACCGGCAACAATTGGCTGTTCGATGCTTCGGAAACCGTCAGCGGCGCTACGAGCGAAGGTTCGCTGACCAGGACAGTAGCCGGGATTTTCAATGTGCACGGTGTCAACGCCACAGCCTTCCAGACGACCGGCACGGCGTCGATCGTCACGCCTCAGACCGACTACTACACATCGACCGGCGGTGGGTTGACCTACTATGGCAACAACGACCTGAACGACCCCATTACGTCGGCCCTGGTCCCGGCGAAGGTGCTGGCTTTTCCCGTGCAGAACGGCACCGTCTCCGATATCAATGCAACGGGACTTCCGGCCGGAGTCGCCGACAACGGAGACCCCATCGTTTTTAACGTGAAGCAAACCACTGCGGTCGTGAACATCGGGACGGTCGCGGTCGCAGCGGGCTCATTCGCGAATGCTGTGCGTGTTGACCAAACCGTCACCGGCAGCGCAGTGGAGACGAAAACAAACCAGGTCTTGCCGATCCAAGGCACGGAAACAACGTGGTTTGCCCCCGGTGTGGGCGTCGTGCGGGACAGTCAGTCGTCATCCATTGCAGGCGCGCCACTTGCCACGCAGGACCTCTCGCTACGCTCCTACACGGTCAACGGCGTGTTTCACGGCATCGGCACGCCGTTTCCACTTTTTGCGTCCGCCGCTTCTTGGGGCAACTCGGCGCCGACCGTGAATGGAGGGAAGTCCGCGACCGACGGCAACGTCGTCGCGAACGTGCTGCTGGACGGCAGCTGGATGCTGCAAATCAGCTCGCCGACCGGCGCGGTCATCACGACGGAAGTCTTCGCCGACCCGGTCAAGGGCGTCTTCTTCGACGGCACGAATTTTCAGGTTCTGACGCTTCACGGCAGCGGCTACTATGCGCAGCGCTTTTCGCCGCACGGCACACGCATTGATAGCGCGCCCGGCAATCTGGTGACGCCGCTTGTCGCGGGCTGCGGCGAGGATTGGCCCTCGTTCGCTTCCGGCACCGATCGCACGCTCGCGGTGATGGTGTGTTCCCATCCGTTGACGTCGCGTGGCCAGATCTATGGCATGGTCATTCCGCACGACGGTTCTGCATCCACCTCGGGGCTGTTCGTCATCCATACGCACGGCACGTCGGAGGGCGAAGATTCCGCGCCGATGGCGGCTTCCGATGGAGCGAACTACCTCGTGACCTGGGTTTTGACGCCGGCGACCGGTCCGCGGCAACAGATCGTCGCGGCGCCCGTCAGTACCTTCGGGTCTGTGTCAGGCGCTTTTCCGATCGTGGTCTCCGATGCAGGGTGCCAGCAAAGTCCCGATGTCGCGTTCGACGGTGTGAACTACATGGTGGTCTGGCTCGATGCCCGCTTTTTGGCATGCGGTCAGCCCGGCGGTCAAATCTACGGCATGCGCGTCTCGACACGGGGCGAACTGCTCGATGGGCTGTCCTCCACGGGCGGCTTTGCGATCAGCTCGAACGATACGGGCTCAGGCCTTCCCTGGGGGGCGGTGATCGGATTCAACGGTTCCGACTACCTTGTCGCGTGGTCAGATCTGTCCGGCTCGCCCGGGGTTGCACCTCGCGGCGTGCTGGCCGAGCGAGTCAGCGCATCGGGGCGCGTGCTGACAACAGCGCCCTTCGCCCTAAGCGGAAAACCCGTGTCCAATGGGGCATCGACGCAGCCGTTCATGCTCACGTCCCGAGCCTTCTCCACGCACAACGCGTATATCTCTTGGATCGGGCAGTTCGATTCGACTCCGAACACGGAAGTGGTCATTTCGGCACCTTGATGCGTGGTGCCGGCTGCGGGTGACTACCGGACCGGCGCCAAAAACCTCTCCAGCGATTCCATCAACGGCCCCAGCAAATCCTGCGCACCCAGCGCAAGCGCAGCCAACCCCGCAAGCAACGTCACCGGAAACCCCACCGACACGATCGACAGCTGCGGCGCCACGCGCGACGCAAAGCCGAGCGTGAGGTTCACCAGCAGCATCAGCATCGTCGCCGGCAACGCAAGCGACAGCGCCAGCTGGAACATGTCGGCGCCGAGCTTGTCGAGCCGCATCACGTTGAGCACCTCGAATGGATTCGCTGCGATGGGAAATGCGCGGAAGCTGTCGACCACCGCGCCGATGAGCAGCAAGTGCCCGTTGAGCGCGACGAACAGCATCAGCGACAGCGTGTAGAGCCAGCTGCCGACGGCCGTCTCGCCCGCGCCGGACGGATCAAAGAAGCCGCCGAACGACAGGCCCATCTGCAAGCCAATGAGTTCACCCGCGATTTCGAATGCGCCGAAGAGCAATCGCGCCGCGAAGCCGATCGCAAGACCAATCGCGACTTGCTGCGCGATGTAGCCGAACGCGGCGGGGCTGTCCATCGTGATCCCGGCGGGCACGTTCGCGAACGGTGCGGCAACGAACGCGATCAACGCCGCGACCGCGACGCGCGCACGCATCGGGAACGATTGATGCGACAGCATCGGCGCCGACGAGAAAAGCGCAAGGATGCGCAGGAAAGGCAGCAGGATGCCGGCGAGCCAGGCGTCGAGCTGCACCTGCGAAAACGTGACCATCGCGCGGCTTTCAGCCCACCGCGGCGGGAATCGAGATCAGCACCTGGCGCATCCAGTCGACGAGAACCGAAATCATCCACGGGCCCGCGATCGCAAGCGTCGCGAGCACTGCAAGCAGCTTCGGCAAGAACGAGAGCGTTGCTTCGTTGATCTGCGTCGCGGCTTGGAAGAGGCTCACCGCAAGGCCGGTGATCAGCGCGACGCCCAGCACCGGCGTGCACACCGTGAGCATCATCTCCATGGCCACACGACCGAATGCAAGGACGGATTCTGGCGTCATGGGTTGTTCCCGAAACTCGCGACAAGCGATGAGATCAGCAAATTCCATCCATCGGCCAGCACGAACAGCATCAGCTTGAACGGCAGCGACACGAGCACCGGCGACAGCATCATCATGCCCATCGACATCAGCACGCTCGAGACGACGATGTCGATCACGATGAACGGGATGAAGATCATGAAGCCGATCTGGAAAGCGGTCTTCAGCTCGCTCGTGACGAACGCGGGCACGAGCATGCGCATCGGCACTTGCGCTTTGTTGGTCGAAGCGTCGCGGCCGATTCGTTGAAAAAGCGCGAGGTCATCGGCCCGCGTCTGACGCAGCATGAAGACGCGCAGCGGGTCGCTGCCTTTGGCAAGGGCATCCTCGAAAGTGATTTTCTGTTCGCTGTACGGCACGTACGCGTCCTGGTACACGCGGTCGAGCGTGGGGCCCATGATGAAGAACGTGAGGAACAGCGACAGGCCCACCAGCACCTGGTTGGGCGGCGTTGTCTGCAAGCCGAGCGCGTGGCGCAGCAGGCTGAACACAATGATGAGGCGCGTGAAGCTCGTCATGAGCAGCAGCACCGCGGGCAGGAACGACAGCGCCGCGAAAACCAGCAGCGTCTGGATCGGCACGGAATAGGTCGTCGTGCCGCCGGTTGCCTGGGCGACGAAACCGAGCGTCGGTGTCATGCGTGATCCTGCTGCGAGAGCAGCGTGATTTGCTGCGCGGTGACGCCGAGCACGAACTCGCGTCCTTGCACGTTCACGATCACGATGCGCTCGCGCGGGCCGAGCGACGCTTGCGCCGTCACTTCGATCGCGCGCTGCGCGGCCGGAGCGCGCACGCCTTGCACGCGCTTGAGCACCCACAGCGAAGCGGGAATTGCCGCCAGCACCACCAGCAGCATGAGGAAAGACCAGGCGGCCTGCATCATCGCGCGGCCCCTCAGCGGCTCAAGCGCCGCATGCGTTCGGACGGCGTGACGATGTCGGTCAGGCGGATGCCGAACTTGTCGTTGACCACCACGACCTCGCCCTGCGCGATGAGAAAGCCGTTCACGAGCACGTCCATCGGTTCGCCCGCGAGCGCGTCGAGCTCGATCACCGAGCCTTGCGCGAGCTGCAGGATGTGCTTGATCGGGATGCGTGTGCGGCCAAGCTCCACCGTGAGCTGCACGGGGATGTCGAGCACGAGATCGATGTCTTCGCGCGGCGCGCCGGCGGCCGACGCCGCGAGCGGCTGGAACACATGGGCCGCGGCTTGCGCCGGGCGGCCGCCCGCTTCGGATTCGGCCAGCGCTGCGGCCCAATCGTCGGCCATTGCTTCCTGGGTGACGGGTGTTTCCTGGGTGTTCATGGGGCGGCGTTGTTGACGGTCAATGGGTATTGCGTGGGGTGCGAATCGGTCGGCTCGCCCACGGACTGTTGCGTGAGAAATTCGCGGATGCGCAGGCCGTAGCGCGAGCCGACGGTGCCGTATTCGCAATCGAACACGGGCACGCCGTCGACCTTCGCGACGAGCGATTCGCCGCGGTCGATCTCGATGAAGTCGCCGGACTTGAGCGCCATCAGCTCGCGCACGGTCGCGCCGCTGTGGCCGAGTTCGGCGGCGATTTCCACCGTGGCCGACTTGATCTGCTGCGTCAGCAGCGTGAGCCAGCGGCGGTCGGGGCCGCCGTTGTCGCCTTGCAGCGGCGAGTAGAGGATTTCGCGGATCGGCTCGAGCGTCGAATACGGGATGCACACGTGCATCGCGCCGCCGGCGTCGCCGACTTCGATATGGAACGATGTCGTCACGACGATTTCAGACGGCGTCGCGATGTTGGCGAACTGCGTGTGCATCTCCGAACGCGCGTATTCGAGCTCGATCGGGTAGATGCCCGTCCACGACTTCGCGTACTCGGCCGCGATCACTTCGACGAGGCGAATGATGATGCGCTGTTCGGTCGCGCTGAATTCGCGTCCTTCGACGCGAGCGGAATCGAGGCCGCCGCCGCCGAACATGTTGTCGATGACGGTGAACACGAGCGTCGGGTCGCAGATCAGGAGGCCCGATCCGCGCAGCGGACGCACGTGCATGATGTTGATGTTGGCCGGCACGGCCACGTTGCGCAGGAACGCGCTGAACTTCTGCACCTTCACCGGGCCGATGGAAATCTCGGGGCTGCGGCGCATGAAGTTGAAAAGACCGATGCGGAAATGCCGCGCGAAGCGTTCGTTCACGATCTCGAGCGTGGGCATGCGCCCGCGCACGATGCGCTCCTGGCTCGACAGGTCGTACGAGCGAACGCCGGTGGCATCAGTGCCTTCTTGCGGCGCGGAAGTGTCTTCCTCGCCGTTGACACCGGCCAGCAGCGCGTCGACTTCTTCCTGCGAAAGGGCTTGGCGCGACATGGTTTACTGGACGATGAACTGCGTGAACAGCACGGCCCGGATCGGGTTCGCGGCCTCGCGCGCGGCAGCCGATACGGAAGCGGCGCCATGCACAGGCTCGGCGATGAGCGCGGCGCCCGTGCGTTCGCGAATCTCATCGGCGAGGTGGGCCTTGCCTTCCGGCGAGAGCAGATCCTCGACCTGCTTGGACGACAGCAGCATCAGCACGTTGTTGCGAATGGCCGGCAGGTTGTCCTTGACACGTTCCTCGATGGACGGGTCTTCGTATTGCAAGGTCACGCCGATCTGCGCGAAGCGGTCGCCGCGCGATTCCTGCAGGTTCACGGTGAACGGCTCGAGCGGCACATAGAGCGGCTTCCTCGCTTCGTGGACCGGATTGGCCGCGTGATCGGCGCTTCGCTGCATCCACGTCCATCCACCGGCACCGGCGGCGACGAGGACGAGCATGGCCGCCAGCACGATGGGCTTGCGGCCGCGCTTTGCGGACTTGGCGGATTCAGATTGTTTGTCGAGTTCGACGGCATCGACGGCGGCGCTGGCTGCGGACATCTTCGCTCCTGTTGACGGTCATTGTGCGAATGACCGCGCCTGAGCCATCGGCGGATAAAGCCGGGAAAGCCGCTTGTTTCGCGACCTTCAGGCGAAGAGGTCGACGAGGCCCTGCGCCGCGCGGGTGGGCGCCGGTGTGGCCGCTTGTCCTGCGCCGTGCACAACCGTTTCGCGCCACGTGCCGGACGCGCGCTGCGCCTGTGCGGATTGCTGCTGGCCCTCTTGCGCAGGCCCCGAGCCGCCGCCCGACACGCCCGACTGGCCGAGGTTCAGCCCCTGCTGCGACAACATTTCGCGCAGTTGCGGAAGGGCTTGCGACAGCGCCTCCCGCGTGACTTCGTGCGATGCGGTGAGATGGATCTGCGCGGACTGGTCCTGGATCGAGAGCTCGATGCGGATCGGCCCGAGGTCCTGGGGATTCAACTGCAACTGCGCGCGCTGCAGGCCGCCATCGACCATCATGCGCACGTGCGCGCCGAGTTCGCTTGCGAACGCGGGCTGCGAGGGGTTCGACGCCATCGCGGCCTCGTACAACGGCGACGCCGGTGCAGAAGCGAGGGTGCCCGTCGCGATCGATGCGGCAGCGATCGGCACCGTGGCCGGCTCCGGCGTCAGCGCGTTGATCGTGGTGTCGCGCGATGTGTCACGTGAGGTGTCACGTGAAGTGTCTGCGGGCGTGCCTTGCTTGCTGTCGGTCGCCGTGCCGATGAGGTGCGGCAAATCGAGCCGCACGGGTTCGTCCTTCGCGGGCGTCGTGGGCACGTCGGAGGGCTGGGCCGATCCCGAAGTTTGCGAGGATTGCGCTGTGGATGCCGCATCGTCGTTTTTCGAAAAACGCTCGCCGGTCCATTGGGCATCCTTGGACACCTCTTGCCCGCCACGCTTGAATGTATCGGTGTCGTCGCCTTGCGGGGCGAGGGCGTGATGGCCATCTTGCGCCGCGTGATTGCTCGTGTGCGTTGCGCCGGCTCGTCCGGGGCCTTTCGCCGCGGTGGCGGTGCGGTCGCCGTCCCCGCCGGAGCCCGCCGTGTCTTGCTTCGTGCCCGGGCCCGGGTCCTTCGCAAGGACCGGCGTGGGCTTCATCGTGGAGAGTGCCGCGAATTGCAGCAGTGATGCCGCGGGGTCCTGCGTGGTTTCTGTCGTATCGCGATGCAAATGCGACGACTTGCTCAGCGACGATTTGCCCTGTGCGGTCTTGCCGCCTTGGAGGGCCGTCGCGTCCGCGGCGAACGAAGCGTGCAACGCGTCTTGCCCTTGCAAGTCTTGCCCGAGCGAATCGAGGAGGCCCGCGAATGCATCGGTCGATGAGGCATCGCGCGAAGATTTCGAGCCAGCGGCGCCGTGGGGCGCATGCGTGGACGGGCTGGAGCCTTGGGAAGGCGGGAGGGGGTTCATTCGTTGTCCTTGCGGCGGCGCGCGGCCAGTGCGGCGAATTCGTCGCCGTCGCGAAGCTCGCGGCGATGTTCGCGTGCGTTTTTCTGTTCCAGGCGGCGCTTGGCGAGCGTCTCGAAGGCCAGCAGCCTTTGCTGCGCCTGCGCGAGCAGCGACTGCTGCTCGGCTGCGCGGTGCGCGCGGGCTTGCGCTTCGATCGACTGCTGCCCGATCGCATCGTCGAGTCGCGTGACGAATCGCTGCTGGGCCGCGAGCGTTTCGGCATCGGTACTCTGCCCGGTCGACGCCGGCGCGCGCGCGATGCATTCGCCGCGGAAGTCCTGCAGCTTGCCCAGCGTCGCGCCGGCCTGCTCGAGCGCGCGATATGCGACGCGCATCGTTGCAGCCTGGCGTTCGCGCGCGGCGGTTGCGCGTTCGATCAACAAGGGAAGAACGTGGTCCATCAGCCGGCCTGAGCGACGAGTGCCGCAAGCGCGGCGCGGCTCGCGCCGAACGATGCGGCTTCGTGCATGTCCTGCTGGAGGAAAGCCGACACCTGAGGATGCAGCCGCAGTGCCAGGTCGGTCTGCGGATCGGAGCCGGGCACATAGGCGCCCACGGCCACGAGGTCGCGGTTGCGCTCGTAGCGCGAATAGAGCGCCTTCACTGCGCGCGCTTGCTGAATCTGAGTTGCGTCGGTCACGTTGTGCATCACGCGCGAGATCGATTGCTCGATGTCGATGGCGGGATAGTGACCCTGCTCCGCGAGCGTGCGGGTGAGCACGATGTGGCCGTCGAGGATCGCGCGCGCGCTGTCGGCGATCGGGTCTTGCTGGTCGTCGCCTTCGGCGAGCACCGTGTAGAACGCGGTGATCGATCCGCGCCCGTTCAATCCATTGCCGGTGCGTTCCACCAGCTGCGGCAGCCGCGCGAACACCGACGGCGGATAGCCGCGAGTGGCCGGGGGCTCGCCGAGCGCGAGCGCGATCTCGCGCTGCGCCATTGCATAGCGCGTGAGCGAATCCATCAGCAGCAGCACATGCTTGCCGCGATCGCGAAAATGTTCCGCGATGGCCGTTGCATACGACGCGCCTTGCATGCGCATGAGCGGTGGCAAGTCGGCGGGGCCGGCGACGACGACCGCGCGGCGCAGTCCTTCTTCGCCGAGGATGTCCTCGACGAACTCTTTCACTTCGCGTCCGCGCTCGCCGACCAGGCCGACAACCGTGACATCGGCCTGCGTGTAGCGGGCCATCATTCCCATCAGCACACTTTTACCGACGCCCGAGCCTGCGAACAGGCCCATGCGCTGGCCGCGGCCGACGGTGAGCATCGCGTTGATCGCGCGCACGCCGACGTCAAGCGGCTCGCGAATGGGCGAACGCTCCATTGCATTGAGCGGCTCGCGTTGCAGCGGTTCGGCTCGAGTGCCGAAGATCGCGCCGCGATTGTCCAGCGGCTGGCCCGACGGATCGATCACGCGGCCGAGCAGCGCGTCGCCCATCGGCAAGCGGCGCAAGTGCGACCGGCGCGTCGCCGCGTCGGGCGGTCCGGACCCGTAGGGCACGCCTTCGAAAGGATAGGTGATGGGCTCGACGCGCGCACCGGCCGACAGGCCCTGGATGTCGCCCGTCGGCATGAGAAAGATGCGCCCTTGCGCGAAGCCGACGACTTCGGCTTCGACGCGGTTGTCGCCGTCGATGACGCGGCACACGCTGCCCAGCGGCAGGCGAAGCCCCGTCGCTTCCATCAGAAGGCCGGACACGCGCACGAGCCGTCCGCCCAGTGCGAGCGGCACGCTCGGCGCAAGAAGCTGGCTGTGCGTGCGAAGGTGCGCGCACATGCGTTCGCGTGTGTTGCTCATATTTTGCTCATGGCAAGGGTTCTTCGTCGCGGCCGAGAGTGGCCATCACTGCATGCCAGCGGGTCTCGAACGACACGTCGGCGATGCCCGTGTCGGCGATCACGCGGCAGCTGCCGGGCGGCAGCGTCGGGTCTTCGCGCAGCGCGAACAATCCGGCGCCACCTTGCGGCATGCGCTCGGCCAGTTGCGCCGCATCGCGCGGATGCACTTGCACTTCGACCTGCGATGCGCCTTCGCTCAACGCGCGTAGCGCTTCCTGCACGGCGGGCAACAGCATCGATTCGGCGGTGGCGGGCTCGCGCCGCAGCACTTCGCGCGCGATGTCGATGGCGAGCGAGACGAGGTCGCTCGCGACTTGCGATTCCAGGTTCGCCATCTCGGCGCGAAAGCATTCGACGAGGCGCGCGAGTTCGGCCGTGGTGCTGCCTGCACGCGCGGCACGCTCGCCCGCGAGGGCGTCCGCCGATTCGGCGCGCCCTTGCGCAAGCCCGGCGCGGCCGCCTTGTTCGAAGCCGCGGCGGCGTCCCAGTGCGTAGGCCGCGCGCGCGGTTTCGTTGGAGACATCGCGCGACGTCAGCCGGCGCTCGGGGATGATGCTGCCTCGCGCGAGTTCGCCGAGGTCGAAGGGCGACACGCCCGCGAGTGCTTCCGCCGCGATGATGCGCGAGGAGGCTTGCGCTTCAGACGAAGCTTTCGTCACCGCCGCCTCCGATCGCGAGTTCGCCTTCGTCGGAGAGACGGCGCACGAGCTTGAGAATTTCCTTTTGCTGCGCTTCCACTTCGGACAGGCGCACGGGCCCGCGCGATTCGAGGTCTTCGCGCAGCGTCTCGGCGGCGCGCGAGCTCATGTTCGCGAACACCTTCTCGCGCATCTCGGGCTCGGCTCCGCGCAGCGCGATGATCAGCTGGTCGTTCGGCACTTCGCGCAGCAGGCGCTGCATGCCCTTGCCGTCGAGCTTGAGCAGGTCGGCGAAGGTGAACATCTGGTCTTCGATCTTCTGAGCGAGTTCGGAATCCGCATCGCGGATCGCGCCCAGCACCTTGGTCTCGACGCTCGAGCCCAGGAAGTTCAGGATCTCCGCAGCGGTCTTCGCGCCGCCCAGCGGCGCCTTGCGCACGCGGTCGCCGCCGGCCAGCACCTTGGAGAGCACTTCGTTCAATTCCTTCAGCGCGTTCGGCTGGATGCCGTCGAGCGTCGCGATGCGCAGCATCACGTCGTTGCGCGTGCGTTCGTCGAACGCGCCGAGCACGCCCGAGGCGTGGTCGCGGTCGAGATGCACGAGGATCGTCGCGATGATCTGGGGATGTTCGTTGCGGATCAGCTCGGCGATCGCGCCCGAGTCCATCCACTTCAGGCTTTCGATGCCGCTCACGTCGCGGCCCTGCACGATACGGTCGATCAACAGGCCGGCCTTGTCTTCGCCGAGCGCGAGCTTGAGCACGTTGCTCACGTATTCGCCCGAGTCGCCCACGAGCGAGCGCTGCGTCTGAACCGTGCCTTCGAAGCGTTCGAGCACCGTGTCGAATTGCGAATCGGCTACGGTGGTGAGGCGCGCCATGCGTTCGCCGAGGCGCTGCACTTCCTTCGGCGCGAGGAAGCGGAAGACGTCGGCTGCGCAGTCCTCGCCCAGCGCGAGCAGCAGGATCGCCGCGGACTGGAGGCCTTCGTCCTCGGCAATGGGGGATGCGGTGTTGGTGGCCATGTTGGTTTCTATGCGGGCTGGCTCGCCCAGTTACGCACCACGTTCGCGACCGTGGCCGGATCTTGCTTCGCGAGTTGGCGGATGCCTTCGAGTTGCACCTGACGCGTCTGCATTCGGGGGTCGTTTGCGCCCATGGAGTGCGACATCGCCAGCGGCACGCCGCCCGCGGGCGCTTCGAGCGTGACGGCGTCTTGCACAGTGGCGGCCAGGCGCGGCGCGGGAAGCAAGCGCGCCGTGCGCAGTGCCGGGCGCACGAGGCCCAGAATGATCACGAGTGCGGCGAGCGGCACGGCGATCCACGGAATCGACGCGCGTGCGAAATCGACCACTTCGGGTTGGCGCCACATCGGAACTTCGGGCGCGGCCGCGACTTGCTCGCTCGCGAACGGCGCGTTCACGACTTGAACCGAATCGCCGCGATCCTTGTTGAAGCCGATTGCTTCGCGCACGAGTGCGTTGATTTGCTCCATCTGCTCGGTCGAAAGCGGCTTCGCGGCGGCCTTCGGGTCCTTGCCGGCCTGGTGATTGACGATCACCGCGGCGCTCAAGCGGCGCACGTTGCCCGCGGCATTCCGCACCACCTTCACCGTCTTGTCGACTTCGAAATTCGTCACGGCTTCGCGTTTCACATTTCCCGTCGACGCCGCCGTACCGGGCATGGCGCCGTTGATCGGGGCAGCGCTCGGGGACGAAGGTTGATTCGACAGCGAACCCGGTGCGCCGCCGACCGGCGCGCCTTGCGAGTTCGGCACTTCCGACAGCTGCTGGCTGCGCACCGCGGCGGGCGAACTGCCTTGATTGGGTCCGTACAGCTCGGCGGTCGATTCGCTTTGCGTGAAGTCGATGTCCGCCGCCACTTGCGCGCGCACATTGCCCGCGCCGACGATCGGCTCGAGGATCGACACGATGCGCTGCGACAGCGATTGCTCGGTCTGGCGCACATACTGAAGTTGCGGCGCATCGAGCCCGTTGGGCGCATTGCCTGTGTCGGACAGCAGCGCGCCGCTCTGGTCGACCACGCTCACCGATTGCGCGGAGAGTTCCGGCACGCTCGATGCGACGAGGTGAACGATGCCCGCGACCTGCCCGCGTTCGAGCGAGCGGCCGTTGTAGAGAGTGAGCAGCACGGAAGCCGAGGGCTTTTGCTGTTCGCGCATGAAGGCCGTCTGCGTCGGCAGCGCGAGATGCACGCGCGCCGCCTGCACGGCCGACAGCGACATGATCGAGCGCGCCAGTTCGCCTTCGAGACCGCGCTGGAAGTTCAGGCGCTCCTGGAAAGGCGTCGTGCCGAACTTCTGGTTTTCCATCAGCTCGAAGCCCACGGTGCCGCCCTTGGGCAGGCCTTGCGACGCAAGCTTGAGTCGTGCTTCGTGCACTTGCGTGGCGGGCACGAGGATCGCCGTGCCGCCGTCGGAGAATTTGTGCGGCACGTTCAATTGCTGGAGCGCGGCGATCACGGCGCCGCCGTCCTTGTCGCTCAAGCTTGTGTAGAGGATGCGCCACTCGGGCTCGCTGCCGCGCGAGAACGCGAACACCATGAGCGCAGTGAGCAGGGCGATGGCCACCGTCAGTGCGATGCGGCTGCGCAGCGGAATCTGCGCGAGACGGGCGAGGGGCGAGGCGCCTTGAGGCGCAAGCGCGATCGGAGCGGGCGTAGGGCGGTTTTCCATTGACAGGAATCTTGAGGCCGCGCCCCGGGTTTCTTCCGCCGATATCCGCCGGATTGCTCCCGCTTTTCCCGCTCAAGCCCGCGCCTGTCATGCGTAGAGTCACTACCTATGCCGATCCAAGCCATGTCAACCGGATTGCCGCAGCCGCTGACGGAAGCGCTCCGGCGCAACGCCGCGCGCCAGTCGAGTTCCGCCGCGGCCCCTGTCGAAGGGCCGACGTTCGCCGGCGCGCTCGACAACGCCTTGCGTTCCGTGAGCGCGAGCCAGAACGAAGCCACGCGCCTGGCCGAGTCTTTCCAGTCCGACCCCGCGAGCGTCAACCTCGAAGACGCGATGGTCGCGATGCAAAAGGCGCAGATCGGTTTCCAGTCGGCAACGCATGTGCGCAACCGGCTCGTGTCCGCCTACACCGACATCATGAACATGCAGGTGTAGTTCGCGCGCGCAACTTCACGCGGACGTTCACGCGGAACTACGCAGCGCTCGCCGACATCAGGTCTTCCGCCCAGGCCAGCGCCTGCAGGTGCGCCATGTTCACTTTCCGATCGGACAACTGCAGCGAACTCACGGCCTTCGCGAAGGCGTCGTCGTCGGCGGTCTCGCATGCGATCGCCAGATCGAGGAACGGTGCCAGCGGCCCCGCCCGTTCGATCAGCGCTTCGGTCACCGTGTCCGGCAATGAGATACCTTCGAGCGCGCGCTTCGCGGGCAGGCCCGTCATCGCTTCGAGCAGCGAGAAGATGCCGACGACGAACGCGTTGTCGCATTCGTCCGCGCTGAGCATTTCGGTTGCGAGCAGTTCCATCAGGCGGCCACGCACGACAGCTGTCTGCGCCACGGCGGGCGCGCCACTGGACGACGTCACGAGCAGCAGCGATGCCCAGCGAAAGAGCTTCTTCAGCCCGAGGATCATCACCGCGTGGCGGAACGAAGTGATCTCGCACCGAAGACCCAGCCCCGATGAATTCACGAGGCGCAGCAAGTTGAGCGACAACCCGGGATCGCGCTTCAAGACTTCCTCGATCTGCGCGGGTTCGGCGTCGGTGCGAACGAGTTGCATGAGCTGCATCGTCACGGCCTGCACCGGCTTGAGCGCGGCGCCGGGCACGGCAACGGCGCGCGCGAACCAGTCGCCCTCGAAGAGCGCGAAGCCCGCGGCCGACGCGGCCTTGAATTGGTCCGCCGTGCGAATGCCTGACGCGACCAGCTTCGCACCGGGTGCGCGTGTCGCGGCGGCCCGCGCGATCTGCAGCAGCGTGAACGCTTCCGCATTGCCCGCGTCGATCCAGATGAACGACGCGCAGTTCGCAAGCGCGCGGGCGGCGGGCGCCAGCGCGCGCTGGTCGAGTGCGAAGCGAAAGCCCTGTTCGCGCAGGAGCGCGAGGTCGCGCGCCGCGTCGACCCCTGCATTGAGTCGCAGCACGACCTTTTCCGGATCGATCATGCCCAGCAGGTTCGATGCGAGCGGCCAGTCGCATCGCAGGAACACCATGCGCCCGTCGTGCGAAGCGGCGTGCAGCACGGCCTCTTCGTTGCTGCCCGCGAATTCGTAGGCAACGATTCGTCCGCGTGCATCGAGCACCACTTGGCGGCTGAGCATGTGCGCTCCTTCAGTGGACCATGGTGCTGGCCGCGAGCAGCGACCAGGAATCGACTGCGTCCTGCGACGCATACGACAGTGGCTCTGCGATGCGCCGAATCTCGGCGTCGTTCGCGATGATGCTGCGCAGGATGCGCATGCGTTCGCCCTGCTCGGACGGCTTGAACGATTCGTGCTGCATGAGGTCGCGCAGCCGCGCAATCACGATACCGCATGCGCCCTCGAGGCGGCACACCGCATCCCAGTCTCCGTCGCGCGCGGCTTGCAGCATCTCTTCGCTCGCGGATTCCAGCGCGGCATAAAAGCGCAGGATGCGGCTTGGCATTTCCTTGTGTTCCATCGAGCGCTCCCTCAGGCGTGAACGTCGGCGCGGCCCGCGGGCGGCTTCGGGGCGATCTCCGCCCAGGCGGAGCGAAGCTCGCCGAGCAGACGGGCCACCTCAGCCAACGGGACGTCGCTGTCGTGCAGATTCGCGACGAACAGCCGCGAAATCATGTGTTCGTAGAGGGCACCCAGGTTCGCGCCGAGCGACGCATCGCCCTGGCTTTCGAGCGAAGCCTTCAGGCCTTCGTCGATGATGCGCATGGCCTTCGATACCGTCGCCAGTTTCGTGGCGCGGTCGCCGACCGTCAGCGCGTGGCGCGCCTGCAAGATCGCCGCGATCGCGGCATCGAACAGGAGCATCACCAGCTTGTGCGGATCGGCCTGTGACACGGCCGTCGTGCAGTCGACTTGCCTGTACTGGTCAATCGGGAGCATCTGAGCGGTGAACATGGGTGAATATCCTCACCCTAGATTTCGGCGGCTGGTGGCCGGACTTGAGCGGCTGGAGCGTCAAGTAAGGCCGAGGGCCGACTTCATTTGCGCCATTTGCTGGTTCAGCGTGGACATCTGCGTGTCGAGGTCCTGGTACTGGGTCATCAGCCGGGCCTGCGTGGCGTCCAGGCGCGTCTGCATGTCGGCCTGCTGGCTCTGGTTGTCCTTCTCCTCCTGCGAGAGGCTGTCCAGTTCGTTCTGCACCATGCCGCCGGTGTCCGACAACGCCTGGGCCCAGGTCTGGAATCGCACCGCGATGCCGGCCGTCGTCGTATCGGTGCCGCTCTGTGCCTGCGCGAAGAGCTGCTGCAGCTGCTGGGGATTCGCGAGCGCGGCGGTCAGCTGCGTCTGGTTGATGGCGAGCGAGCCGTCCTGCTGAAGGGTGATCCCCGCAGCGTTGAGGGTGTTCATCGTCGTCGGCAATCCGTTCACGCTGCCGAAGACGAGCTGGCTCATCTGGTTGAGCACGCCGATCGCGCCCGAGTCGTTTTGCAGCGGGCCGTTGTTCTGGCCCGTCGGGTCGGACTGAGTCTGCTGGCGCAAGAGCGTGTTGAGCGCGTTGTACGCCGTGATGAACGTGTTCACGTTGTTCTGAAGCGCGGTGGTCTGCACCGACATCGTCGTGGTGACCGGCTGCGTCGTCACCTGCTTGAGCGTGAAGGTCACGCCCTGCAGCGCGCCCGTGACGGTGTTCGATGCGCTGGTCAGTTGCACGCCGTCGAGCGTGTATTTTGCATCCTGCCCGGCCTGCGTCTGCTGAAGATTCTGGCCGGAGCCCGACGCCGCGGCCGGATCGAATGCGATCGCCGAAAGCCCGGAGGAGTCCGTGTTGTTGCCGTCGTCGTCCGTCGCGGTGATCTTCACCGAGTTCGCCGCGCCTTGGTTGGCGCGCAGCACCAGACGCGCGCCGCTCGAGTCATTGACGATGCTCGCGGTCACGCCGGCATTGGCTGCGTTGATGGCCGTGCACACGCCGGACAGCGAGTTGTTCGCGGTCGTGATATTGATCGACACCGCCGCGGCGGAGCCTGCGGTGAAAGCTCCATTGGAAGCGGTCGTGCCGAGCTGGATCTGCAGCGTGCCGGTTCCCACGGCCGCGTATTGGCCGGAGTACACGCCGCTCGCGAGCACCTGCGCCGACGCGAGCTGCTGCACCTGGACCGTGTGCTGCCCGCTCGACGCCGTGTTGTCGGTGCTGACATCGACGGAGCTGCTGTCGCTACTCGAAGCCGAAACGGGGTTCCATGTCGACGCCGTCGCGAGATTGGTCGCGACGTCACCGAGATTCGACAACTGGCTCTTGAGCTGGCCGAGCGCGGACACTTCGGTCTGCATCTGCGTGGCTTTGTTCTGCAAGGCCGTCATCGGCTGCTGGTCGATCGACATCAGCGCGCTCACGATGCTGGTCACATCGAGGCCGCTGCCGACGCCGGCGCTGGAGAGCGTGCCCGAAACGGATGAGAGGGATGTGGTCACGGGTCAGCGCCTTTCGATGGATTGATCAGCTCTTGAGGAGGGTCAGCACTTGCTGGGGCAGCTGGTTGGCTTGCGCGAGCATCGCGTTGCCGGCCTGCTGCAGGATTTGCGCGCGCGACAGATTCGCGGTTTCGGCCGCGTAGTCCGTGTCCATGATGCGCGACCGTGCAGCCGTCGTGTTTTCCGATGCGATCTGGATGTTCGACACGGCGCTTTCGAAGCGGCTTTGCAGCGCACCCAGGTTCGCACGGGCGCCGTTGACTTGCGACAGCGCGGCGTCGCACTGCTGGATCGCGAGCTGCGCGCCGGCGTAGGAGCTGACGTCGAGCGTGGTCATGTTGCCGCTGGCGGCAGCGTTGGCCGAATCGGCGGCGGCGAAGCCGACTTGCGCGGCATTGCCCGAGCCGGCGATCGTGATGTTGCTCGCGGACGAAAGCACAATCTTGTTGTTGGTCGAGTCGTAGAACGCGCCGACGCCGGTCGTTGTGGAGACACGGTTGATGGCGTCGACCAGGTCGGCCTGGCGCTGTTGCGTCGTGCCTGCAGCCGGCAAGGGACCGATGTCGGTGCCGTTGATCGTCAGCGTGCCTGCGGCGACGGCCGTCAGGTCGGAGATCGCGGTGCTGTTCTGCGTTGTGGCCTGGTTCACGACGCCCATGCCGGACAGCTGCGCGTTGGTGATGTTGTTGACGCTGATGCTGTCGCCGGCGTTCGCGCCGACCTGGAAGTTGGCCGAGCTGAAGCTGCCGTCGAGCAGCTTGGTGCCGTTGAAGTTTGTCGTTTGAGCAACTCGGTCGATTTCCGACTTGAGCTGCCCGACTTCCTGCTGAAGGGCGGCGCGGTCGGTGGCGCTGTTTGTCGCGTTGGACGACTGCACCGCCAGTTCGCGCATGCGCTGGATCATGTCGCCGACCTGGCCGAGCGCGCCTTCCGCGGTTTGCGCGAGCGACACGCCGTCGTTGGCGTTGCGTGCGGCGACCGTCAGGCCGCGCACTTGCGAGTTCATGCGCTCGGCGATCGCGAGGCCGGCGGCGTCGTCCTTCGCGCTGTTGACGCGAAGGCCGCTGGACAGGCGCTGGATCGACGTGCTGAGTGACGCTTGCGATGCGTCGAGGTTGCGTTGCGTGTCAAGCGACGCGAGGTTGGTGTTGATGACCGATGGCATGGTTGGCTCCTGGGTGAGAGGGCCCTCGGCCCCGATGCCAGCACTTTCGGGCAGATCAGTCGAACGCTAAGCGCCGAAAAATGGGCGTTTCCGGCGCCATTTCGGCGCCGGAAACCCCATCGGCGGGTTGCGGCGCCGGATCGGCGCCGTTGCCATCTGCGGGTCGATCAGCCGCCGCGCAGCAGCGTCAGGACCTGGTTCGGCAGCTGGTTGGCTTGCGCGAGCATCGCGTTGCCGGCCTGCTGCAGGATCTGCGCGCGGGTCATGTTCGCCGTTTCGGCTGCGTAGTCGGTATCCGTGATGCGCGACTTGGCGGCCGAGGTGTTCTCCGACGCGATCTGGATGTTCGACACGGCGCTTTCGAAGCGGCTTTGCAGGGCACCGAGATTGGCCCGCGAGCCGTTGACTTGCGTCAGCGCGGCGTCGCACTGCTGGATCGCGAGCTGGGCGCCGGCGTAGGAGCTGACGTCGAGCGTGGACATGTTGCCGCTGGCGGCAGCGTTGGCCGAATCGGCGGCGGCGAAGCCGACTTGCGCGGCATTGCCCGAACCGGCGATCGTGATGTTGCTCGCGGACGAGAGCACGATCTTGTTGTTCGTGGAGTCGTAGAACGCGCCGACGCCGGTCGTCGTGGAGACGCGGTTGATCGCATCGACCACGTCGGCCTGGCGTTGTTGCGTCGTGCCGGCGGCGGCGAGCGCGCCGATGTCGGTGCCGTTGATCGTCAGCGTGCCAGCGGCGACGGCCGTCATATCGGAGATTGCGGTGCTGTTCTGCGTTGTGGCCTGGTTCATGACGCCCATGCCGGACAGCTGCGAGTTCGTAATGCTGTTAACCGTGATCGACTCGCCGGCGTTCGCGCCAACCTGGAAATTCGCGGCGCTGAAGCTGCCGTCGAGGAGCTTCGTGCCGTTGAAGTTCGTGGTTTGCGAAACACGGTCGATTTCCGCCTTGAGCTGCGTGACTTCCTGTTGGATGCCGCTGCGGTCGGCTTGCGTGTTTGTCGCGTTGGACGATTGCACGGCCAGTTCGCGAATGCGCTGGACCATGTCGCCGACCTGGCCGAGTGCGCCTTCAGCGGTTTGCGCGAGCGACACGCCGTCGTTGGCGTTGCGCGCTGCGACTGTCAGGCCGCGGATCTGCGAGTTCATGCGCTCGGAGATCTCGAGGCCGGCTGCGTCGTCACTGGCGCTGTTGATGCGCAGGCCGGTGGACAGGCGCTGGATCGACGTGTTGAGTGCTGATTGCGAAGAGTTCAGGGCGCGTTGCGTGTCGAGCGACGCGATGTTGGTGTTGATGACGGATGACATTCTTAAGTCCTCGGTTGGTTGAAGACCGCGGCTTGCCGTCGCGGGTCGGCGGGGAACGTCCCCGTTGCATGCTCTTTCGGCGGCGTACGCCCGGCCTTTAGCCCCGCAAGCGCATTCAGCACGAGGCGTGTTAGGGAATTTGCTTAAGGCTGTCGAGGATTCCTCTGCTCAAGAAAGCGGTTGCGACTTGAAACAATCCATCCAACAAATTCACTTCCAGCCTCAATTCCTTCAACACAAACCCAAACCCCACACGGAGCCACAAACCATGAACCGAATTGCCGATGAGATCCGCGACCTGAACATCTCCTTCCTCATGCTGGCCCAGAAGGCCA
>Ga0265314_10000662_pt1 | contig 42133 bp, 32 predicted proteins | sample 4126metaG_FD_203106 | JGI IMG/M metagenome (GOLD analysis project Ga0265314, IMG submission 203106) | Rhizosphere microbial communities from Carex aquatilis grown in University of Washington, Seatle, WA, United States - 4-1-26 metaG | ecosystem: Host-associated > Plants > Roots > Rhizosphere >...
CATGCGTCCTTCGCATGCGCCTGTTGCTGCCGCAATTAGGCGATGACGACTGCGGACACTTCTTTTGCCGCGGTTGATGCAACCGCGGCGGACCGGAGGCTATCCGGTGCGTCACCCTCCGAGCGCATCTCGTGGGCACTGGGGCAGTTTGGGGGCTCGCTCGTCCTGAGCACGAGCTTCGGGGCCCAGGCGGCCGTGATGCTCCACCTTGCGACGAGGGTGGCACCCGACATCCCTGTCGTGTTTGTCGACACCGGATACCTGTTCCCCGAGACCTACCTCTTTGCCGACCAGCTCACCAAGAGGCTTGGGCTCAACCTCAAGGTGTACCGCGCCGCGGAGTCCCCCGCGTGGATCGAGGCGCGCCACGGCAAGCTCTGGGAGAAGGGGGCCGAGGGCCTAGCGACGTACAACCAGATCGTGAAGGTCGAGCCCATGCAGCGGGCGCTGGCCGAGTTGGGTGCCCGCGCGTGGCTGGCGGGCCTAAGGAGGGTGCAGGCTTCCACCCGCGAGAACCTTCCTGTCGTCAGCGTCCAGGACGGCCGGGCGAAGATCCTTCCCATTGTGGAGTGGACCGACCGCGACGTGTACCGGTACCTCACGGACAACGACCTGCCCTACCACCCGCTGTGGGAGAAGGGCTACGTCTCGATCGGGGACGTGCACACGACCCGGCCCCTGACCGGCGACATGACCCCCGAGGATACCCGGTTCTTCGGCATCAAGCGCGAGTGCGGGATCCACGACACCGGCGCCAACATCTAAAGACCCATTTGACATGACGCACCTAGACGAACTCGAGTCGCAAAGCATCTACCTCATGAGGGAGGCCTTCCACGGGTTTGAGAAGCCCGCGATGCTCTGGTCCATGGGCAAGGATTCGAACGTCCTGCTCTGGCTGGCCAAGAAGGCGTTCTGCGGGCACATGCCCTTTCCCGTCGTCCATATCGACACGACGTACGAGTTCCCGGAGATGCTCGAGTTCCGCGCTTGGGCCCAGAAGCACTACGGGTTCGAGTTGACCGTGTGGATCAACAAGGAGGCGCGGGCGCGCGGCATAGGCTATGAGACGACCGACCCCGTGACCGTGACGCATGAGCTTAAGACGGTGGCCCTCCAGCAGTGCCTCGCCGCAAACGGCTACGACGCGCTGATCACGGGGATCCGCCGCGACGAGGACTCGACGCGCGCAAAGGAGCGCTACTTCTCGCCGCGCAACGCCGAGTTCGAGTGGGACTACAAGGACCAGCCGCCGGAGTTCTGGAACCATTTCACCACCGAGTCGGGACCCGGCGAGCACGTCCGCGTGCAGCCGCTCCTCGACTGGACGGAGATCGACATCTGGCGCTACCTCGACCGCGAGAAGGTTCCCCTGCCGGGGATGTATTTCTCGCGCAATGGCGAGCGGTACCGCTCGCTCGGCTGCATGCCGATCTCCAAGCCCGTGAAGAGCGACGCGAAGACGATTGATGACATCATCGAGGAGCTCAAGGTGACCAAGGTGTCCGAGCGGGCCGGCCGCGCCCAGGACCACCACGAACGCAACGCGATGCAGAAGCTTCGCGCCAAGGGTTTCATGTGACTTCCCCTATGAGCATCCTTTCGGAGACCACCCTGCCCGCCATTCCAAAGAGCCTCCCTGCCCCCGCGCCGGCCGCGCCGCCAGCCGTTTCTGACCACCTCCAGCTGGTCGTCGTGGGCCATGTCGACCACGGAAAGTCGACCCTCATCGGCCGGCTGCTCTTCGACACCCATTCGGTCCCCGACGGCAAGGCGGAGCGGATCGAGGCGGCCTGCAAGGCGGAGGGCATGGAGTTCGAATACGCCTTCCTCCTGGACGCGCTCCTAGAGGAACAGGCGCAGAATATCACGATGGACACGACGCGCGTGCCCTTCCGCACGGAGCGCCGCTCGTTCACGATAATCGACGCCCCCGGGCACAAGGAGTTCCTGAAGAACATGATCACCGGCGCGGCGAACGCCGACGCGGCGGTCCTCCTCGTGGACGCGCTCGAGGGCCTGCGCGAGCAGACCCGCCGCCACTGCTTCCTGCTCTCCCTCCTCGGGCTGCGGCAGATCGTTGTCGCCGTCAATAAGATGGACCTGGTCCAGTACAGGCCGGAGGTCTTCGAGGCCATCCGCTCGGAGCTCGGAGAATTCCTCACGAAGCTCGGGGTCGAGCCCGCTCACTTCGTGCCGATCTCGGCAAAGCACGGCGAGGGCCTCCTTCGGCACAGCGAGAAGATGCCGTGGTACCGCGGGCCTACGCTCGTCGAGGCCCTGGAGAGGTTCCGGGGCAACCCGCCCGCCTCGGGCGGCCCCCTCCGGCTTTCCGTGCAGGATGTCTACCGCTTCGACGCGCGGCGGATCGTCGCCGGCCTCGTCGAGTCGGGCAGCGTCTCCGTCGGGGACGAGATCGAGTTCGTCCCCGGTGGCAAGCGAAGCCGGGTCAAGACCATCGAGACCTGGCCGCAGTCGACTCCGCCGCCGCGCGGGCCTGTCGGCTCCGGGAGCGAGGTCGCCCTGACCCTCGAGGACGAGCTCTTCGTCGAGCGCGGCCAGATCGGCGCGCCGGTCGGGGACAAGCCCTACGAGGCCCGCACCTTCACGGCCCGCGTGTTCTGGATCCATAGCACTCCGCTGCGCTCGGGGGAGTTGATCCCGATCAAGCTCGGCACCCAGCAGGCCGAGGCCCGGGTCCTCGGGATCCAGCGCACGCTCGACGCCATCACGCTCGAGACGGGCACCGGCACGACCGGCGAGGTCAAGGTGCACGAGGTGGCGGAGATCCGCCTGAGGGTGCGAAAGCCCATCGCCTTCGACGTCGGCGGCAAGGTCCCCGCGCTCGGCCGCTTCGTCCTGATGAGGGGTCGGCGGATCGGCGGCGGCGGCGTGATCGACTCCGTCGTGGACGAGCCGCCGGAGAACCGGGGCATAAGCCCCGTGAGCCGCTCGGCGATCCTCGGCCACCGCGGATGCATCGTCTGGATGACGGGGCTTTCCGGCTCCGGCAAGTCGACGCTCGCCCAGGCCCTCGAGCAGCGCCTCCTCAACTCGGGCATCCTTTCGACGATCCTTGACGGCGACGTCCTAAGGACCGGCCTGAGCAGGAACCTCGGGTTCACCCCGGACGACCGCAGTGAGAACCTGCGACGCGCCACCGAGCTCGCCATTCACCTCGCCGACGCCGGCGTCGTCGTGATCGCCGCCCTCATCTCGCCCTTCCGGGCCGACCGCGCCATGGCGGCCGAGCGCGCCAAGGAGCGGGGGATCCCGTTCGCGGAGATCTACATCAACGCCCCGCTCGCCGAGTGCGAGCGGCGCGACCCCAAGCAGCTCTACAAGAAGGCGCGCGCGGGGCAGATCCAGCAGTTCACGGGCATCGACTCGCCGTACGAGGCCCCCCTCGCGCCCGACCTCGAGCTCAGGACCGACCGCCTGAGCGTCAGCGACTCGATCGAGAAGCTGACCCAGATGGCGCTCGGCCTCGCGCGCCCGTCCGAGCAGGACGGATCCGGGGCCCACATATGACACCGGGGACAGTATACCTGGTCGGCGCGGGACCCGGGGACCCGGAGCTCATCACACTCAAGGCCCGCCGCGTCCTCGGCGACGCCGACGTCGTCGTGTACGACCACCTAGTCGATGCAGAGCTGCTCGAGCTGACGCGCCCGGGCTGCGAGCGCATCTTCGCGGGAAAGAAGGGCGGCCAGGTCTGCCGCCCCCAGGTGGAAATCGACGAGACGCTCGTGCGGCTGGCACGCGAGGGAAAGACGGTGGTCCGCCTGAAGGGGGGAGACCCCTTCGTGTTCGGGCGCGGCGGAGAGGAAGCGAGCGCCCTTGCGCAGGCGGGCATCCCCTTTGAGATCGTGCCGGGAGTCACCTCGGCCCTTGCGGCGGCGGCGTATGCGGGGATCCCCCTCACCCACCGGCTCCACAGCTCGTCCGTCATCCTCCTGACGGGGCACGAGGACCCCACGAAGCCGGACGCCACCGTCCACTGGGAGGACTATGCGCGGCTCAAGGCGACCCTCTGCATCTACATGGGGGTAAAAAACCTGGCGACGATCGCCGGCCGCCTCGAAAAGGGCGGCCTCGCCGCGGAGACCCCCGCGGCGATCATCCAGTCGGCCACGACCGAGCGCCACCGGAGGATATTGGGAACCCTGGGGACGATCGCCGGCATCGCCGTCCGCGAGGGGGTCGAGGCCCCGGCGATGCTGATCATCGGCGAGGTCGCCGCGTTTTCCGAGAAGCTCTCGTGGTTTGAGACCGCACGGCACCCGGAGGAAGTGCGATGAAGATTGCGCTCGTCGACAACGGATCCGTCGAAGCCGCGGCGCACCAGTGCCTGCGGTCGGCCGCCTCGGCGATCGGCGCGAGGGCGGACGTCCCGATCGAGGCCGTCTCCTGGAGGCACAGCGGCCGGATACCCGCCGACGCGCTTAAGGGCAATGCCGCGCTTACCCTGGCCCCGTGGATCAGGTCCCAGGTGTCCTCGGGCGAGCGCGAGTTCCTCCTCGTGCCCTACTTCATCAGCCCCCAGGGCGCCATCGGCTCGTCCCTGCGCAGGGACCTGGCGGCGCTCCAGGAGGATACCGGTGGGTTTGAATTTTCGATCTCGGAAGGGCTTTCCCGCCAATCGCTCTGTTCGATCGTCTCTGACCGGGTCCGCGAGACCTCCAGGTCGGCGGGGCTTCAACGGCCCCCGGTCATCGTCGTCGACCATGGGGGCCCGTCGCGCCCCTCGGCGGAGATCCGCGATGGCGTCGCGGAAGCCGCGCGCGCCGAACTGGGCGGCGACATAGGCCCTCTGGTGGCCGCCTCCATGGAGTCGCCCGACGGGCCCGGGTTCGAATTCAGCAGGCCGCTCCTGGGCGAGGCGCTCTCGGCCCCCGGGTTCGACTCGGGCGACGTGGTCATTGCGCCCCTCTTCCTTTCGCCGGGCAGGCACGCCGGCCCAGGCGGTGACCTTGAGGTGATCGCCCGCGCCGCGCAGGCGCGCGCGCCGCGCCTGCGTTGCCATTTTACCGGGCTCGTGGGACTGCACCCTACGGCCCTAGAGACGCTTGCCCGCGCCCTGGTCGCCGCGCTGCGCGTCGGAATCCCTTCATGAGCACACCCGCGGAAGCCGCGCCGAAGGCGCTGCATAAGAACGAAACCCTCAAGGCCGAGAGCAACTACCTGCGCGGGCACATCCTTCAGGATCTGCAGGACACCACGTCGGAGACGATCACCGAGGACAGCGCACAGCTGACGAAATTCCACGGCGTCTACCCTCAGGACGACCGGGACCTGCGCACGCAGCGGCGCAGGGAGGGCAAGGACAAGGCGTATATCTTCATGGCCCGGGTCAGGGTCCCGGGCGGGGTCTGCACGCCCGCGCAGTGGCTTGCCCTTGACGCCCTGGCCGACTCGCACGCCAACGGCACGCTCAAGATCACCAACCGGCAGTCGTTCCAGTTCCACGGGATAATCAAGAGCAAGCTAAGGGCCGCCATTCGCGAGGTGAACCGTGCGCTCCTCGACACGCTCGCCGCCTGCGGCGACGTGAACCGCAACGTGATGTGCAACCCCAACCCGCACCTCTCGGGCCTCCACGCCGAGACACTCGCGATCGCCAAGGCCGTGTCGGCCCACCTTTCGCCGCGGACAAGGGCCTACCACGAGCTCTGGGTAGACGACACGCTCGTCGCGGGCGGCGAGCCCGAGGAGGACGCGGAGCCGATCTACGGGAAGACGTACCTGCCGAGGAAATTCAAGATCGTGTTCGCGATCCCGCCGAGCAACGACGTCGACGTGTTCGCCCATGACCTGGGCTTCATCGCCATCGCGGACGACGAAGGTCGGCTTTTGGGCTTCGACGTGACCGTCGGCGGGGGCATGGGGATGTCGCACAACCAGATCGAGACGTATCCGCGGCTCGCGGAAGTGCTCGGGTTCTGCCGGCCCGACCAGGTGGTCGAAGTCGCGGAGAAAGTCGTCACGGTCCAGCGCGACTACGGCGACCGCACCGACAGAAAGCACGCCCGGTTCAAGTACACCGTCGCCGACAAGGGACTCGTCTGGATCCGCAACGAGGTCGAGCGCCGCCTTGGGTGGGAGCTCGGCTCGCCCAGGCGCTTCGAATTCACCGACACCGGCGACCGGTACGGCTGGACCGACGGGCCGGACGGCCAGTCCCACTTCACGCTTTTCATCGAGAACGGGCGCGTGAAGGAAGCGACAAAGATGGCGCTCCGAGAGATCGCGAAGGTCCACAAGGGCGACTTCAGGCTCACGCCCAACCAGCACCTGATGATTGCGGGGGTCGCCGCGGCGGACCGGCCGAAGATCGAAGCCCTGCTCAGGGAGCACGTCCTGGACACGGCGAACCGGGCAAGCGGGCTAAGACTGAACTCGATGGCCTGCGTCGCCCTTCCGACCTGCGGGCTGGCGCTTGCGGAGAGCGAGCGTTACCTGCCGGAACTCGTCACCCTTCTCGAGGGCGAGGTGGAGGCGGCCGGGCTTCGCGACGATGCGATCGTGATCCGGATGACGGGATGCCCGAACGGCTGCGGCAGGCCCTTCCTTGCGGAGATCGGCTTCGTGGGGAAGTCCCCGGGAAAGTACAACATGTACCTGGGCGCCGCGTTCAACGGCTCCCGGCTCAATACCCTCTACAGGCCCAATCTTCCGACGGCGGAGATCATCCCCCTCGTGCGCTCCCTCCTTAGGCGGTATGCCCAGGAAAGGCTGCAGGGGGAGCGTTTTGGGGACTTCTCAATAAGGGTGGGCCTGGTGAAGCCGACGGGGACGCCCGCGGACTTCCACGACAAGGCGCAGGAGAAGCCGGCAGCCGCGGGACCGGCCTGAATCCCCCCGGAGACTCCTTTTGGGGAATCGAGTAGCTAGGGGAGGTTGCCCTCCCCCGGCTCTCACACCACCGGACGTACGGTTCACGTATCGCGGCGGTTCCTCAGGCATTTGTGGTGGCGGAGGCAGTAAGTGTGTCGAGCAGGTTGCCCGATAGATCGGCTTTCATCCGATGCCGCGCTTGCCGCACCCCCGGCACTACTTCCGGCATTCCGGCCGGCTCCCGTGGTGGAGGCGGAACGATTGGCTTCATTCCCTTCTGCTGCCTCGCGCTGGTTCATGGACTCAGTTTCCTATCGTCTACCTGTGGTTCGGTCCTTCGTCCTCTGATCGTCGGACTACTATGACCTCGGCTGACTTCTGAGGGCACTTCCAGCTGCCTTACGACAGCTGTAGCCGATGACGGCGTATCCTCAGATCTCCCCGGGTAATGCACACCTGCTTTCCCGCTTATGCCCGTCGCATCTACGTGCGTGCCTTCCGTGCAGCTATTGGGCTTTAGGGACATTTGACCCCTCACCCGGCACGCCCGCCTCGTATGCGCTTTCTGTTCGGCAGGCCAGCGTTTTGCCATGGACTTCCTTCCCACGATCGCCTCGCGGCGTCGCAGTTGCCCTTCGGCTAGACCTTCCCTCTGCAGGGCGGTCAACAGACTTTCATGGGTATTATTCATGATCACTGTCTAGCAAGTGCGCCCTGCCGGGCGCACAAATGAAACGGGCCGCCTACCCAAGGCGGCCCGTTCGCTATGCTTGCTTACCCTAATTTACCCTAAACGACACGTTCCGACGTTACCCGGAGACGTATCTTGATCCGTCCAGCGAGACGTTTGGCGAGGGATTGGGTTTCGCATTTCGACATTAAAATTCGTATACCATTGATTATTAATATCTAACAAAACGTTGGCACCCTCAGGGAGCCTTCGAAGAAGCCGCGGAGGGCTTCTTCGGCTTCGGCTCCGTCCAGAGCCTGACCAAATGCTCGGCCAGGTTCTTCATGCTCACCCGCTTTGAGCCAAATGCCCGAGCTGCAGCGACAAAGACCGGCACAACGGCGCTTCGCTCCTCATAGTAGCGCCACAGTTCCCCGTCGAGCCGGGCCACGGCGGAGGGAATATCCAGCGAACCCGTAACAATAGCGTGAACCTTATTGAGCCAGAACTGTCTCTCCTCGCGATGCTGCTGGATATAATCGAACAGGATTTGCTCGCTCCGATTGAGGCTCATCCCGTGAACGTGCTGTCGGCTTTGTAAAAAACAACCGCAAAACCCGCTGTCAGCATGGCATTGCATTTGCTGGCTATTCGTGGTTACCCTTAACCCTAAGCTGAAGTTACTTACCCCTCCCAAACATGTGGCCAAAACTTAAAGAACAGTTACCTGCGATTATTCTTACGGCTGTCCTGATATCCGGCGCGGCCTTTTGGATGCACACCCAGACGGTCTCCGAAATGGCCGCCAAGCAGGAGGCGGAGCTCGTCCCTCTGCGCGAGCAGAACGAGGCCCTGAAGGCCTCCACTGAGGAAAATCGGCGCAATCTCGAGGCGACGAACAAGATGCTGAAGGACGCAATTTCGAAGCGCGAGGCCGACATGTTCCGCACGGACGAGGAGATCCAGAAGCTCAACGGCGAGCGGATGGATGCGCTCGCCGAGGCGATCGCGAAGAAGGTCCAGCCCTACAACCCCCTTCCGAAGAGCCCCGAGGAGGCCGAGAAGATGCAGAATGAGCAGGTCGACAAGGTCTCGTCCCGCCTGACCCTGAAGATCCAGCCGATCCTGAGCGAGATGGCCCGGGACCAGAACCTCACCCGCCAGTCCATCGAGAAATACAGCCAGAGGATCTCGGACCAGGTCGGCGCGGCCCTCACCGGCGAGATGGCGCGCAACCAGAAGCTCAACAACAACCTTATGGAGACGCAGGCCGCCGCGGCGGACGCGCTCAAACTCAACCACGAGCTGACCGCCCTCTACCTGAGCACGTTCAAGGACCAGGGTATCGTAACGCGGCTCCTCATGCTTCCCGCCAATGTCGTCAGGGACGCGGCGAACTTCAGCATCATCACCAGCAACGACCGCAAGACCGTCGAGCAGGACCTGATCAACAAGGAGAACGAGATAGAGAAGCGTCTCACCGAGATCCAGGCCCAGGCCCCGAAGAGCTGAGCCCAGGAGCTCAGGCGGGGGTGGTGCGTACCGGTAGCAGGGCCGCGTCCTGCATCCCGTGGATGATCTTCTTGTCGGGAGGGCAGAATGTGGCCAGGGCGCCGGATAGGTGCGCCTTGCCCTCGACAACGAAGTAGTAGGGGCACAGGCGCAGGCGCCCGTCGACCTCGCGGGCCTCGTGCGGCGGCGCCGGGTCATAGAGGCTGTGCCGCACCCTCCGTGGCTTCTTGTAGGCCTGGAGCACGTGGAGGTTCGTCGGCGCGAGCTCGAGGGCCCGCTCGACCCCATGCTGCCACTCCTCGCGTGAGCAGTCGCTGCCCAGGACCACGCTCCGGGCCCCCCACGCCGTCTCGTGGAACCCGCTTATCTTGATGATGAGGTCGCGCTCCTTCTGGGAGGCCCCTACGAGGTCGTGCCAGTCGCCTAGGGCCCGCCCGCCCGCCCGCGGCCCGTCGAGGACGGCGCCCGGCGGCAGCGGCGCAGGGTCCAAGACCCAGGTGGGCGGGATGAGCGCACGGAGAACCTTCCTGGAGCGGGCGCCCAGCGCCTCGTCCCAGTAGTCTTGCAGCAGGTGGTGGTGAAAAAGGGCGAACGCGAGCTTCTCCTCCTGGAAGGCCCGCATCGGGGGAGCAATGGCGACGTCGCCCGACTCCCACGCCTCGAAGATGTACGGCGCGGTCTTGATGCTCGCCAGGTCGAACAACTCGAAAAACCGGTAGATGATGTCGATCTTCTCGGGGTTGCCCTCAACGTCGAAGAAGAGCGCGCCCCCGAGGGGGAACAAGTCCTCGGGCCTCATGCAGAAGACGCGCTGGCCGGCGATCTGCATCTGGTGGGCGAGCCATTCCATCTCGGGCCTGTAGGTCGCCGCCTCGTCGCTCACGACGAGCGCGATCAGGGGGTTTCGCAGGGCGGGCCTTAGGCCCGCGAGCGAGGCGTGGAAGTTCTTGATCATCGCGTCGTCCGGCCCGAGGAGCCCCTCGCTCTCCCGGTAGAGCCGGTTCAGGAAGGCCGTCAGGCCGATCCCGCCCGGGACCGAGTCGAGCTCCGTCATGACGAAGCCCTCGTCGGTCAGCAGGAGGTCGGGGCGGAGCACCGTGGGAAACAGGCCGCGGTTCTTCGGGTCCCTTCCGTGCGCGACCAGCGCCTCGGGTTTGCCCCGCTCCAGGTAGTCCGCAACCCAGGGGGCCGTGAGCGCCTTGTTTCGCAGGAGGTTCTTTCCCGCGACCGAGCGCAGGTAGAGGTTCTCGAGGGCCTGGTGGAACTCCAGGCACGCCGCGCCAATGGCCTCGAGCTCCTGGGCCTGCGCGTTCAGGATGGGCCACGCCTCCGGTGACAGGCGCCAGCTCTTGTCCTCAAAGAGGGACTGCTCGGCGAACGCGGACTTCAGGTCCTGGTATGGGAGCTTCGGCATGGGGGCCCCTAGTCGTCGATCTGGATGTCCTTGTTCCGGTGCCTGGGGCTCCCCGCGCGCAGCCACGCCGTGATGAAGGCGTCGATCTTGCCGTCGAGGACGCCCTGCGTGTCGCTCGTGCTGTAGCCCGTCCTCAGGTCCTTCACCATCTGGTAGGGCTGCAGGACATAGCTCCGGATCTGGCTCCCCCAGCCTATCTCGCCCTTCTCGCCGTAGAAGCGCTCCATCTCGCTCCTCTGCTCGTCGAGCTTCTTCTCGTAGAGGCGCGCCTTCAGCACGCTCATCGCGCTCGCACGGTTCTTGATCTGCGAGCGCTCATTCTGGCACACGACGACGATACCGGTCGGGATGTGGGTCACGCGGACGGCGGAGTCCGTCGTGTTGACTCCCTGGCCCCCCTTCCCCGAGGAGCGGTACACGTCGACGCGCAGCTCCGACTCCGGGATCTCGATCTCGATTTCCTCGTTGATCTCCGCGACGACGTCCACCGCGCAGAACGAGGTGTGGCGCCTCTTGTTCGAGTCAAAGGGGCTGATCCTGACAAGCCGGTGCACGCCGCGCTCGGCCTTGGCGTAGCCGTAGGCATTCTCGCCCTTCAGGACGAGCGTCGCCTTGGTGATCCCGGCCTGGTCGCCCGCCTGCACGTCCTGGACCTCGACCTCGAAGCCGCGGCGCTCCGCCCATCGGTTGTACATCCTAAAGAGCATGTCCGCCCAGTCGCATGACTCGGTCCCGCCGGCCCCGGCCTGGATGGAGAGGAATGCGTTGTTGCGGTCGAACTGGCCGGTGAGGAACGAGGCGATCTCAAGCTTGTCGAGCTCCTCGCCCATCGCCGCGACGGACTCCTCGAACTCCTTCTCATGGGCCTCACGCTCCGCGGCGGCGGACGCCCCCACGAGTTCGATCATGACGTCCAGGTCGTCGACCTTCCCCTGGAATGCGATGACGGGAAGTATGGCCCGCTTGAGCGTGTTGAGCTTCGCTATGTGCTTCTGGGCCCGCTCGTTGTTGCCCCAGAACGTCGGGTCGCCCATCTGGGCCTCCGACGCCTCTATCTCCCTGCGCTTTTGGTCGACGTCAAAGAAACCTCCACAGGTGTCCGGCGCGCTTCTTGATGTTCTCGACGTGGTTGAGCGATTCAGGGGAGATCATGGTGGAGCGGCGAATAAAACCCCGTCCGGGCTCGACCGCAAGCGGACAAGGGCCCTAATTTGGAGGCTGGAAACCGCCGGCCCGACTTGCGGGCCGGCGCGCCTCTGCGATAACTACTCCCCACATGAGCATGATCGAACGAAAGCTGGGCCCGGGCGGACTGCGCGTGTCGGCGCTCGGCCTGGGTTGCATGGGGATGAGCGAATTCTACGGCCCGTCGCAGATGGACGACGCCGAGTCTATCCGCGTGATCCACCGCTACCTCGACGCCGGCGGCAATTTCCTGGACACGGCCGACATGTACGGCGTCGGGCGCAACGAGGAGCTGGTCGGCAGGGCACTCGCCGGCCGCCGCGACCGGGCCGTGCTCGCGACAAAGTTTGGCAACGTCCGCGGCCCAAATGGCGAATTCCTCGGCGTCCGCGGGGACGCCCGGTACGTGCGCGAATGCTGCGAGGCGAGCCTCTCCCGGCTGAAGGTCGACGTGATCGACCTCTATTACCAGCACCGGGTCGACCCCAAGGTGCCGATCGAGGAGACGGTCGGCGCGATGGGGGACCTCGTGAAGGCGGGCAAGGTCCGATACCTCGGATTGTCCGAGGCGGCGCCCGACACGATCCGCAGGGCCGCGGCCATCCACCCCATCTCCGCGCTCCAGACAGAGTACTCGCTCTGGAGCCGCGACCCCGAGCAGCGGATCCTCGCCACGGTCCGCAGCCTTGGCATCGGGTTTGTCGCCTACAGCCCCCTCGGAAGGGGTTTCCTTGCCGGGCAGATCAAGACGATTGATGACCTGCCGGCCGACGACTACCGCCGGAACTCGCCGCGTTTCCAGGGCGAGAACTTCCAGAAGAACCTGGATCTCGTCCGGGAGGTCGAATCCCTGGCCAGGGCCAAGGGGTGCACGCCGAGCCAGCTCGCGCTCGCGTGGGTCATGGGCCAGGGGGACGACATCGTGCCGATCCCGGGAACGAAGCGCGCCCGGTTCCTCGACGAGAACCTGGGGGCGCTCGCGGTCCGACTCTCGCCCGAGGAGATGAGGCAGATCGACGCGGTGCTCCCCCCCGGCGTCACCGCCGGGGAACGCTACCCGTCGCAGAGCATGCAGGCCGTCAATCGCTAGGCTGGCTCCTCGGCCTCGGGCGTCGCTCCCCGCAGCAGGGTCTCCTCGTGGTCGAGGAGCTGTTGGAGGGGCCGGTGGACATCGTCGATGATGACCCCCGCCCGCCAGAGGCCGTCGATCGCGTGGCGCTCGGCCTTCAGGGCGACGAGCCGGAAGTGGTGGCCCGCATGGCGGCGCCTGCGGGCGCTCTTCTGCGTCTCGCCCTCCGCGGTGAGGACGGCCAGGCGCTGCTCGTACTCGGCAATGACCGCGCCAAGGGCCGCATCCTGGTCGGGCGTCACGGCCGAGGGTTCCAGGGCCCGGAGCGCGTTCAGTCCCTCCTCGACCGCGGTCATCCTCGCCAGGCGCTCCTCCTTGGGCCGGCTCTCATCCTCCTGGATTCCAAGCCACCGGATCAGGCCCTCGAGTGTCGTCCCCTGCACCGCGAGGGTCGTCACGATGACGCCGAAGGCCAGGAAGATGACGATGTCCCGGCCCGGGAACGGTGATCCGTCGGCGAGGGTGAGCGGTATCGACATCGCGGCGGCCAGGGTGACCGTGCCGCGCATGCCGGCCCAGCTGACGACGAACACCGCGCGCGCCGGCGCGGGCTTCTCGTTCCTGCGGACCACCGGCAGGAGGAACGGGAGGTAGGTGCCCGGAAAGACCCAGGCGATCCGCGCCAGCATCGCCGCCCCCGCCACGGCGGCCGTCAGCCCGAGGAGCTGCGGCACGGAGAACTGGTGGCTCACGGCGGCGAAAAGCGTCGGGAACTGCAGCCCCAGCAGCACGAACGCGACGCCGTTCAGCCAGAAGATGAGCAGCGACCAGACGCCGAAGGCGGTCTGGCGCGTCTCCGCGTCCATTCGGACCGGGTCTCGCCAGCCCGAGTAGAGTCCCGCGGCCACCACGGCGAGGACACCGGAGGTCCCCACGCGCTCGGCGAGGAGGTACGCCGCGTAGGGCGTCATCAGGGAGAGCGTGACCTCGATCATCGTGTCGCTCGCCTGCAGGTGCCTGAGCAGGTCGCGAAGCCTGCCGACGACGTAGCCGGCGGCGAGCCCCACCGCGAAGCCCCCCACGGCGAGGAGCGTGAACTCGAGGGCCGCGCGCCCCGGCGAGAAGGTGCCCGCGACGACGGCGGCAAGCGCGAACTTGAAGCCCACAAGCCCCGTGGCGTCGTTCATCAGGCTCTCGCCATTGAGGATGGTGGTGATGCGCGCGGGGACCCGCAGGTGCTCGGTGGCCGCGTTGATGGCCACGGCGTCTGTCGGCGACACGATGGCCCCGAGCGCGAAGGCCATCGCGAGCGGCAGGCCGGGCACGAGCGCGTGCGCGATCAGGCCGACCGCGATCGTCGTGAAGGTCACCAGTCCGATCGCAAGGAGGAGCACCGGGCGCTTGGCGCGCAGAAGCTCGCGGATCGGCATCAGCCAGCCGTCCGAGAAGAGGAGCGGGGGAAGGAAGCAGAGGAAGAAGAAGCCCGGGTCGAGCGCGAAGCGGGGGAACCTGGGCAGGAACGCCGCGCCCACGCCCCCGAGAAGGTACGTGATCAGGTGGGGCCAAGGGAGCCGCCGCCCGACGACGCTAAGGCCCGCGACCAGCAGGAGAAGCAGGAGGGCGTGTTCGAACTCGGTCATTGCCCGGGCTCACGCGCTACGCTCGGGCGGCCTCGGCCCTCTTCTTCTTCCGGTCCCAGTACCAGGCTATCCATATGCAGACTTCGTAGAGTAGGTAGAGGGGGATCGCCATCGCGACCTGCGTCACGACCTCGGGGGTCGTGAGGACGGCGCCGAGGATCAGCGAGAGGACCGCGACGTGGCGGCGGTATTTCTTGAGGTGCTCGTGGGTGAGGACGCCGATCTTCACGAGGAAGAGCACGACCAGCGGGAACTGGAAGCCGAGCCCCATCCCGAAGATGAACTTGCAGACAAAGTTGATGTACTCCTGGGCCCTCCAGTCCTGGGCGGAGAAGCCGAGGAGCTCGGAGTACTGGACGGACGCCCGCAGGGCGACCGGAAGCAGGACGAAATACGTGGCCAGAACCCCGGCGAGGAAGAGGAAGATCGACCAGCCAAGCCAGCTGAAGATCACCTTGCGCTCCCTCATGTTGAGCGCCGGCAGGACAAATCCCCCCATGAAGAAGATCCAGAATGGCGACGAGACCGCGAGGGCCGCGAAGAGCGCGACATGAAACGCCACCATGAAGGACTCCGCGGGGCTGAAGTTGTGGAGCCGGACCTCGATCGGGTCGGCCCCCGCGGCCTGCGGCTCCATCGTGAGCGTCGCGACCTGCTCCTTGCCCATCGGGGCCGAGCCCACGCGGAATACGACGCTCGGGGCGTCCCCGGGGGGCAGCCCGGGGAACTGCTCGCGGGTCACCTCGAACGGCCCGAGCTTCGTGTCGCCGATCATGAGCGTCACGGTCGGCTTGGCCTTCTCGAACATGCGCATGTGCCTCATCGGCTCCTCCAGCACCTTCACGAGCCAGGGGCTCGCGAACAGGCACACGAGGAGGGCGACAACGATCACGATGGTCGACCTGATCAGCGCGGTCCTCAGGTCGGCAAGGTGCCCCCAGAAGGACTTCTTGGGGCCCACGTCCTCGACGTCGGCCGGCACGGGTGGGATTTCGTCGGCCACGGCGGTGTCTGCCTAGAGGCGCAGTGCGCCCGACTTCATCTCGTCGAGGAACGACTGGTAGGTCGAGGCCACCCCGTCGCGCAGCGCGATGCGCGCCTTCCACCCGAGGGCCGAGAGCTTGGAGACGTCCAGAAGCTTGCGCGGCGTCCCGTCGGGCATCGAGGCGTCCCAGGAGATCCGCCCCCGGTAGCCCGTCACCTGGGCCACGATCTCTGTCAGCTCGCGGATCGTGACGTCCGTGCCCGTGCCGACGTTGATCCAGTCCGGCGGGTTGTCCTGGCCGAGCAGGAACGCGCACGCGTCGGCCAGGTCGTCGACGTGGAGGAACTCCCTCATCGGCGTGCCGCTTCCCCAGGCGACGACCTCGTGGGTGCGCGCCTCCTTGGCCTCGTGGAAGCGCCGGATGAGCGCGGGCAGCACGTGCGAATTCTTGGGGTGGTAGTTGTCGCCCGGGCCGTAGAGGTTCGTCGGCATCGCCGAGTGGAACATGACCCGGTGCTGCTTGCGGTAGTACTGGCAGAGCTTCAGCCCGGCGATCTTCGCGATCGCGTAGGCCTCGTTCGTGGGCTCGAGCGACCCGGTCAGAAGGCAGTCCTCGGTCATCGGCTGCGCGGCGAGCTTCGGGTAGATGCACGAGCTGCCGAGGAAGAGCAGGCGCCCGACCCCCGACCTGAAGGCCCCGTGGATCGTGCTCGAGGCGATCGCCAGGTTGTCGTGGAGGAAGTCGGCGGGGAAGGTGTTGTTGGCGTGGATCCCGCCGACCTTGGCTGCCGCGATGATCGCGATGTCGGGCTTCTCCGAGGACAGGAACGCTCCGACCGCGGACTGGCTCGTCAGGTCGAGCTGCGCCCGGTCCCGGACGACAAGGGTGATCCCCGGCTCCCTCGCGAAGCGGCGGACGAGCGCCGAACCTACCATGCCGCGGTGGCCCGCGATGAAGATCTTTGTCACGGACGCGGAAGATTGGCGATCTGCGACTCGCGCTTGGCGAGTTCCAGGTCGTGGTCCACCATGATCTTTACCAGCTCCTTGAACCTGACCTTGGGCTTCCAGCCGAGCTGGCGCGCCGCCTTGGCGGGGTCCCCTATCAGGAGCTCAACCTCCGCGGGGCGCTCATAGCGCGTGTCGTGCCTGACGTACTTCTCCCAGTCCAGTCCCAGGTGCCCAAACGCCTCCCTGCAGAAGTCTTTCACGCTGTGGGTCTCGTTTGTCGCGACGACGTAGTCGTCGGGCTTCTCCTGCTGGAGCATGATCCACATCATCTCGACGTATTCCTTGGCGTAGCCCCAGTCGCGCTGCGCGTCGAGGTTGCCGAGGTAGAGCGAGTCCTGCAGCCCCATCTTGATCCGCGTCGCGGCCCTCGTGATCTTGCGGGTCACGAAGGTCTCGCCGCGGCGCGGCGACTCGTGGTTGAAGAGGATCCCGTTGCTCGCGTGAAGGTTGTAGCTCTCGCGGTAGTTCACGGTCAGGTAGTAGGCGTAGGCCTTGGCGCACCCGTAGGGCGAGCGCGGCCAGAACGGGGTCGCCTCGGTCTGCGGCACCTGCTGGACCTTGCCGAACATCTCCGAGGACGAGGCCTGGTAATAGCGCACCTTCTTGACGAGGCCCGCCTCGCGGATCGCCTCGAGGATCCGCTGGGCGCCGAGCCCGTCCACGTCGCCCGTGTACTCGGGGATGTCGAACGACACGCGGACATGGGACTGCGCCCCAAGGTTGTAGAGCTCGTCGGGCTGGAGCTCGTAGAGGAGCTTCACCATCTGGACGGAATCGGCGAGGTCCCCGTAGTGCAGGAACAGGCGCACTCCGTTCACGTGGGGGTCGCTGTAAAGATGGTCGATCCTGCTCGTGTTGAAGGTCGAGGCGCGGCGGATGATGCCGTGCACCTCATAGCCTTTGGACAGCAGCAGCTCGGCCAGGTACGATCCATCCTGGCCCGTGATGCCGGTTATGAGGGCTTTCTTCATAGTGGTGAGGGGGAATCTAAGGGCATGCGCCACCCCCCGGGCAAGCCCGCAGACGGGCGCCGGCCGGGGGATCCGCTCTACCGGGCCAACCGGCGCGCGGTGTCGGCGAGCCTTTCGGCGAGACCCGCAAGGGATTCCAGCGCCCTCGGGTTAAGAAGGCGGCCCTCGGCGTCGAAGGCCTTTCCGGCCGCCGGCAGGTAGCATTGGCCGGGCACCACGTGGCAGCCGAGCTTGAGGAGGAGCTGCTGGGCCAGCTGGAGCGAGCGCACCCCTCCGAACGGCCCCGGCGAGGCCGAGATCACCGCGGCCACCTTCCCCTCGAACGGGTTGGGCTCGGAGCGGCTGCACCAGTCGAGGGTGTTCTTCAGGAGCGGCGTCGTCATCGAGTTGTACTCGGGCGAGGCGACAAGGAGGCCGTCGTGGGACAGGATGAGCTCCACCAGCCTCAAGGCGTTCGCCGGCATGCCCTCGGCCTCCTCGAGGTCGCCGTGATAGAGGGGAAGGACGAGCTCGTTCAGGTCGGCGACCGTGACCTCGCAGCCCGCCTTTCGCGCCGCCTCGACCGCCGCCGCAAGGAACAAGCGGTTGAACGAGCCCTTTCGGGCGCTGCCGGCAAAGGCGAGGATGCGCACGGGTCTTGCCATGGGGCAATCCAAGCTCAGCCGAGCGCCTTGAGCAAGCGCTCGAGTTCGGCGCGCTTCGCCTGCTGCTCGGAAAGCTGCCTGCGGGCGCCCTCGAGGACCGAGGCCGGCGCCTTGCTGACGAAGGCCTGGTTCGCCAGGCGGGCCTCGGTTCCGGCGATGTGCTTGGCGAGCGAGTCGATCTCCTTCGACATGCGGACCTTCTCGGCGGCCACGTCCACTGAGCTCGCGAGGTCCAGGTAGAGCGTGCCGAGCGTCGTCACGGCGGCGGGGGCCCCCTCGACCGACTCGCGGCGGGTGATCTCCGAGGCTCCCGCCATCCGGGTGAGCTTCGCGAGGTTCGCCTGGACGGTCGCCCAAGCGGTCTCGCCCGCGATCAGGAAGAACTTCACATCGCGCCGGCTCGCCAGGTTGTTCTCGGCCTTCAGTGCCCTGGCGCGAGAAACGAAGAGCTTCATCTGCTCGACGGACGCGGCCTGGGCCAGATCCGGCTTCGCGCCGAGGACCCCGAGGGCGGAGGCGCACCGCGACGCGTCCTCAATGAGGCTGTCCTGGATCAGTCCCCCCTCAGCCCCGCAGTAGCCGAGGAGCGACCAGAGTTCCTCCGTGATGAAGGGGATGACCGGGTGGAGCAGGAGGAGCGTCTGCCTGAGCACCAGGTCCTGCAGGGCGAGGCAGTTGGCCCTTGTATCCTCGGCCTGGAGCTTCGACTTCGAAACCTCGACGTACCAGTCGCAGAAATCGTTCCAGAAGAAGCCGTAGAGCGCCTGGGTGGCCGCGCTGAACTCGAACGCGCTGAAGCAGCGGTCGACCTCCCGCGTCGTCGCAAGCAGCCGGTCGAGGATGGCGTGGTCGTCGGCGTCGAACTTCTCCGGGACGATGCGCGCCAGGATGGACTTCATGGACGAGTTGTCCCCGGCCGGCCCGCTCATCTGGCGGAACCGGCAGGCGTTCCAGAGCTTGTTGCAGAAGTTCTTGCCGCCCTCGATCCGGTCCTCCTGGAACCGGATGTCCTGGCCCTGGGGCGCCGTGGAGATGATACCGAACCTGAGACCGTCGGCCCCGTAGGCATCGATCAGGTCCAGGGGGTCCGGGGAGTTGCCGAGGGACTTGGACATCTTTCGGCCCTGGGCGTCGCGGATGATCCCCGTGAAGTAGACGTCCCTGAACGGGATCCTGCGCTCAAGCGGCTCGCCGGGCCGGACGAACTCGAGGGCCGCCATGATCATGCGCGCCACCCAGAAAAAGATGATGTCCGGGCCCGTGACGAGGGTGCTCGTCGGGTAGAACTGCTCGAAGCCCTCGGCCGCCATCTTGCCCGGCTCCGGCCATCCCAGGGTCGCGAAGGGCCACAGCCAGGATGAGGCCCAGGTGTCGAGGACGTCGTCCTCCTGGACCCAGTTCTCGGGGTCGGGTGGCCCCTCCATGGAGACGTGGACCTTTGAGGGGTCCCGCAGGTCGGCCTCCGAAAGCTTGTCGCGGTCGATGCCCCTTCGGTACCACACCGGGATCCGGTGCCCCCACCACAGCTGCCGGCTGATGCACCAGTCCTGGATGTTCTCGAGCCAGTGCAGGTAGACCTTTGACCAGCGCTCGGGATGGAAGCGGATGAGGCCGTCGCGGACGGCCGACTTGGCCTCCTCGACCCTCGGGTAGCGCAGCCACCACTGCCAGGTGAGCCGGGGCTCGATCGGGACGTCCGCCCGCTCGGAATAGCCGACGTTGTTTTGGTAGGCCTCCTCCCCGACGAGCGCACCGGAGGCTTTGAGGAGCTCCGTCGCCTTCTTGCGGGCTGCAAAGCGCTCCATCCCCGCGAGCTCGGGCCCGGCGAGCTCATTGAGGGTCGCGTCGGCGTTCAGGATGTCGAGGATCGGAAGCCCATGGCGCTGGCCTATCTCGTAGTCGGCCTTGTCGTGGGCGGGGGTGATCTTCAGGGCGCCCGAGCCGAACTTGGGATCCACCGCCGAATCCGAGATGATCGCGATCTCGGCGCGGTTGAGGGGCCGCCAGACCTTGCGTCCCACCAGGGCCGCGTACCTCGGGTCGTCGGGATGGACGGCGATCGCGACGTCGCCGGGGATCGTCTCGGGACGGGTCGTCGCGACCTGGATGAACTCCCCGGGGGCGTCGGTGAGCTCGTAACGCACCTTGAAGAGCGTGGCGTTCGCCGGCTTCATGATCACTTCCTCGTCGGAGAGGGCGGTGAGGGAGGCCGGGCACCAGTTGACCATCCGCTTGCCGCGGTAGATGTGGCCGCGCCGGAAGAGCTCCGTGAAGGTCCGCATGACCGCCGCCGAATATGCCGGGTCCATCGTGAACTGGGTGCGCTCCCAGTCGCATGAGGCGCCGAGCCTCTGGAGCTGCTCGAGGATCTTGCCCCCCTTCTCCCGGCGCCATTCCCATACGCGCTCGACGAACTTCTCCCGCCCGTAGTCGTGGCGCGTCTTCTTCTGCTTGCGCATCTCGCGCTCGACGACCGTCTGGGTCGCGATGCCCGCGTGGTCGAGGCCGGGGATCCAAAGGGCCGAATTGCCCTCGATCCGGGCCCGCCGGATCAGGATGTCCTGGAGCGTATTGTTGAGGACGTGGCCTATCGTGAGGACGCCCGTCACGTTGGGCGGGGGCATGACGATCGAATAAGGGGCCCGGCCCGCCCGCGCCTTGCCCGCGAAGGCGCCCTCCTCCAGCCATTTCGCATACCACCTCTTTTCGACTTCGCGCGGCTCGTAGCTCTTTGTGATCTCGGGCATGGGAGCCCGCCAGCAAACCGGCAGCCCCCCGGGCAGGCAAGTCCGGGGTGCGTGCCGTCCAGGATTGAATCCTGGCGGGGGCGGGGTTCAATGGACTTTCCACATGGCACCCTCCCTACATGAGCTGGACCGCTCAAGGCTCGTGTTTCCCCCGGGGACAGGGGGTGCCGAGCGGATTGCCGCGTGCAAGAGCTTCCTGAAGGACGCCATGGCCGACCTGAAGGTCCGGCACGACCAGGGTGCGTCGGGAATGGAGATCGAGAACGGTCGCTCCGCGATCATTGACCTGTTGATTTCCAAGCTCTTCGACCACGCGATAGGCCTCTATGCGAGCACCAAGGGCCCCACCCCCGCGGCAGTGGCGATGATGGCCCTGGGCGGGTACGGGCGAAGCGAGCTGGCCCCCTGGAGCGACGTGGACGTCATGTTCCTCTACCCGACGAAGTCCAAGCCGGCCGTGGTCGAGCCCTTCCAGGCGCACCTCACCCAGGAGGTCCTCTACCCCCTTTGGGACTGCGGGCTGAAGGTGGGTCACTCCACGCGGACGGTCGAGGAGGTCTTCTTCCAGGCCAAGAAGGAGATCATGACGATGACCGCCCTCCTCGAGGCCCGGTACGTGGCGGGTTCCGCCGCCCTTTGCGACTCCTTCCTCCTCGCCTACCGGAACTTCTACACGACGGACGACCCGAAGGGCTACATCCTCGCCAGGCTCGAGGACCAGTCCCAGAGGCGGGCCAAGTTCGGGGACACGGTCTTCAATCAGGAGCCCGACATAAAGAACGGCGTCGGGGGGTTAAGGGACTACCAGAACACGCTCTGGATGGCCCGGGTGAAGCTCGGGATCACCCATATGGACGAGCTGGCCAAGGAGGGGCACCTGACCAAGCTCGAGGTGGACGAGTTCAGCCGCGCCTACGACTTCCTCCTGCGGGTGCGCAACGAGCTGCATTTCCAGAGCGTCCGCCCGACCGACATCCTCAACCTGGACTCGCAGACCCGGGTCGCGCTCAGCCTCGGCTACACGCAGCCCGTCCTCCTGGACCGCGTGGAGAGGTTCATGCAGGACTACTACCGGGCCGCGCAGGCGATCTTCCAGACCTCCAAGAATGTCGAGAGCCGGCTGGCGCTCGCGATCGGCAGGAAGTCGAGCGGCGCCAAGATCCCGATCCGCGAGGCCCTGAAGATCGCGCGCCTGCGCCGGGCCCGGCGGATCGACGGCTTCGTCGTGCGCGGGGACGAGCTCGCCGCGGACTCGAAGAGCGTGTTCCAGGACGACCCCGCCCGGCTGATCCGGGTGTTCCGCCACTGCCAGCAGCTCGATTGCGCGCTGGATTTCAACCTGACGCAGCTGATCCGGGAGTCGCTTCCCCTCATGTCGGGGGTGTTCAATTCCGCGGACGCGGCCACGGCGTTCCGCGCGATCCTGTCCGAGTCCGGCGCCGTCCACCCGGTCCTTTCCCGGATGCACGAGCTGGGGGTCCTGGGCGGCTATATCCCCGAATTCGACGCCCTCACGTGCCTCGTGCAGCACGAGTTCTATCATCGCTATACCGCTGACATTCATACTCTTAACGCAATATTAGAGCTCGACCTAGTCTTCACGGAGGCCGACCCGATAAAGGACAAGTACAGGGCGGTCGTCCACGAGGTCGAGGATCCGGCCCTAATATACCTGACGCTGCTCCTGCACGACATCGGCAAGGCCGCCGGCATCCAGAACCACTCGGAATCCGGGGTCCGCCTGGCCGGGCCCACGATGGAGCGCCTGGGCGTGTCCCCCAGGGGCCAGGCGCTTGTTTCATTTGTTATCAAGAATCATCTCGCGATGGCACGATTCTGGCAGAAGCGGGACGTAGATGATCCCAAGACTTCCGCAAGTTTCGCCGAGCTGGTGGGCGACCAGGAGCGCCTGCGCTTCCTCTACGTCCACACATTCTGCGATGCGCGCGGGACGTCGCCCCAACTCTGGAACAGCTACAAGGACACTTTACATACCACACTTTATAGGAACACGCTCGAACGCTTGCGGCTTGGGGCTGCAGTAGACGCAAGCTTTGAGGAGAAACGCAAAATGACAGAACAGGAACTCATCGCAAAAAGGATACCCGGCATAAGCAACGACGAGATCGCGGCTCACTTCAGCCTGCTGCCGGACCGCTACTTCATCCTGACGGACTCCAGCGAGATCACTCTCCACATCCAGATGGTGAACAAGCTCCTGAAGTCGATCTCCTCGACGGAGTCGGTCGGCTCGCTACGGCCCGTCATCGACTGGAAGGACGACCTCAACCGCTCGCTGACGGTCGTCAACGTCGTCACGTGGGACAGGGCCGGCCTCTTCTACAAGCTGGCCGGGGCCTTCAGCGTGGCCGGCCTGAACATCCTCGGCGCCAAGGTCATCTCGAGGACGGACCACATCGCGATCGACACGTTCTACGTGGTCGAGCCGGGGCGCGGCGTCGTCCAGAACGGGACGGCCCAGGAATCGTTCGCAAAGATCATCGAGTCCGCCCTTGTCTCGAACTCGGACCTCTATCCCGACATCGTGGCGCAGGCCAAGAAGATCGCCTCGACCCGCTACATGTTCTCGAAGAGCGGGGAGACGCTCCAGAGCTCCTTCCCCCCGACGGTTGACGTCTACCACGAGATCTCGATGCAGCGGACCATCGTGGAGGTACAGGCCAGGGACCAGATCGGCCTCCTCTACCGCCTCGCAAAGGCCATCTCCGACTTCGGGTTCGACATCACCTTCGCAAGGATCGGGACCGAGCGCGGGGTCGCAATCGACACCTTCTACATCGAGAGCGCGAACCATGAGCCCGTCGACGACACCGAGAGGCTGCTGAGGCTGCGCTCCGCGCTTAAGGAAGTGATCACGCCGATTGTCGTGCCCGCGGCCGAGTCCGCCTGAGCCGGGACGCCCGGGACCCTCGCGAAGGGGAGCCGATCGGGGCCGCATAATCCCTTGCGCACCCACCCGGCGCCTGCACCACTAGTTCCATGACCGAAGAAGCGGAACTGACGGCCCTGCACGCCATCTCGTCCCTCGCGTCGGGCATCGACGACCCCGGGGCCGCGACCCGGGAGATCCTGGCGATCGTCTCGCGCTCGTTCGGGGTCCAGTACTGCATCGTCGCCTTCCAGAACCCCGAGACGGGCAGGCTTGAGATCGAGGCGTCCGAGGGCCTGCCGGCCGACATGGACCACTCCTTCGCCCCGGGCCAGGGCGTTCCCGGCTGGGTCGCCTGGCACGCGAAGCCGCTCCTTGTGCCGGACTCCCAGGCGGACCTGAGAAGCCGGCCCATGGCCCGCGAGACGCGCTGTGAGATGGCCGCGCCGATCATCCTGCCCGGAGGCCACGTCCTGGGGGTCATCGCGGTCAACCATTCCGAGGTGGGGCGCTACGGGGAGGCGGACCTGCGGTTCCTCGTGCGGCTTGCCGCCGCCGCGGCCCCCGTCCTTGACCGCCTCTGGGAGCTTCGGCACCTGCGGGGGAAGGCCCGCCAGCTCGAGGGCCTGATCGCCTCCGGCCAGGCGCTGGTCGGCAAGCTCGAGCAGCGGGAGCTCTTCGACACCTTGACCCGCGACGCCCTCGCCATGATGCAGGCCAAGGCCTGCGCGTTCTTCATCTATGACGAGGGGGCGACGAGCCTAAGGCTCGCCTCCTACCGCGGGGAGCCCGACACCCTGACCCCGGAGGGGGACCTTCCCCTGGGCTCGTGCCTTTCCGCCTCGGCCGTCCGCACCCGAAAGCCCGTCACGTTCGCGGACATCCAGTCCCCGGAGTTCCAGGACCTCCTCGACCTGCCGCGCGACCGGACACTTCGCTCCGTGATCGCGGTCCCGATGCTCTTCGAGGGCGAGGTCATGGGGGTCCTGACCTGCTTCACGGACCGCAAGCGGGTCTTCGACAACGACGAGAAGCGCCTGTGCAGCGCGCTGGCGAGCCTGGGCGCCGTCGCCCTGCAGAACTCCCGCCTCTACTCCCGCGTGTTCCTGAGCGAGGAGTCGCTGCGCAAGAACGAGCGCCTGACGACGCTCGGGCTCCTCGCGGCCGAGATCGCGCACGAGATCAGGAACCCGCTGACCGTGATCAAGCTCCTCCACGGGGGGATGGGCCTCGACTTTGCTGAGGGCGACCCGAGGCGCACCGACGTGCGCGTCATTGGCGAGAAGCTCGACCAGCTTGAATCCATCGTCAGCCGCGTGCTCAATTTCGCGAAGGCGCCGACGAGCCTCCACTCGCGCTACCAGGTGGCCGAGATCGTCGCCGACACACTTGTCCTCGTAAGGCTCAAGCTCGCTCAGAACAACATCCGCATCGCGTTTGAACCGCCGGCCGGGCCGGTGGTAGTCGAGGGGCACAAGGGCCAGCTCCAGCAGGTGCTCCTGAACCTGCTCATCAACTCGACGCAGGCGATGCCCGCCGGCGGCGAGATCACCCTGAGGCTGGCCTCCGAGCAGAGGGAGTCCGGCGGGGTGGCCGTCCTCGACGTTTCGGACACGGGCCTCGGGGTCCCGGACGCCATAAGGGAGAGGATTTTCGACTCGTTCCTGACCGGGCGGCCCGACGGGACCGGCCTCGGCCTGGCGATAGCGAAGCGGGTCCTGCAGACCCACAACGGCGACATCCATCTCGTGAGCTCGAGCCCCGCGGGGGCGACCTTCAGGGTCACGATCCCGCTCGCGCGGGCCTAGGCTACTCCTCCAGCTCGACGTTCCAATACGCGATGTCGAGGAAGTCCTTCCACAGCTCGCGGTGCTGGTTGCCGAGCACCATCGAGATGACCGGCCTCCATTTCGGCCGGGACGGCTTGCGGATAAGGCGCATGCCCGCCTCGTGCGGGAGCCGGTTCGCCTTGCGCGAATTGCACCGGATGCACGAGCAGACGATGTTCTCCCACGTGGTCTTCCCGCCGTAGTCGCGGGGGATGACGTGGTCGAGGTTGAGCTGCTCCCTGGGAAGGACCTTCGCGCAGTACTGGCAGGAATTCTTGTCGCGCTCGAAGACGTTGTTGCGCGTAAGCTTGAGCTCCTTGCACGGGAGCTTGTCGAAGAAGGTCAATAGGATCACCCGAGGCAGCCGGATGGTGCGCGTCGGCGTGTGGACCATCTCGAGCTCGGCCGCCGGGGGGTTGTCGACCGAGAAGTCGATCCAGTCCATCATCGAGAACATCCTGAAGTCGTCCGCCTGCTGGTGCACGACGTGCGCGTGGCCGCGGGCGAGAAGCCCGAAGGCCCTGCGCGCTCCGATGACATTAACCGCCTGCCACAGGCGATTTAGGACGAGCACCGGTTGATCGAGGGCTGCCTCCATACTAGGCATCGAATTAGGGGTTCTACGGCTGCGCTGTCAAGCGACGGCAAAAAAGGTTAAGGAAACATTAAATTCGAAGCATTAATTGGCATCCACGAGTCGGTTACAGCCATGACAAAGATGTCTTTCTTGCTGGTTGGTACGGCACTTGCATCGTCCAGCCCGCTTGGCAGAGGGCAGTGCTTTCCAGCAAACCCCGACAACAGCGCTAAATGTCCATTAAATCGATCCTCTTCGGCCGTGAAAAGTCCCTCACGGACCGCAATCTCTTCCACAGCATCTCGCTGATCGCGCTCTTTGCCTGGGTGGGCCTGGGCGCCGACGGGCTCTCGTCCTCCTGCTACGGCCCCGAGGAGACGTTCAAGGCCCTGGGGGCGAGCCCCCACCTGAGCCTCTTCGTGGCGCTCGCCTCGGTGATCACGATCATTGCGATCTGCGCCAGCTACTCGCAGATCATCTCGCTCTTCCCGACCGGCGGCGGCGGCTACCTCGTGGCGAGCAAGCTGCTTTCCCCCTCGGCGGGAGTCGTGTCGGGCTGCGCCCTCCTGATCGACTACGTGTTGACGGTCACGATCTCGGTCGCAAGCGGCTCGGACGCCCTCTTCAGCCTCTTTCCGGAATCCGCGCAGCATTACAAGCTGGCATTCGCGGTCGCGGGGGTCATGGGCCTGACGCTCATCAACCTGCGCGGCGTCAAGGAGTCGGTCGTCATCTGGGTCCCGATCTTCGGGGTCTTCGTCCTAACGCACATCTTCGTGATCGTCTACGCGATGATCTCGCACTCCTCGGGCCTCGTCGCGATCGCCGCCGCGACGACCCACGAGGTCCACCTCGTGAGCGGAACGGTGGGATGGTTCGGGCTCATGGCCCTCCTCCTGAAGGCCTACAGCATGGGCGCCGGCACGTACACCGGCATCGAGGCCGTGAGCAACGGCCTGCCGATCCTTCGGGAGCCGCGCGTGCGCACGGGCCGGCGGACGATGGTCTACATGGGCGCCTCCCTCGCCCTGACCGTCGCGGGCCTGCTCGTCGCCTACCAGCTCTACGACGTGCACGTGAACCCGGACAAGACGCTTAACGCCGTCCTGGTCGAGCAGATGACCTCCGGATGGAACCACGTCGCCGGGGGCTCCTTCACCTGGATCACCCTGGCCTCGGAGGCGGCGCTCCTCATCATCGCGGCCCAGACAGGCTTCCTCGACGGCCCGCGCGTCCTGGCGAACATGGCCCTCGACCGCTGGTTCCCGGCCCAGTTCGCGAACCTGAGCGAGCGCCTGGTGACCCGCAACGGCGTACTCCTTATGGGGCTCTCCGGCTTCGTGATGATGCTGGCGACGAAGGGGTCCGTGGACCTCCTCGTGATCTTCTACTCGATCAACGTCTTCATCACGTTCTCCCTATCCCAGGCCGGCATGGTGCGCCACTGGTGGCAGGAGAGGCGCATCGACCCGAAATGGGGCCGCAAGCTCGCCATCAACGGCTTTGGCTTCGTCCTGACGGCGTCCATCCTCATCTCGCTGACGATCGTCAAGTTCAACGAGGGCGGGTGGGCCACGCTCCTGGTGACGGGGGTCCTCGTCGTCGGGGCCTTCGGCATCAAGCGCCACTACAACGGGGTCAGGATGCAGCTCAGGCGCCTGGACTCCATCGTCGAGGCGGCGGAGTCGGAGTCACGGCAGGTGCCCGCCACTCCCCCTGTTGCGGACCCGAAGGCCCGCACCGCCGTCATCCTCGTGAACGGGTTCAACGGGCTCGGCCTGCACACGATCCTCAACGTGCCCCGGATGTTCGGCAACACGTTCCGGAATTTCATCTTCGTGCAGGTGGGCTCCGTCGACGCGGGCAACTTCAAGGGCGCCGCGGAGATCGACGACCTTCGCGCCCACACCGAGAACGAGGCGAAGCGCTACGTGCAGTTCGCCCAGGCGCGCGGCTACGGCTCGAAGGCGTTCACGGCCATCGGCTACGACGTGACGAGCGAGGTGATGAAGCTCGCGCGCGAGGCGGCCACGGAGTTCCCGAACCAGGTGTTCTTCGCCGGCCAACTGCTCTTCACCTACGAGACGAACCTGACCCGCTGGCTCCACAACCACACGGTCTTCACCCTCCAGCGGCGGTTCTTCCTCTCGAGCATGCCCTTTGTCGTCCTGCCGATCCGGGTCGACGCCTGAGGCCGTCCGGCCGCCCGCCCTACCCCAGGAGCACCTGCCACTGGTTTTCGCGCGCGGCCCGGGCCGCCTTCAGGGCGCCGATCGCCACGTACCGCTGGAAATCCTGTCCCGCGAGGCGCACCTTGGGCGACTCGAAGCCGTCGTCGGTCAGGCGCTTCTGGAGCACGGTGTCGATCCCGCGGATCTGCGAGCCGCCTCCGGTGATGATGATGTTCTGCAGGAGCGTCACGACCGAGTCCGACGAGGCGGTCGTGATCAGGGTCGTCAACGCGGGATAGATCCTGTCGATCAGCGTGTTGCAGGCGTTCCCGATGGCATCCCCCAGCTCGAGCGTGCGGCTCTTGCCGCCGATGACCACCTTGACGTCGAGCGGCTTGCGGCTCGGCCCCACGTAGGCGTTCGCCTCCTTGATCTCGCGCACCGTTGTCAGCGACAGGCCGTTGTTCGGGTAGGTGCGGTTGAGGCCGTCGAAGATGAGCTCGTCGATCGCGTCGCCCGCGAAGGCGATGCTGATCTGGTCGTCGCGGGTCGGGAAATAGCCCTGCACGAGGCACAGGTCGCTCGTCCCTCCCCCGATGTCGATGAAGAGGGAGTTGACCACCGGGTCGACGTAGCCCGACTGCTTGACCCTTGAGTCGTCGCGGTAGCCGAGGGCTGCGAGGAAGGGCTCGGGGATGAGGAGGATGTGCGAGAAGATCCCGGTGGCCGAACGCCGGATCGCCTCGCGGGCCTGCTCCCCGGCGTTCGCCGGGACGCCCACGACCGCGCGGATCTCGGCCCGGCCCGAGGGGTCGGCGAGCTGGCGGATATGCTGCATGAAGTCCCGGGCGGCCTCCGGCCGAGCGATGACGCCCTCGGCGAGGGGAGTCGCGATCTCCACGTGCAGCATCTGGCGCAGGGCCTCCTCCCCGAAGAGGACCTTCGCATTGCCGGTGATGATCCCGTCGACGATGCCGTCCTTCACGTAGCCGACGACCGACGGGACAACCTTGCTGACCGTGATGTCGGTCGATCCGGGGAGCCCCGCCAGCACGCAGGACTTGTTGGTTCCCAGGTCGAGCCCGATGAGGAGGCTCGTCGCCCGGGCCGGGGAAGTCCTGGCCTGGGGCTGGGAGGGAGCGGGAAGCGTTTGCGCGGAGACGGCGGAGGACGGCTTTTCGAGGGTCGCAGTGGTCATGGTCGGAGGATTCGGGGGGATTGTGGTTGGAGGAAAGGCTCAGCGGGGGCAGGAGCGGTCCTGCGCCAGCATCTCGTCGATGAAGTCCGCGATCCCCGGGGTCTCCCGCGGCACGGACGCCCTCGCGCGGGGTCCGGCGGCCGGATGCGCTATGTCCGACTGCGCCAGGGAGATCCGCTCGGCCAGGATCGGGACCAGCACTTCGGCGAAGGCGACGGCCTCGGCCACACGCTCACTCTCCTCGGCAAGGAGCGTCCTCATGAGCGAATCGGCCTCGGACGGGGACGACTGCCGCGCCTCTTCGGCGGCCTCGGCGAATTCGGTCAGCTCCATCCTCTCGGCCTCCTCGCCCCTGCCCTCGACCCTGAGGAAGCAGATGCGCCGATAGATCCTCCCAACCTTGATCCAAGGTCGCTCGAATCGGTGGAGGGCTTCGGCCAATGCGCTCAACGGTGAGGCACCAGACAGCTAACCCGGCCACCGGTTCTCGTGTATTTTAGCGCCCGGACACGAGGGCGACGTACATCTCCTCCACCTTGGACCTCGCCCAGGGATTCTTCCTGAGGAAGGTGAGGCTCGACTTGATGCTCGGGTCGAAGAGGAAGCACCGGATGGGCACCTGCCGGCCCATCTCCCGCCATCCGTGGTGCGCAACGAGCTCCGTGAGCAGCTTTTCGAGCGTCACACCGTGGAGGGGATCCTTTGATTTGTGCTCAGTCACCCCGCGAGCGTGGGGCACGGCCGCCCCGGGCACAAGAAAAGGGCGTTTCCCCGGCGGCCGGGCCCTAACTCGTTGCCGGCCACAACCCGCGCAAATGCAGCGGGCGATCCATTTGGGTTTCAAACCGGGGAAGGCCCCCGTACAGTGCTGGGGATGCCCGACACCTCCAAGAACCCTTTCCCGGAGTCACCGCCGTTCCTGCGAATAATCGCGGTCGTCAAGCTGGCCAAGGGAGTGGCCCTGGCCGGGGTCGCCCTCGGCCTCTTTAGCATCGTTCACCGCGACCTGGATGTGCTCGCGCAGAAGTTCATCGAGTTCATGCGGATTTCCCCGGAAAACCATTACGCGAAACTCCTCCTGGAGAAGGCGGGCGTCATCGAGCCGCACTCGATCATTCGGGCGGGGATCGCCACGGCCTTCTATGCCGCCATCCTCCTGTCCGAGGGCGTGGGCCTGTGGCTGGGGGCCGCCTGGGCGGAATACGTGGTTGTCGTGACAACCGGGTTCTTCGTCCCCGAGGAGATCATCTCCATGATACACGGCCCCAGCATGACCAAGGGGCTCGTCATCGCCGTGAACGCCGCGATCCTTGCCTACGTCGTCGCCATTGTCCTGAGGAGGCACCGGTTGGCAAAGGCCGCGCCATGACATGATACTCAAGGCGCCCAGCGGCAAAGGAAACGCTGGGGCCGCTCAATGAATTCCATCGATCCACCCCGAAATCCCCGGCCCCCGGCGCGCATTCTCGGCGTAGTCCTCGCGGCATTGGGGCTTGCCGCCGGGGCCTTGGCTGATGGCGGGAACCCGGAGGCAGCAGGCGTGATCGGGGAACGCGGGTTCTCCCTCGTCTTCTCCGATGGCAAAATCGTCCGAAGCAACGAGCTTCGGAAGACGGCCATTGACCCAACCCATTTGCGGTTCGCCGCACCCGACGCGGGGTTCGAGACCACCGAAACCCTGATTCCCGAGGCGCCCGGAAGGCCGTATTCCCGCTCAATCCTCGAGGTGACGAACACCGGCGGGGGCGACCTGGCGCTGTCGCGCATCGTGCTCCTGGACGTCCCGAGCCGCGATGGCGCCCACGTCGTCGGCCGGTTCCCGGGATCGCCAATCGTAGCTGGAAGCACCTTCCTTGGCGTCGAGCATCCCCTCGCAGACAACCGCATCGTGGCCGGCCGCATCCGATGCGCCCTGCCCATCATGTCCCCGCTTCGGCCGGGGGAAAGCGTTTCGGCGTCCCTTGTCATCGGTGCAGCGGCCGAGGCCTCGCAGCTTCGCCGGACATTCCTGGGCTACATTGAGTCGGAGCGCCCGCGCCCCTATGCTCCATTCCTGCACCACAACACCTGGTACAACATCGGATACGGTGGACCGTTCTCTGAGAAGGATGAGCTCGGTGTCGTCGCCGCAATGGGCCGGGAGCTTGTGAAGAAGAGGGGTGTCAAGCTGGACGGCTTCGTCCTGGACGACGGCTGGGACGACACGGACTCCCTATGGCGCTTTGGCCCGGGCTGGCCCGAGGGTCTTAAGAACCTCTCGGCCGCGGCCCGGAGATTCGGCGCGGCGCCCGGGCTCTGGCTTTCGCCCTGGGGCGGGTATGGGACCCGGATAGCGGCACGCCTGAAGGCGGCCGCCCCCGAGGGATTCGAAATCCGCGACGGCAGGTTCTCGCTCGCCGGCCCGCGGTACTACGAGCGCTTCCGGCAGCTGTGCGCGGGCGCGGTGCGCGACGACGGCGTCGTTTATTTCAAGTTTGACGGGATCGGCGCCGACTCCGCGGGCTCGATCGACCCGGCCTCGGGCCGCGACTTCGACGCGATGCTCCGCCTCGTCCGCGAGCTCCGCGCACTAAGGCCCGGGCTCTATGTCAGCCAGACCACCGGCACGTGGCCGTCGCCGTGGTGGCTCCTCCACGTGGACAATATCTGGCGCGGCGGGGACGACAACGGCTTCGCCGGGGCCGGCACGAGCCGGCAGCGGTGGCTCACGTACCGCGACGGCGAAACCTATAGGAACATCGTCCGGGCCGGCCCCCTCTATCCCCTGAATTCGCTGATGATCCATGGGATCCTCTATTCGAGGAGCCCCGAGGGCCTCGACTCGGACCCGGCAGGCGACTTCACTAGCGAGGTGCGGAGCTATTTCGGATCGGGCACGCAACTCCAGGAACTCTACCTCTCCCCGGAGCTTCTGACCCAGGGGAACTGGGACGACCTGGCGGCGGCCGCCCGATGGGCCCGCGCGAATGTCGGCGCGCTCCGGGACACCCACTGGATCGGCGGGGACCCGGGCAGGCTGGAGGTCTACGGGTGGGCCGGGTGGACCCCGGAGAAGGCCGTCATCACGCTTCGGAATCCCTCACCAGGGCCGGCGACGTTTGTCCTGGATCCAGGTGCCGTGTTCGAGCTTCCGGCGGGTGCCCCCAAGGCGTTCCGCGTCACCGGAGCCTACGCGGATGCACCCTCGCCCGTGGCGCGCCTCGAGGCCGGAATACCGGACAAGATCGCGCTCCAGCCGTTCCAGGTGATCGTGCTCGAGGCCCGCCCGGCGCCCAGGTGAATCCCGCCTCCCGGCGTCCCGCGAAGGAGGCACCGGAACGAGGGAGAGCGCCCTTCGCGAGCAGCAAATGACGGGGTTCCGGCCCTACTTGGGCCAGAGCCAGCCGAAGGTTCCCGCCGCCAACCCGGCATAGATCAACCCGTCCACCGTGGCCTTGGCGGTCGTGATCCAGGAGCGCCGATACCATATCGACATCTGCCAGAGCGCGGCGGTGAAGCCCAGGAAAGCGGTCATTCCGGCGACATGGAACACCCTATGGTATCCGGCACCCGCAGGAAGCCCGTGGAGCGCGACGTAGGCCGTGAGCAGATTGACGACCACCAGGTAGAGGAACCAAAGGCCGAGGCTCTTGCCCATGTTGAATGGCCCGTTGGGGATCACGGTGACCACCATGACCGGGCCCTTTGCCAGCTTCTCGGCGAATTCCGGGGACTTTGCCTCCGCGGCGCTCGAGCAGTGGGGCACCATGTAGTCGCCAGGAGGCATCGAGATGGGGCGCAGGGCCCCGCTCACCTTCTCCTCCTCCGGCAGCTTCTTGTAGTCACTCTTGTGCCAAGGAACCAGCATGTGGAGGAGGGAACTGGCTACGAATACGAAGACGGACGACAGCAGGATCGGGAGCCATAGGACGTGCAATACGGTCATGACGATCTCCTTTTATTGGGGTTGTTGCGGCTGGAACCGCAGGGTCGTTGGAGTACGGCCACGAGGCTGACGCCCGCCGACACACCGGTCAATTCGAAGGGGGATGGAGTCACTCTGCGGCGTCTCCGACCCATCGTCGCCGATAAGAAACAATTATCCCATACAACTTACCTGTTCGAATTCGGCTCGGAAAAGACCCGTCCCATTTTCGGGAGCCGTTGATTCCAAAGACGCACAAAATCTCCATGCGAGAAATCCAAATAGTTTATTCATAATATTTAAATACAACGTGATATGTAATATTTGGATCGTTGGCACACGGCATGCAATCCAGTGTGATGATTCGTTATCCGCATCCTATTCACCGATAATTGAGACTAACTCTTCTAATAGGCGCGGTGCAAAAGAGCCATGATCTCCGACCTCAAATTCGCGTTCCGCCAGCTCACCAAATCCCCCGGGTTCACGGCTGTTGTTGTGCTGTCCCTGGCTCTTGGCATAGGTGCCAATGCGACCGTGATGTGCTGGATGAGGGGCCTTGTGCTGCACCCCCTGCCCGGCGTGGCGGACCAAAGCCGGCTTGTCGTCCTCGTCTCGAACGAGGGCGGCGGGTGCGCCTCCCTCCCCGACCTGCGGGATTTCGGGCAATTCCACGAGGTGTTCGCGGGCACGGAGGCATCCATGCCGACTCCCGCATGCCTCACGGTCGAGAACACCCCGGAATGGATTCAGGCTGAGATCGTTTCCTCCAACTACTTTGGTTTGCTCGGGGTGAGGCCGATCCTCGGGCGCACGTTCCTCGCGGACGAGGACCAGAAGCCGGGCGGGAACCCGGTCCTCGTGATCAGCGAGCGCCTCTGGCGGAGGAGATTCAACGCAGACCCGGCCATCCTTGGGCGCGTTGTGGACCTCAACCGCCGAATGTTCACGATCGTCGGGGTCGTGCCCGCCCAGTTCCAGGGGTCCGTGAGCCCCATGGCGAGCGACGCCTGGGCGCCGCTTTCGATGATCTGGGAAGTCAGGAACCAGGGCACCTTCTTCCTCACGGCCCGCGGCGCCCGCGGCTGGCTCGACCTCGCGCGGCTCCAGCCCGGCGTGACGATCGCGCAGGCGCGGGCAGCCGTCACGAGCTTCGACGCCCAGCTCGCCAAGGCGTATCCCAACAGCAATCTCGACGCCCACCACCGCGTCGTACCCCTGTCCGAGTGCCCATGGGGAGCCCAAGCGGTCATGGGCCCGGCGCTCCGCCTCCTCCTGGCGGTCAGCCTCGGCATCCAGCTGATCGTCGCGGCCAACGTGGGAAACCTGCTGCTCGCCCGGGCCGCCAGCCGGCAGAAGGAGGTCGCCATTCGCCAGGCTGCCGGTGCGAACCGCTGGCAGCTGATTCGCCTCTTCATGACCGAGAGCGTGGTGATTGCGCTCATTGGCGGAGGATTGGGCACGCTCGTAGCAAGTTGGGCGGTGGATTCCGTCGCGCTCTTTCTTCCCAAGGAGCTCGCCATCAATACTATCCTTAACTTCCAATTGGATGGGGTTTCCCTCGGATTCACCCTGCTTCTGTCGGTGGGCACCGGACTTGCATTCGGAATCCTTCCGGCGCTTCACGCCTCGCGAACCAACCTTCAGGCGGTGCTGAAGGAGGGAGGGCGCAGCTCCCAGGGAGGAGCAACCCACCATCGCCTGCGGGGCGGCCTTGTCATCGCCGAGATCGCAATTGCCCTGGTGCTGTTGGTCGGGGCCGGATTGTGCTTCAAGGGACTTCGGCAGGCCCGCCAGATCGACTTTGGCTTCAATCCGGACCGCGTGCTGATCGCCGGGATGAGAATCGGCATGAACGGCTACAACGAGGAGACTGGGAAGGTCTTCTACCGCCACGTGCAGGATCGCCTAGCCGCCCTCCCGGGCGTCGAGGACGCCGCCCTCGCCAGCTGGTTCCCGCTGGGCCTCACGGGCTGCAAGGGGTGGGATATTGCGGTCGACGGATACCAGCGGCCGCTCGGCGAGGACAAGACGTACGAATTCGCCGTCGTCTCGCCGCGGTACTTCTCAACGCTGCGGCTGCAGCTCGTCGCCGGGCGCGAGTTCACCGACGCTGACGACGCCAATGCTGCAAAGGTAGCGGTCGTCAACGAGGCGTTTGCCGCGCGCTTCTGGCCGGGCAAGGACCCCATCGGCCGCCAGTTCCACACTGGCAATATCCTGCGGACGGTAGTAGGCGTCGCCAAGACCGGAAAGTACAACCAGCTGAACGAGGGCCCTGTCTGTTTCTTTTACGTCCCCTATCTCCAGGGAGTGTCGGACCTGGACCTGAGCCTGTGCGTGCGCACGCGAGGCGATCCCTCGGCCCTGTCGAACTCGGTGCACCAGGCCGTCCGCGAGATCGATCCCGGTGTCGAACTGCTTCAGACCATTCCGTTGTCGGTTCATACGGGCATGGTGCTGTTCCCGCAGCGAATGGCCTCGAGCCTCCTGCTCCTGCTCGGCCTCGTGGCCCTGTTGCTGGCCTGCATGGGGGTGTACGCGGTGCTGGCCTATGCCGTCAGCCAGCGCACGCAGGAATTCGGGGTGCGGATCGCCCTGGGCGCCACCCCGGGCGACATCCTACGGCTCGTCATGACCCGAGGCTTGCTCCTCGCCGGCGCGGGGGTGGCTCTCGGGATCGGGGGCGCCCTGGCGATGACCCGGCTGATGACCGGGTTTCTCTACGGGGTCAGCCCCATGGACCTGGGCACCTTCGTCGGCGTGCCCATGGTCCTCGGTGCGATTGCACTGCTCGCGTGCTACGTGCCCGCCCGCCGGGCCACCAAGGTCGACCCGATCGTCACCCTGCGCTCCGAATAGGAACCCAGCTGCGCGAAGCCCTCCGTACCAACCGGCCCCATCCTCCCATGATCCGTGATCTCTGTCACTCCTTTCGCCGCCTTTGCGGCTCACCGGCTTTCACTTCGGTCATCATACTGACGCTTGCCCTCGGCATCGGGGTGAACACCGCCATCTTCAGCATCGTAAATGCAACGTTCCTGCGCCCGCTGCCGTACGCGGATCCCAACCGGATCATGATGGTCACCGAGAACAACGGGGGCGGCGAAATCGGGGTTGCGTACCCCGATTTCCTGGACTGGCAGGCCCAGCAGAGTGTCTTCTCGGCGCTCGCCCTCTACTATCCCCAATCCGCCAAATTGAAGACGACCGAGAGGATCGAGCTCGTTTCGACGTGCCTGGTTTCGGGCGATTTTTTTTCTGTCCTTGGAATTAATCCCTCGGACGGGCGCGGGCTCAACCCCAGCGACGACCGGATAGGTGCCGCCCCCGTAACATGGGTGACACACGAGGCCTCACTGAAATACTTTCCGGGAGACAGGGAACTCGTTGGGCGCCATATTGTGATCGACAACCAATCGGTGACGATCGCGGGCGTCCTGCCCAAGGGGTACAGGTTTCACCAGAGCATCGAGTTCTACAGGCCGATAGCACCCTACGCCGAGCGGCTCTTCCTGATGATGAGGGGAGAGCATGACAACGTCCACGTGCTGGGCCGCCTGAAGGCCGGCATCACCCAGACAGCGGCACAGGCGCAGATGTCGACCATCGCCCGGGGCATCGAAAACCAGTATCCGAGGGACAACACGGGCATTGGCGCCCGTGTAGTTCAGCTTCGGGAGCGCCTGGCCGGCACGGCACGGACACAGCTTCTTCTCCTGATGGGCGCGGTTGCCATGGTGCTCCTAATCGCCTGCCTGAACGTGGCCAACATGCTGCTGTCGAGGTCGATTGTGAGGGAGCGCGAGATGGCCATACGCACGGCATTGGGCGCGTCGCGCACCCAGCTTGTGCGGCAGGTGCTCTCCGAGTGCCTCCTGCTTGCCGCCGCAGGCGGCGTCTGCGGCGTCCTGCTGGGGATGTGGGGTTATGATTTCGCGCGCAGGCTCATCCCGTGGGAGATGCAGTCACTCGCGGACGCAGCGGGCGGCATCGACGCCCGCGTCATGCTTTTCGTCACGAGCGCGACGCTGCTGAGCGGGTTTGGGTTCGGACTGGCCCCATCCTGGTATCTTTCCCGGGCCAACCCCATCGACGCATTGAAGAACGTGCACCGGACGATGCGCACCATTTTCGGCAAGGTTCGACTTAGCGATATCCTCGCGGTCGCCCAGGTGGCGCTGGCGCTTGTCCTCCTTGTCGGCGCTGGACTCTTGGCCCGCAGCCTCCAGCAGCTGCTGCGGGTCCCCTCCGGGATCAGGCCCGAACGCGTCCTGACGCTTCAGGTGGCGCCGCCACCAATGTCGCTCTACCAGAGCGACCCTTACAGCTTCGCGGCGTTCCACAACCGGATCATCGATGCAGTCGCCGCGCTTCCGGAGATAGAGACCGCAGCAGCCGACACCAACCTTCCTTTCACCTGGAACACCTCGGTGATGGGGTTCTACCGCGAAGGCCGACCGACGCCCGCACCTGGTGAATTCCCGTACGCCAGCCGGCACTCCGTGAGTCCGAATTATTTCCGTGCGATGGGAATTCCGATCCTTCGGGGCCGCACCTTTGACGGACAGGAGCTGCAGCCGGTAATCCCTCCCGGCCTGGACCTATCACCCAAGAATTTCGGAACCATCTTCAAGAACATCGTCTTTGACGGCATCATCAGCCAGCGGATGGCGGACGCCTACTGGCCCGGGGAGGACCCCATAGGGAAGCGCTTTCGCCTGGGCTACACCGACATGCAGCTCCCGTGGGTGAAGATAGTCGGCGTCGTCGGCAACACCACGCAGACCGGCCAGGACCGCGGCGAGACCGCGGAATTTTATCTGCCGCTGCGGCAGTTCCCCATGCCCGTCGCCTACCTGGTCGTCCGCACCCGGATGGAGCCGGCCCAGGCGATCGCCTCGATCCGGGTCGCCATACAATCCGTGGTCAAGGACGAGCCCATCCACGACATCCAGCTCATGTCGGAGCGGATGGCCGGCTTCGTGTCGGACAGGAGGTTCAACATGAATCTCTTCGCCACCTTTGCGGGTGTCGCGCTCCTTTTGGCGCTTGTCGGCATCTACGGCGTGCTTTCGTTCGTCGTGGCCCAGAGCACCCGCGAGGTGGGCATCAGGTTGGCACTTGGGGCACAGCGCGGCGATGTAATGCGCGGAGTGATTTTGCGGGGCCTTCGCCTCGCCGTTCCCGGGATATTCCTGGGCATCGCCGGGGCGTGGGGTGTCAGCCGTCTTCTTCAGAGCCAGCTCTTCGGCATCACGGGGACCGATCCCATGGCGTATGTCCTCGGCGCGGCCCTTTTGCTCACCGCCGCGCTGGCCGCCTGCTTTATCCCCGCCCGCCGCGCGGCCATGGCCAATCCCATAGACTCGCTTCGCGCGGAGTAGTCTTAGGAAAGCGCGATTCGAATTTGACGGATGCGTCATGAGCAGCTCCGAACAAATGCACGGCTCTAATGATGGCAGTAGAAATGTAATTGGATCTGCAATCCGCGCACGGAGCAGCGCTTGAGTAACCCGATATGAAAGGGCCCCTCCCGTATTACGGGGCCTCCCATTGGCCCCGACGGGCTGCTTGACCCGCCATCCTTGCAGGAAGACAATCCAGCACCATGGACAGCTCGGTTGAGACCGATCGTCCTCGTCTGAGGCCGTCCGTCTTTGTGAGTTATGCGTCCCAGGATCGAGATGCAGCTGTCTCGATTCGCGACACGCTGGCCGCCTCGGGTGTCGACGGCTGGTGTGACGAGAGCGACCTGGGAGGAGGCGATGCGTGGGACCAGAAGATCCGCAGGCAGATAAGGGAGTGCGACTATTTCATGCCGATCGTCTCGAGCCACACGGAGGCCCGGCGGGAGGGCTATTTCCGAAGGGAGTGGCGCCTTGCAGTCGAGCGTAGCCTCGACATGGCCGACGACCGCACCTTCCTGCTTCCGGTGGTGATCGACGACACCGACAAGGGATCGGCCAGCGTCCCGGAGAAATTCCTCGCCGTCCAATGGCTAAAGGTCCCGAACGGGAAACCGTCGCCCCCGCTCGTGTCGCTATGCGAGCGGCTGGTATCACCAAGGCCAAGGGCACGAAGAACCGACAGAGTCCGCGAGCCGATCGCGGACGACCTGCCTTTGAAGGGGCGCCCGGTCCCATCCCTTCCGTTTCCCACGCAAGAGCCCGGGCAAGGAATTAGATTCATATTCCAGGTCATCGGATGGGTGCTCAGGTGGACTTGGCTTCAATTCAAGCGGTGGCCGCGGCTGATCCAGATCGGCATCTACGCGTGGGTCATCCTCGTGCTCGTTGGCAAGTGCTCCAATTCAGGTTGGGGCCGTCACTGAGCCGCCGGTGAACGAACATGGTGACTCTTCTCAGGCCGCAGGCCTGCTCGCCGGGAAACTCAATTGGGAGCGAGCCGGGTCCCTGTCCTCAATTCAACCCGCAGCGCCCGGGCTGAGGTCGGGGATGTCCACGACCTCGACGTCCCGGATCGCATGATCGGCCGGCAGGGCCTCACCAGACCACAGGCGCTGCGAGGTCCAACGGGCCTTCTGTCCGCTCCAAAAGGGATCGGTTGGGGGCAGGCCCAACGGCAGCAGCGCCGTGCTGCACAGGTATAGGCTCCCCGTGGAGATGTAGGTCTCGCCAAGGGAGGGCTGATGGCCGCAGAAGCCGACGCGTAGCCATCCCTTGTCATCGAAAGTGCCCGGCGCCTCGATCATCTTTGAGATGACGGCGGTCATGGCACAACGCACCTGGGCGGGGCCAACCCCGTCGGGAAGTTCACGCATCAGGGCAATCTGGGCCAACAGCTGAAGCGCCCCGAACCGGTAGGTCGTCGAACGCCCAATGGAGGGAAACGTGCCGTCGGGTGCCACGAGCCGTTCCTGGATCACGGCGTAGCGCCGCGCGCGCTCAAGGAGTGTCGCGTGGGCCGCGCTGAACCGCACGTCCCTCCGCCGCAGCACGTCGACCACATCCAAGAGCATCGGCTGGATGACGAAGCTATTGTAGTAGTCCGCATGAAACCACTCCCCGTCCCCGTAGACTCCGTCCCCCTTGTACCAGGAGAGCATCGAGCGCAAGCAGCCCTCGAGACGGTCCCGTTGGGTCGGTTCCCCCATTCTCAGCAGGGCCGCCTCGATCGTCGCCGCGAACATGACCCAGTTGCTGTCCTTTGGGGTGGGAATGGCGCGCGAGGACTTGAGGGCACCGATAACCCGCTGTTTCGTGCGCAAATCAAGCGAGTCCCAAAGCACGGTCGGCGCGCGGAGGATGCCCTGGGCCAGGAAAGCGGTGTCGACCAGGGGCTGCCCCACCTCGGTGAAGTTCAAGAAGTCCGGGGAACCGGGGTCGGTGGCTGCGTCGAGGGAACGGTGGGCGAGCTCGATGAACCTACCCTGCAATTGAGCCTCGCCCCCCGAGATGCTCTTGGCTTCGAGCCATGGCGAGATCCCGGCAAGGAGACGCCCGAAGGCCTCTAGGTGGGTGAACCGGCCCCTCTTGGAAACATCGCCACTGGTCTCGATGGGCATGGCGCCCCTCAGCTCCCGCCTCGCCAGCCGGTCGAGCACGGGACCGGCCAGCCTCTCAAGGACCGAGACCCAGTATGTCCGGTCATCGGGCTCCGCTCGAACGACGGATGAAGCCTGGGCAACCGATCCCGCAAGCTTCGAGCCCACCGCCCCTATCGCCGCCACCGAGGCAACGGTCTTAAGAAAATCGCGGCGATCATTCATACGATTTCAATGTGAGTCCCCACGGTAGCCGTACAGGCCCCGGGGTCACCAGAAAATGTTCCATTCGGAGACTTCCGACATAAAGTTGGATTGGTCCCTTGATTGCCGGCGCGCGACTTATTCGTTCTCGTGCCCCCTCCCCCGAGCCTCTTGGATTGTCCCATGGCCTCATTGAGACTTGATCCCCGGAAGACCGCCCTGGTTCTGATCGACCTACAGCAGGGCGTCGTCGGCCGGCCGCTGGCCCCGCGTTCGGGTCCGGACGTCATACGGAACGCCGCGCGCCTGGTCGCAAGGTTCCGGGCTGCCGGCAGCACGGTCGTCCTCGTGCGTGTGGCCTTTCATCCGGATGCAAGGGACATCTTGGCCGTACCCGCGGACGTGCCCGCGCCGTTCAACGCCAGCTCGCTACCGCCGAATTGGTCCGAACTTGTGCCCGATATCGGGCCCGAGCCGGGCGACCTCGTCATCACTAAGCGCCAGTGGGGTGCCTTCTACGGAACCGAGCTCGACCTCCAGATGCGCCGCCGCGGGGTGCAGACCATCGTTCTGGGAGGCATCTCAACCAACATCGGCGTCGAATCCACGGCCCGCAGCGCCTACGAGCACGGCTATGCGCAGGTCCTTGTCGAGGATGCGATGGCAAGCAACAGTTCCGAGGCCCACGACTTCGCGGTGAAGACCATCTTCCCACGAATTGGAAACGTTCGCTCCACCGACGAAGTCCTTTCGGCGCTCACATGAATAGCCGGCGAGCCTGACGGCCCTCCACCCCATCGAGCCGGCGGCAGCCTCGGGATTTCGTTGGCCCATGACGTTCCGTACTCCGCTTGTACCCGGAATATCCCGGCTTGTCATTTGAACCCTCTTTGAGACGCGGGAACCCCAATAGAGCCCGCAAGGTAGGCTAGCCAAAACCGATCCGCCCGAATTTCTCGCCGCGCGTCTGCCTATGAATTGAAGCTCGTTCTGAAGGCTCATGCAGGTTCGAGGAGATTCCTCTTCCGAGGCCGATGGAGCCCTTGAGGTCTGTCCCAACGTATCCCACTGCCTCGCTGAAACGTAGACCTGCATGTGGCCACGGCTCGTTGATAACGGAATGACCCGCTAACGGCGGCGAAAAGAGAATCCTTTGGGATGTTTATCG
>Ga0265314_10000663_pt1 | contig 42111 bp, 26 predicted proteins | sample 4126metaG_FD_203106 | JGI IMG/M metagenome (GOLD analysis project Ga0265314, IMG submission 203106) | Rhizosphere microbial communities from Carex aquatilis grown in University of Washington, Seatle, WA, United States - 4-1-26 metaG | ecosystem: Host-associated > Plants > Roots > Rhizosphere >...
CTCGGTGGTCAAGCTGCCGGTGCTGATGAAGGTCAACATCGACGGTGTGAGCGTGCGTCTCGACGGGACGCCCATTGGCGGCGCGGACCGCAACAAAGACAACGTGTACCGCTATTCGAAGGTCATCAACAAGGGCTTCGAATTATCCAGGCCGGGCTATCGATCCGTATTTGTGTCCGTAAGCGACCTGCGCAGCGAGGTCCAGCAGGTCACGCTCCAGCGCGAGCCGGCCAAGCGCACCGAGTTGAATGTCGAACTCTCAGGCAACCCGGTTTGGGATCCCGCCAATAAGTGTTTCTGGGTCGGGACCGCCTACGGCGGATTGGTGCAGGTGGATGGCGAGACGCTGGAAAAGAAGAACGTTTACACGCATCCCAAGGACAATGGCCGCGAAGTTTTTGGCCCAATCCTGCCGCTGACGCTGGGCGGAAAGAGCGCGATCTTCTATGTGACCAAATCGGGCGATTGCGTTGCGATGCTGCCGGGCGACCAGCGCCCCGCGCGCTTGATCGTCCCGGGCTCGTCGGTCGACCTCAACGCCGCGCCGGTCATCACGCCCATCTCGATTGGCAGCGAGCACTGTTACTTCGTATTGCCCTTGGACAAGCACGTGATGGTTTACCAGGTCGAAACCGGCACGCAGCTCTGGTCGAAGGGCTCCGATGAACTGCCTTCGCGCATCACCGCGCCGCCGCTGGTCCAGAATGATCTGGGCCTCATGATTTTGGGCTGCGAAGACGGCAACCTGTACGCAATCGACCTTAAAGACGGCCGCCTTAAGAAGGACAAGGTCTTCACTGGCAACAAGGTGCCGATCCGGGCGCAGCCCGCCGTGGCCGGACAGACGCTCTTTGCCGGCGCCGAAGACGGCTCTTTCTATGCATTTGATCTCAAAAACGCCGGCGGACGGCAGTACATCAAACTCTTTGGTTCGGTGATGGCCGCGCCACAGGTCAAATACGCCAAGGGGCTCCTCTTTGTGGGGTCCATTGCCAATGACGGCTTCCACGTGGTGGAGACCGACCACCTGTCCGCGCCATTCTCCTTTACGCGCGAAGAGCTCAGGTCAGGCGTTTCCCTTCCCGCGACCTTGAGCGAAGGCGACGGCGAACTGCGCGTCTACTTCGCATCTGACGAAGGCGGTTTCTTTGCCATCGAACAGAAAGGCCGCAATTTTCAGCTCGCCTGGAGTTTCTTTGAACCTAGACGGCAGCATCCGGTCGGGCCGCCAGTCATTATCCCAGGCACCAAGCGCGTGGTCTTCTTCTGCACGAACGGTCAAATCTACGAGTTCGACGAGTAGCGGCGGGAACGTAGCAAACCTCGCGATCGCCGCGACAGGCTGGAATCTTCGAGAAAGCATCGAACGGTTCTGCGGACCTGCTGTTGTCGGGGTATACATTTTTGGGCACAATGCGCATTCGATGTGCTGCGCATGTGCACCCGTGGAAACCGGACATGGCTGAAGAGACAGCCCCCACGAAGTCCATCGCCGATGCCGCGGTCGAGCTGGGGTTCATTACCCAGGTCCAGGCGGATGAAGCCCACGAGACCAAGCGCAAGCTCGGCGAGCTGGGCGTTCCCGAAGAGCTTCACAACATCCTGCTCAAAAAAGGCTGGCTGACCGCGGACCAGGTCAGCGCTTGCCGCCGCGCGCTGGGCGAAAAGAAGGTCATCGCGGGCTTCGAGATCATCTCGCACGTCGGCAAGGGCGGCATGGGCACGGTCTACAAAGCCCGCCAGCTCACGATGGACCGAATTGTGGCGCTCAAAATCCTGCCGCCCACGCTTGCCAAAGATCCGGTCTTTAAAGAACGCTTTATCCGCGAAGCCCGCGCCTCGGGCCGCCTTGACCACCTCAATATTGTCCACGGCATCGACGTCGGCGAAGATAAAGGCATCACCTACTTCGCCATGGAGTTCGTCGATGGTCCGACCTGCAAGCGCGTCCTGAAGACCAAGGGCAGGCTCCCGTGGGAGGAAGCCGTCGGCATCTCCGCGCAGATCTGCGCGGCACTCGATTACGCGTGGAAGCAGGGCGTCGTACACCGCGACGTAAAACCCGATAACATCATGCTCACGCCCGACGGCGTTGCGAAGCTCTGCGACCTCGGCTTGGCCAAGGAATTCAATCAGGAAGGCGATTCGGGCCTCACGCAATCCGGGCAGGCCGTCGGTACGCCGCATTACATCTCGCCCGAGCAGGCCAAGGGGCGCAAGGACATCGACACGCGCTCCGACATTTACAGTCTCGGCGCATCGCTTTACCACATGGCCTGCGGCAAGGTGCCTTTTGAAGCGCCAAACTCGACCGCCGTCATGGTCATGCACGTCACCGACGTAGCGCCGAGCCCCCGGCATCACGAGCCCTCTCTCTCCCCGCTTTTGGAATTGATTATCGCCAAGGCCATGTCCAAGGACCCCGCCGATCGTTACCAGACGCCGGGCGAGTTCCGCGCGGACCTGGAATGGATCAGCGAAGGCGAAGTGCCGCTGCTGGCCGCGACCTTCCACGGCAAGAGTTCGATTACGTACGACCTGTACAAGGGCGAGTTGCCCGAGCGCGCGGAGATGGACGAACTGATTGCGCGCCGCACGCGCCGCGGCACGACCGGCCCGCTCGAACCCATCCGCCCGCGCGGCGACCGCACCGGCAAGACGACCGGGCCGCAGGAAGCCGTCCGTCCGCGCGGCCACAAGACCACCGGCCCGCAGGAAGCCGTCAAGCCGCGCCTGGGGAAGGCGTCGCACGAATCTTCCTCCGAAGTTCGCCACGCGCCGAGCGCGCCGTCGGAAGGCTTGCCGGGCCTCAACGAACCTTCGGTGAAGTTGCCCGCGGCCATGGCGGGCGCGGCGCTCGCGGAACCCAAACGCGATCTGCAGGAGTCGATCCCGACCGACAAGCTCGCGCCGGTCAAGCCGCGCCTCGATAAGGATGGCAGCGGACGCCACGCCGATGCTTTGGTGCTCAAGCCCAAGGCCAAGCCCGCGCCGGAAGAAAAAGTCGCCACCGCGCCGGTGACGCCGATGTCCGCACACACCCCTTCGGCCCCGCCTGCGCCCAGAGAAGAGCCGGCGGCCAAGCAAGGTTCGCCGCTCTTGTGGGTGCTCGTGGGCGGCATTGTAGTGGCCGTCGGGATCTTCGCGGGCCTGAAGCTCACCAGTGGCGATAAGACCGATCAGTCGCAGACGCCGCCGGCACCGTCGCATCAGGTGCCCCCGCCGCCTCCGCCACAAGTCGTGACGCCCCCGCCGGCTGTCTTCCCGCCGCCGCCAACGCTGCCGCCTATCGCGCCAATTACACCCAAGCCGCCCAAAGTGACCGAGCGCCCCCCGGAACCGCCGCCGCTGGATCCGATTGCGGTGGATCCCATCAAGATCAAGCCGCCCGAACATCCCAATGACCCACCGCCACCTGATCTGGAGAAGGAAGCGTTCCTGGCCTTCGACAAGGTCAGCCGCGGCTTCAAGGATGGCAAGCCGGCGGGCCTGAAAGAAGCGCTCGACGAGATCCAGGAAAAGTACGCCAAGACCAATTGGTATCTGAGCAACTCGGACATCGTCGAAGCCGCGTACCAGCGCCTCACCCTCGGCGGCAAGCCGTGGGATGCGTTCCTGGGCCTGGCCAAGCCGCTCGACGGCGAAGACAAGGACCGCTGGCTGCTCATCACCGACCAGATCACGTACCAGCCGTACGAACGCTTCGACTGGCTGCTCCTGCCGGGCACGAAGCTGAACTGGCGCGCGGGTGCCGTCGCGCTGACCGCCGCTGGTGGGACGCCTTCGGGCATGGTCTGCGGCCAGCCCGTGTTCGCACCGGAGAAACTTGAAGCCACCGTGATGCCCGAACCGGGCGCGGACTTTGGCTGGGCGGTCTTCGCCGACGGACGCCAGGTCGTGCCGTTGGCGACCTGCTGGTACGAACCCGACGGCACGATCCACTTCTGGGCCAACGAAGTCGAGAAGACGCTGAAGCTGAAGTACGACCCCAAAGGCGGCGCCCGGCACCTGGCCGTTCAGTTCAAGGGGCAGAAGGCCTGGATCGAATCCGGCGGGCAGAAAGAGGAAGTCGATCTGCCCGCTTCGCCTGGCGGCAGTTACGTGCCGGGCCTGGTGGTGAACAAAGGCGCGATGGGCGTTGGCGTGATTCGGGTCTACGCGCAGCTCCCGCCCAATTACCTCGCCACGATTGAAGCTGAAAACGCGCGCGTCAAGACGCTCAAAGGCAAGTCGCTGCCGGGCGCGCTCACGATTTGGGTGGTCAGCGAACATCCCGCGCGCGTGCTCATCGGCAACAAGTTCGCGCAGCCGGACGTGCCCGCGGGCTTCAAGCCCGTGAAGTACGTCTTCAACAATGTCGCCGGCGGCATGCCGATCTCCGTGCGCCAGTATCCGCCGCAAGGCAAGGGCGCCGGCCCGGTGCTGCTGGAACTGGTCAACGGCGAGAAACGCACCGCCACCGGCCTGTCGCCGAATTATTTCTTCCTGCCCGATGACCTCAACCAGCCATACTACAGTTGGATGACCGAACCGTCGCTCTTTGGCCCGTGGCAGCAGGCCAGCGCGGAACTCGCCGGAAACGAAGTGCAGTCCAAGGTCCCGCCGGACTTCAAAGGCAAGTTTGTGCTCACGCGCAACAAGGGCCTCATCATGCGCTACGTTCTCGATCCCGCCGACTTCAAGTAACGCTTCCGACCTTCGGGTAACTTTTTTACGTAGCCTGCGGACCCACGCGGGCGGAGAATCTTTTGCCACGCTTAACTGGAGGTATTTGCATGCGCCTGGGCGATTTCCAAATCGATTTTCTGCATGACGGCACCTGGAAGCTGGACGGCGGGGCCATGTTCGGCATCGTGCCCAAGCCGCTCTGGACCCGCGAGACGCCGGCCGATGAAAAAAACCGCATCGTGCTGCGCTGCAATTGTCCGCTGATCCGCACGGGCAAGGAAAACATCCTGATCGATTGCGGGCTGGGCCGGAAGTGGACCGACAAGCAGCGCGAAATCTACAGCTTCGAAGCGCGGCCCGTGCTGCTCGAAGAACTCGCGCGCGTGGGCCTCAAGCCCGCCGACATCACAATCCTCGCGCACTCGCATCTGCACCTCGACCATGCGGGTTGGAGCACGCAGCTCAATGCCAAAGGCGAACTGGAACCCGTCTTTGTCAACGCGCGGCATATCGTCGAGCGCCGCGAACTCGATATCGCGCGGCGGCCCAACGAAATCCAGCGCGGCACGTACCTCGCGCCCAACATTTCGCCGATCGATCGCGGCGTGGGCTACGATATTTTCGACGAGCTGCGCGAAATCGTCCCCGGCGTGACGCTTTTCCGCACCGGCGGGCACACGGCGGGCCACTGCGGCGTGCGCATCGAATCGGGCGGGCAGACCGCGATTTTCATTGGTGAAATGATGCCCACCGTCGCGCACCGGCACCTGCCCTGGGTCATGGCCTACGATCTGTACCCGCTCGAGACGCTCGAAATGAAGCGCAAGCTCTTCAAGGAAATCCTGGCGAAGAAGGCGCTGGTGCTGATGAATCACGATCCGCAGCATTTCGCCCTGCGCCTGCGCGAAGCCGACGGCGGCAAACTCGAAGTGGAAAAAGTGGAGTAGGATTGACGGTCGATGCGCTGCGATCCTGCCAGTGTGAATTCTGCGCAATATAAGTCCACCAACGGCAAAGGTGTTTGCGATGAAAGCTGCCAGCCATTCATTCAGCAAACATGGCGGCGCCAACGAAGACGCGCTGCGCACCTGCACGCACGCGCGAGAACCTTCCATGTTTCTTGCGTTCTTGGCAGATGGCTTGGGTGGTCGTCCGGGCGGGGCACACGCGGCAAACATCGCCGTCGAAACGGGAATGGCCTTGGCCGGCGCGGCCACCTCTGCCCAGGTTGGAAGGCCCGAATTTTGGACTGAGATGCTCACCACAATCGATATGGAGATTCAGCGTGCCGAAGTCGCGGGCTACACGACTTTGGTAGCTATGTGCGTTGCGGGTGGGGCGGTGGTCGGCGCATCGGTCGGAGACAGTGATGCCTTATTAATTGTTGGCTTGAAGCCACCGGTATGGCTGACGGGCGCGCAGAAAAAGGAACCCGCGCTTGGCTTTGGCGCGGCGCGACCAGTGGCTTTTCGAGCCATTTTGGGAAATTCGTGGACGCTGGCACTGATGTCCGATGGCGTTACAAAGTTCGCGGGCAAAGAAAGACCTCTGCCAGAAATCCTTTTAGGGCAGGATTCGGAAAATGCGGCACAAGAACTACTTAATGAAGCGAAGTTGCGTGGCGGCGGGCAACTTGTGGATGACTTCAGTCTAATTATTTTGCGCAATGAATAAGCTTTATCTTGCCCTTAAAAATATACCAGACGCGCCCTTTACCTGAAAAGTTTTACCAACATAGCTCTTGCCGCCTTCCTCTTTATGGGATAAATTTTTGTCGTGGGGACGCGCTGATTACCTCACGCGATTGCGAAACCGGCGCGCCCTATAACTTGAGGCAAAACCCAAACAACCCATAAACGCCCTGCGAGAATTGTCTCGCCTGCGCGCTCGTGTTTTCACGCTTCGACGGTGTGCTCGTCGATCAATGGTTTTCCGCCGGGTGAGGGCGGATTCGCCACGTGAACCCACGCCCGCGCTTTAATTAATCGACAGAATCGCCTCGAAATGCCGCGGCTCCCACCCGCGCGCATACAGAGAGGGTCTGTTCCGTAGCAAAAGCTTGCGCGCCATGGCCGCGGTGGCACTGGCTGCAGTCGTTTGCAGCCAGTGTGAAGACTTTGGCAAGGCGCACCGGCGTAAGCTTGCGGTCGTACGTGTGCCACGGAGGAGCTTGCTCCTCCGTGCGCCTTGGTCTGGTAAACATGGCAATAGAAGGAGCGCAGGTACTGGAAGAAGCCGTGCATCAACGTGCACATTTTTCCGCGGCGTCTCGCAAGCGTTGAAGAAAATGGTCTAAATAAGAGGACACGAAATGATGTATCACGTGCATGGTGACGGCGCACGGAGGAGCAAGCTCCTCCGTGGCACACACGCCTTTGCAAGCTGTTGTCGCGCTGTATTCTCAACGGCTCCCGTTTACGTAAGTCGTCGGAAAAGTCGGCCGATGTGCACCTTTTTGAAAAATCGTGTCCGCTTTGCATCCCGCGGAGAGCGCCTAACTTGCACGAAAAATCTGGCGCACGTCACCCTTTCGCCCTCAAAAATGGTGCATAACGACTTACACGGACGTGTGTACCACTGCCGTTGTGCCGTTCTCTACGCCTTCGGCGGTGGAATTGAATTTGTCGTTGCTGGCCCGCCGGCCTGCGCTGCCTTGGAACAGCGCGCCCGGCGCTACCAACCAGGAGGCGTGCACCATCGTGCACATTTTTTCGCCGTATTTGTCGGTGAACGCGTGATCAAAGGAGCGCCAATACCCAGCAGCCTTAATTTGAAGTGACATAGCCCGTGAAGTCGTGGACTTCACACCATTCGCGGCCAGTTAAAACCCGATGCGCAGCATCAGGAAATAATTGCGGGCGAAGCTGTCGCCGTGGTTGCCTGACTGCGAGAAGAGCCGGGCCGGCATGAACATGAACGCGCCGCCGGAGAGCGAGAGGTTGTCGTTAAACGCGTGCGTAATCTGCAGGTCGATTTCCTGGCCCGCGTAGCGCCCTGCGTTGCCGCTCTTGTCGCGCCGCAGCACGGTCCCGTTCGAGGCGTAAAAGCCGTCGCGCGCCTGCATCAATTCGAAATGGTGGTAGTCGAGTTCGATCATCCCGCCGCGCCAGGCCCGCGCCGCGAATTTCGGATTGAGGTCCTCCAAGTTCTTTTCCGCGGCGAGCAGAAACTTGCTGCGGAAGCCGAACTGGTCGCCGAACAACGTGTCGAAAGTTTCCTGGCGGCGGTCGGTGGGGTCCTTGTCGCCGCTGGCTAGCGAGTAATCGAACGCGAAGCGCACCCAGCGCCACAACATGGGGAGCGTGTAGCCGACTTGGCCGCCGCCGCGCCACGCGCGGATCTGATTCGAGCCGCGCTGGCCCAACTCGCCGGTCAGGTCAAGGTTGTAGTCGAAATTGGTGAAGAACTTTCCGTGCGCGCTGCCGTTCAGGACCCATTCGCGCTCGGGTCCGCGGTCGCCGCGGCCTTCGCCCGTGTAATCGGTTTTCTCGTCCCATTTGTAGACGAGGAACCCTTCGACAATGTGCCCGAGCGGAATCCCGACGGCCTTGACGTTGAGGCCCGCGATGTTGCGGTGGCTCGCGGGCGAATCCGGGTTGTTGGTATCGGCGGTGACGGGCCAGCCGGCGAAGGCGTCGAATTCGAATCCGTCAGGCCGGCCGGTGACGCGGACCATGTCCCAGTTCGTGCCGTTGTTCAGCCAGTCGTTGTTGCTGAACAGGCGCCCGTTGCCGAGCACGAATTCCTGGCGCCCGGCCTTAATGGAAAGCATGGGCTTGTCCGCGATGTCGTCGAGCAGGCCGAATTCGGCGTAGGCCTGGTAGAAGTCGAGCGAGTTTTCGTTGGGGTTGGTTCCGGGCAGGCGGTCGCGCCAGAATTCGTGGGAGTCCTGAACTTCGACGAAGGCTTTGAACAGGTGCCCGTAATTGAAGGTCGTGTTCAGGCGCGTGCGCGAGAGCAAGGAGGCGTCTTCATCGTTCTTTTCGAAGGAAAAGTCGCGGCGGTTGTCCTGCGCTTGGAAACGTTCCTGTGCGGCGCCGCCCAGGGACCACGTCCAGCCGCCCGCAATGGGACGGTCTTTCACCGCGCGCGCTATGTCACTGAGCGGCGTGTCCGGATGGCTGTCCGCGTCGGCGTAGGTGTCCCACTTGCCGCCACCGCCCGCGTCGCCACCAATGGCGTCACAGGCAAGAAGCAGGAGCAGCAGAAGCGCGGCCACGCGATGAAGCATCGCTTAGTGCGTCTCCACGATCGGCGCGACGATCACATTGCGAAAATTCGCGCCCCCATTGAAGACCGCAATGCGCATGAACAGTTGCATGGCGTCGGTGTCGAGCGGGAGTTCCTTAACTTTGGCGCCATTGAACAGGAACGTGGCCAGGTTTTTGGTCACCCGCACGCGCAGGCTTTGGTATTCGTTGCGGCTTTCGATGGCCATGCCCTGAAAAATTTCTTTGGGGCTGTTGTTGGCCAGATTGCGAATGTGAACGAAGGGCAGATAGGAGTTCTGGTTCGGTTGGAATCCGAAGGCGAAGTATTGGTTCCGGGTGAAGCCAACGTGGATTTCGACCGCAGACGCCGCCACGTCCGCGGCGGCCTGAATCTGGAGCTGAAATTCACGCGCGGGCAGCGCGTGCTCGGCGAAACCGTAATCTTTGGCGGGAATCGTCAGGAGCAGGGCCGAGCTGTCTTCGTTGTAGCTCAAATTGCCCTGCAATGCGCTCCACTTGGCGAATTCCCCTGGCAAGGCGAGGTCGGTCATCTCGAAGGTTTTGGGTTCCGGAGGGGGAGGGGTGGGCGGAAGCGCCGGCGTGATTGAAGGACCGGGAGTTGGCGGCGCAGACGGGGCGGCCGGCGTGGCCGCTGGCGTGGAAGAATTTTGCGCTTCGCCTTTGTTTCGGAAGGCCAGGTATGCGCCCGTGGCGGCGAGCAGCACCGCAGCGATAATCACAATGGCCAACAGCGGGCTCTTTTGGGGCCGCTTGTATTTGGGGATAGGCAAGCCCAGTGCGGTGAGGTTCTGCTGGGTCTTCTGGCTGAGCAACAGGCTCGAGCGTTCCTGCGGCAAAGGCTGGGCGAGAGGCAGCTTGCCGGCCTCCACCCGCTCGAGGTCGCGCAGCAGGTCGCCATAGGTCGCGTAGCGGTCCTCTTTGGCGCGCGCGGTCATGCGCTGGATCAGCACCATTAGGCCGGGCGGCAGGCCGTCGGTCTCGATGCTGGGGTCGGGGATCGTTTCATTCAGTTTCTTGAGCAGCAGCGCGGTCAGGGGTGAGTCTTGGAAGGGCGGGTGACCCGTGAGCAAGTGGTAGAGCGTGACGCCCAGCGCGTACATATCCGAGCGCAGATCGAGATTGCGTTCGCCCAGCGTCTGCTCTGGAGACATGTAATGCGGCGTGCCGACGGCGGAGCCATCCATCGTCAGGCGCGTGTTCTCCATCCCCTGGTTGGGTGCGGCGGCGGCCAGGCCCAAGTCGGCGATCTTAAGCAGACGCGTCTGCGCGGGCCCTTGTGCGGTCGAACCGGCCACGGACTTGGCCAGAAGCAGGTTCTCGGGCTTGATGTCGCGATGCAGCACGCCCTGGGCGTTGGCGTGGTCGAGTCCCATTACGGCCTGACGGATGTACGAAAGGGCTTCGGTCCAGGGAATCTTTCCGCGCCGGGTAATCAGGTCGTACAGGCTCTCGCCCTCGACGTATTCGAGGATCACGTAGAACACGCCGCTGCATTCGCCGACGTCGAAGCAGGTAACCACGTTGGTGTGCTGAATCTTGGCCAGCGCCAGGGCTTCGCGGTGCAGGCGTGCGGCGTAAGACGGTTCCTGGCTGAGATGCGGAGGGAGGACTTTAATCGCCACGACGCGGTCGAGCTTGCGCTGGCGCGCCTTATACACGGCGCCCATGCCTCCCTGGCCGAGGCGGTTCTCGATGGTGTAATCGCTCAGATCGGCCAGGCGCTTGCGAAGGTCGTCGTCGTTCCAGACCCCGGGCGGGCCACCGCTCGCCGTGTTGATGGGCAAGCCGGTTTCCGACGGGCCGCCTTTTCCTTCCCCGGAGGAACCCGATGGGCCTGGCACGTTGGCCGTATCGCTCAAGGTTTGCCCGCCGTCAGCTTCTTTACTTCATCGAGGATCATGGCTGCCGCGGGCCGGTCGGAAAGGTTGCGTCCCAGGTATTCAAAGCGCACGGTGCCTTCTTTGTCGACGACGAAGGTCGTGGGCCGGGCCAGGTCTTCGGCGATGCCGAGCGCGCGCACAGTGTCCTGGTTGACGTCGAGCAACACGTGGAAAGGGAGCCGGAAGGCGGGGTTGTCCGCGTTCTCGAGTTCCTTGACGCTCTTGGCAAATTCGGGGATGTGGCTTTCCTTGCCCGGATAGACGACGAGCACCTCGGCGCCGGCTTCCTTGAACTTTGGATAGACTTTGACCAGTTCGGCGGTCTGGCGGGAACAGTAAATGCAGATCCCTTGGGAGTAGAAGCCCTTCATGACCGCGACCACAACGACCTGCTTGCCCAGGAACGATTGCAACTCAACCACCTGGCCATTGCTGTCGATGAACTTGCCGACCGGCAGATGCTTGTCCTTCCAATCGCCCGGCTTCGCGCCGTCTTTGGGCGGCTGCTGGATCGTCGCCAGCGCGGCCTTCGCGGCTTCTTCCTGGGCCTGTGCGCGGGCGAGCTGCTCTTCGCGTTCCTTGAGCTTCTGTTCGACGAGCGCCTTCTCTTTTTCGAGTTCGGCCTTGGATTGCGGATCTTCCTTGGGCGGTTCGGCGGGCGCCGGCGCGGGCTTGCCGGCGGAGAGCGCTTCGACCTTTTTGCTCAATTCTTCAACGCGCTTGGTGAGCGCCTCAATTTCCTGCTGCGAGGCGCGCTCCTGGCGCAGGCCTGCCAACTCAGCTTGTGCGACGCGGGCATCGGCGGAGGCCTTGACCTGGGAATTCTCCGCCTGAATCTGGTCGAGGTGTTCACGCATCGAGGCGCGTTCGGGCGTCTGGCATCCCGTGAGCAGCAGAGCCCCCGCGGCGAGGCATGCCAGGGCGCGTTTCAGTTGTCGCTGGGAAAGCATATTTATTCCATGCATGCACGACCCCTTGAGGCGGATTGGGCGCGGGTTCGAATAATGCGTTTGGCAACTGGGAGCCTATTCTGTAATTCAGAACGGGCTTTTCAACCAAGGAAAGAGAGCGGAGTGCGCATGCCCAAGGGGAAAGTGCGGGAATTAAGCCGGAACAAGCAGCCTTGGGCCGTGGTGCTGCTCTCGGGCGGGCTCGACAGCGCGACGGCGGCGGCTTGGGCGCAGGCGCAAGGCTACCGCGTCGCCGCGCTAAGCGTGCTGTACGGGCAGCGACACAAGACGGAACTCGTCGCCGCGCGGCGTCTGGCCAAACTTGGGGGCATGGCCCGCCACGTGGAAGTGCACGTGGACCTGAACCGGTTGGGTGGCTCCGCGTTGACGGACCACAAGATCGGGGTGCCCAAAGCCCGCACACTCAAGCAGATCGGCCATGGGATTCCAATTACGTATGTGCCCGCGCGGAACACGGTTTTTCTCGCGCTCGCGCTGGGCTTTGCGGAAACCCTTGGCGCGCGCGACATCGTGATCGGCGTTAACGCGCTCGATTACTCCGGCTATCCCGACTGCCGGCCCGAATTCATCCGCGCCTTCGCAAAGCTGGCCGGCTTGGCAACGAAGGCCGGCGTCGAAGGCCGCGGCAAATTCCGCATTCACACGCCGTTGATCAAGCTGAGCAAAGCGGGGATCGTGAAGCTGGGCGCGAAGCTTGGCGTGGATTTCGCCAGCACGCATTCGTGCTATGATCCCCTGCGCCGCGGCGGCAGGATTCTGGCCTGCGGGCGCTGCGATTCATGCTTGTTGCGCCTAAAGGGCTTTGCCGAAGCCGGGCGCGTCGATCCGCTCAGTTACGCGTAGGGTTGCGCTGTTGCGAGCCACCAATTGGGGACCACCATGAGCCAGGGCGTGACGGCGGAACTGCTTTCTATCGGCGACGAGCTGTTGCTGGGCGACATCACCGACACGAACGTGGGCTACATGGCGCGCCATCTGCGCGTCCTCGGCATCCGCGTGATCCACTTCCAGACCGTGGGCGACGAGCTGCCCGACGTGATCGCCGCGTTTAAGCTGGCGCTCTCCCGCGCCGATGTGATCCTGGCCACCGGCGGCCTCGGGCCCACCGACGACGACCTGACGCTGGAAGCCGTCGCGCACGCAGTCGGCGTGCCCCTCGAGCACCGCGAAGAAGTGATGGACCAGATGGCCGCGCGCCTCAAGCGGCCCAAGGAGCAGCTCTCCGGTGCGAACCGCAAGCAGGCCAACATCCCCAAGAGCGCGATCGTGCTGCGCAACGATTGGGGCACGGCGCCTGGTCTGCGCGTACCGGCGCCGAATGGCAAAGAAATCTTCCTGATGCCCGGCGTGCCGCGGGAAATGAAAGGGCTCTTCGAGACATGGGTGGTGCCGATACTGAAGGAACGCTTCCCGAACCGCGAAGTGCTCTGCGTGAAGCAGGTGCACACATTCGGCGTGGGTGAATCGTACATCGGCGAGCAGATCAAAGACCTGATGGCCCAAGGGCGTAACCCGGATGTGGGTACGCGCGTGCAAGACGGCACGTGTACGGTGCGCATCGTCGCGCGCGCCAAAAGCGAAGCCGAAGGACAGGCGCTGATCGCACCGGTGCTCGCGCGCATCCGCGAACAGCTCAAAGCGGGGCTCTTTGGCGAAGACGACGAGACCCTCGTCGATGCCACCGCGAAACTGCTCCTCAATAAGAAGAAAACGGTCGCGGTTGCCGAAAGTTGCACGGCGGGGCTGCTGGCCGGTCTGCTCGGGCGCGTATCTGGGATCAGCGCGAGCCTACTCGAAGGCGCGGTGACGTATTCGAACGAAGCGAAAGTCCGCACCTGTGGTGTGAAGGTAGAAACACTAAAAGCGCACGGTGCGGTTTCTGAAGAGACGGCAAAGGAACTCGCGGAAGGTATCCGCAAACGCGCGGGTGCGGATTTCGGTGTTTCGGTTACGGGCGTGGCGGGTCCAGATGGCGGCACGACGGAGAAACCCGTCGGCCTATTCTACGTAGGCATAGCGCACACTGGTGGGGCACAAGCGCACCGGTATTTCTTCCCCGGATTTGATCGCAATTCATTTCGTGAACGCGCCGCAATGCAGGCGCTCGAGATGCTGCGCCGAGCGATTTTGGTGTAGAAGCGCACGCATAAATTCCAGATGAAACTTGTGCATATCAAAAAGTAACAGCATGAAACAAAGAATTAATTTTAGCGCAAAGCGCTTGAGTTTTATTGCGCAAAGCGATTAGATGTAATTACATGTCCACAAGAAGTTTGGCAAGGATGCCAGGGGTACACCTAGAACAGGTGGTGGCACATGCCGGAAACGTCTGAACCAACCGCATCGATTCATGCGCTCTTAACGAGTCTGTCCCAAGCGCTCTCGGGCGGTGAAGCTGCGCGCGCCGCGTTTCAATGGCTGGCCGGAAAAGCCGCCGTGCACGGCGGTGCGGTCGCATATCTGGACAGTCAGGAGGGTACGGTCCGCTGGCTCGAAGGCCTGGAAATGCGCACCGATTGGCCGGCCGCGATCTCCCGCGAACGCCTGCTCGAATTGCACCGTGACGCGTGTGTGAACTACGGCACAAGCGTGCTGATTAATATCAGTTTGTCCGCGCCGGCCGGTTCTCGGATTGCACTCGTTCCCTTAAGTCCCACGCACAGTGATTTCTGCGGACTCCTGGTCCTTGCGATCGATGGCGCCGCGCCATTGTCCGCGACCGCGCAAGCCAAAGTGTGCGCGGCGGGAATCGCCCTGGGCCTGGCCCTGGGCCGCATCGAGACGATTCGGCGTGCCGATGAGCGTGTTCAAAAGGCGCAGCGTATGGAAGCTGTCGGCATGCTGGCCGCGGGCTCGATTCATGACCTTAATAATTATCTGATGATGATCGCGGGGCGCGCGCAGCTTTCGACGCGGCACCCCGGCTCGGTGGCGGAAACGATGCGAGCTTTCGATCAGATTTCCGAAACCTGCGACCGGGCCACGGCTTTGGCGCGGCAACTGCTCGATCTGGCGCGCGAGTCCGTAAAGTTGCCAGGCCTGTCCGATCTGAATGTGATTGCGCATTCGATCTCCGAGATGGCGCGCGGGGCGCTCGGCAAGCGCATCCAGATTCAAAAAGCGATCTGGCCTGAGCCGCTTGAAATACAGGCCAACAACCGCGATCTGGAACAGGTCCTGATGAACCTGTGCCTCAACGCGCGCGACGCCATGCCAGAAGGCGGGACGCTCACGATTTGTACGGAGCCGGTGGAGCTGACCGAAGAATATTGCCGCATGCGTCCCGGCACGCGGCCGGGGCGTTATGCGTTGCTGGCGGTGAAGGACACGGGCCACGGCATCGATGCGGCACTCCAATCGCAGATCTTCCGGCCGCTTTTCACGACCAAGGCGCAGGGCTCGGGGCTGGGGCTGATGGTGGTCAACCGCATTGTGACGTCGCACGGCGGCTTCATGATGATTGCCAGCGTGCCGAATCAAGGCACCACGATGCGCGCGCTCTTTCCGGTGACGAACGAAGGCTACCACCGCGCGCGGCGTCTGGCGGGCAGTGGCGAATACCGGGCGGTATCCCAACCCAATCAATAATTTAGATTATTAGCTTTTGGCGCTGCGGGCCTTGCGCGAGCCGCTCTTCAGCACCGCGGCGACGGCCTGGTCTTCGGCGTCGAACGTGGGGATGATCTTGGGCACGCCGAGGATATTGAAGACGTCTTTGGGCAGGCCGTTGAGCGCGCACACGACCGCTTTGCCGCCCGCACGACGGATGCTTTCCACCATGGCGCAGACCGCGCCGACGGCTTCGCTGCAAACGTAGGTCACGTCGCGGAAATTGAGCACAACGCGCGTATCGGCGGCAGGGCGCAACGTGGCGGCGGTCTCGTTGAAGTCTTTCAGCCCAGCCAGGCGGTCCAACTCACCCGACAAGTCGAAAACCTGAACGTTTCCTTCAACGGTACGTACGGGCAAACTCACGCGAAGCTCTCCCCAATCCACTGCGTAAACTTTAAGGCACGCCTCTTTAGACACAACGGCGGAAACTCCCGAATCTGTCGGCAGAAATTAGAACCGCGCCCATTTGCATACGTCACAGAATACAAATATTGCGCATGCACCTCGTGTTGTCCGCTCCAATCGCCTTACCGCTTGGCTTTCTGGAGCCGCCCACTAATCTGTAGTAGCCATGAGCGAAGGGAATCAGACCTCGGGGCCTTCAAACGGGGCCGAACACGAAGCGCTCTGCACGCGCTGCGGAAAGTGTTGTTACAAAAAAATAATCGTCGGGCGTACCGTCTTTATCACGCCATTTCCGTGCGAATATTTGGATACCGAAAAAAATGAATGCACCATTTACGACAAACGCCACGAATTGAATCCCGAGTGCCTCTCGATTGAAGTGGGCCTAAAACACAGCGCCTTCCCAGAAGATTGCCCATACGTCGAAGAGCAAGCGCCGCCGGGGTACCGTCCCGCCCTTGATAATTGGACGTGGAGCAAGGACTGGATGGACTTCGACGAACTGGCGGATGATCTAGATGTCCCCGACGAAGTGCGCGAGAAAGTCCGCGCACGCGGACCCGAAGCGCCGCCGATGTGGGTGGACGCCTACGAGCGCATCAAAGCACAGAAGGCCGCTGGCATTGCGCCGGCCGCCACGCCCACACCCGCTTCGCCGAATGCGAAGGCTCCACCGACAGCGCCGCCAGCAGGTTCGCCAAAATTAAATTTGCTCGACGGTTCGCGGCCTGCGGAGTCCAAGCCCGGCGAGATGCCAAAGCTGTCCGCGCTTTTGAAGCGCCCCGGTGCGAAATGAAGGAAACGGAATTCATCGCCAGCGTCGTGTCGCGGCGCCTGCTGCCGGTCGCGGCGTCGGCGCCGATCTCTGAACGCGCGTTCCGTCAGGAACTCGAGATCGAGAAGCTGCATCTCCTGCTCGAGACCGCCTGCGAGCTGGGCACGGAGATCACCCTCGAACGGCTGATGGCGCTGATTGTGGGGCGGACTTCGCGGATGCTGGGCTGCGAGCGCTCGAGCGTCTTTTTGCTCGACCAAACTGGCGAGTACATCTACGCGCTCGTGGCACAAGGGTTGGACACGCAGGAAATCCGCGTGCCAACGGCAAAGGGGCTGGCCGGGCACGTGGCCCGCACTGGCGAGGCGGTTAACGTCTCCGACGCCTACAGTGATTCACGTTTCAATCCCGACGTAGACAAGGCCACGGGTTTTCGTACGCGCGCAGTCCTCGCGCTTCCACTTTTCGGGCGCAAGAACCAGGTGCTGGGCGTGATCCAGTGCCTCAACCGCATTGGGCCGGACGGCAAGCCCTCCATCTTTTCGCAGGAAGACGAACGCCTGCTCGCCGCGATGGCGGGGCTCGCGGCCGTGTTTCTCGAAAACGGGCGTCTGTACGCCGACATGGACAAGCTGCTCGAAGCTGTGGTCGGAGCGTTCAGCCAGTCCATCGACGACCGCGATCCGAGCACCAGCGGGCATTCGCTGCGCGTGACGCTGTACACGCTCAACCTCGCCCGCGCCGTGCACGACTCGAAGACGCCGCCGTTTGACGAGATTCAGTATTCGCGCGAACGCATGAAACGCCTGCGTTACGCGACCTTGTTGCATGACGTGGGCAAGATCGGCGTGCGCGAACGCGTGCTTTGTAAAGGCCCCAAGCTGACCGCGGAACAGCTCGAAGCCGTGCGCGCGCGTCTGGAATTGCTCGGCGTGCGGCGCCGCGCGGATGCGCTGGAGCGCGCGGTGCGCGAGAAGCTCGACGCCGACGCGCTATTGAAAAACGATGTCGAGCCGCTGGTCAAGGATCTCGAGGCCGCGCGCGCGCTGATCGAAGCCAAAGTAATGCCCGGCTGGGTCACCGATGTGGAACTGGCCGCGCTCAAGGCGCTGCGCGAAAAAAGCTGGCTCACGCAGTCGGAATTCGAACATCTTTCGATCCGGCGCGGCAATCTCACGCCTTCCGAATGGGAAGACATGAAGGCCCACGTGACAAAGTCCTTCGAAATGCTGCGGCGCATCCCATGGCCCACGGAATTGCGCGAACTGCCCGCGATTGCCCACGCGCACCACGAAAAACTGGACGGCACGGGCTATCCCCTCGGCTTGAAGCAGAAGGAAATTCCGTTCGACGCGCAGGTGATGATGGTTGCGGATATTTACGACGCGCTGACCGCGGGCGATCGCACGTACAAGAAGGCTTTCACGTTCGAAGACGCCAAGCGGATTCTGAGCGATGAAGAAGCGGCGCGCGGCAAGATCATGCCGGAACTGGTCGCATTGTTTTTCGAGAAGCAGTGCTACAAGCTGCCGGAAAACGCCCCGCGCCGGAATACGCAGGTGCGCGAGTAATTGCCGCACCCGCGCTTTGACTTTAACTACTTCTGCATGTTCTTGAGCTGTTCGAAGAGGTCGCGTGTTTCCTTCTTCACGTCTTCTTCGCTCTTTTTCGCTTCGCCGACCTGTTCCATTTGGCGCGCAATCTCGGCCTGGATTTCGAGCATCTTGTCGGCAGCGCTGATGATCGTGAGTTTTACCTCGTTCGACGAACCGAGCGCCTTGCGCTGCTCCGCCGGGGGCTCGGGCGCGTCGCCGTTGTGCGGCTTGCGCTGAAGCGCCTCGCGGTTGTATTCGCAGTAGTCGTCGGCTTCGATCCAGAAGACGAGCTGGTCGCCGACCTGCAGATTGAGCGGCTCGAGGTTCCAGTTGAGCGGATAATCCGCGAGCGGCTTGGGGTTGAAGCCCTTGAGCTCGGGGATCTCGAGCGGGATGCGCACGATCTGGCCCTGCTGGATCTGCGCGGCGCCGCCTTCGCCCTTCAGTTCCTTTTGAATGCGGTAAGCGAGCGTGATCTTCTTTAGCCCGTAATCGTCCTTCGCGTCGAAGATAACTTTCGGGCGCAACTTGGGCGGCGCGGTGGCGTCCTTCGCCGGGCGCTTGAGGCGGACGAACGGCACGCCGTCGTCCTTGGGGCGCACCGAATATTCGACGGGCGGCTGGCTGTTGTGCAGCTTGTCTTCGTCGTACAGGTTGACGTGATAGGTCACGTTCTTGGTGACCTTGTATGGTTCCTTGAGGCGCCAGTGGATGCCCGAGTTATCGGCCTTTTCCATGGGCGCCGAGGTATTGTCCGAGAAGTCCAGCGACGCGGAGACCAGCGGTTTGGTGGCTTCAAATTCCACGGCCACCGTGCTCCCCATTAGCACATTGATCGGGCCGAAATCCTCAGGCTTGGGATCGGTCTCAAACGCGCCGCGCGCGTATTCGGGCAGTACGTACTGCATCGTACCGGACTTCACTTCTGGGATGGGGACGACGCGCACCTTGTCCTTGAGCGCTTTGACGGCATCGCCGCAATGCGCTTCCGGTGTGAAGTCTTCGAGTGCCTTGTCGAGTTTGGCTTTGTAGACGTTGTGCCCTTCGCCATCGAGTGGGACGGTCGTGTCGCCATTCTTCGAATGGAAAACGACTTCCATGGGCGAAGTGGGGATCTCGTAACGCTCGTCAAGCTTGACGGTGACGATCACTTCCTCGCCGCGTGGCACCGAAGCGGGCGCACTGATTTCGGAAATGCGCACGTTGGTGGGGAATTCGCTTTCGGAATCGACGAGGCGGTGTGCGAGGGCTTCGAAATACTCGGGGAACTTGATCAGACAGGCCAGCTTAATGGCAAGCACGACGCCGGCCGCGACCATAAAGCGCACCATCGCTTCCTTATTAATGACTTTAAGGAAGTCCAGCGGCCCGGCCGCAGAGAGCGTGTCTTCTTCGAGGGCTTCGAGCAGTTCCTGCGAACCGGCAAAGCCGCCGCTCTTCTCCGCGCGGCGCAACTGCAGGGTCGAGATCAGCCGTCCGCGCAAATCCGGATTGCGGGCTTCGATGCGCAGTGCGATTTCGTCGTCGTCGAGAATTTTGCGCAGTTCCAGAATCAGGTATTTGTAGACCGTGTAGCCCAGGTAGCTGAGCAGGCCCAGCACGGTGATCCAGCGGGCCCAGAAAGGGAGTTTGAAGAGCAGGTCGAAGACGAAATAGACCAGCACGGACGCGAGCAGCGTCAAAAACGCGCGCGCGAGCCCGGTCATCATGATCACGTTGCGTTCCCGCGTGCGCACGTGCTCCAGCCGGCGTTGAATATCCGCTAGCGAGGCCATTGGTTCCTATTCCACTCCCAGCCACGGCCGCAATCAGCCGCACCCAGTTTAACAGAGGTCGCTGCGTTTTCGCATCAGCCATTCGGCGCCCATGAACAGCGTAAAGAGCAGCGCCATCAGCGGCGTGTTCCAGAGCGCGTGTTCGCCGGTGTGAATTTCCGGATCGCGCTGCGCCTTTTTCAGTTCGTCGATGATCTCGCCGGCTTTGTCGGGGAAGTACATCTTGGCCGCGGCGGCCTTTGAGTTCTTCACCGATTCCTTGGCGATGTCGTCGAGCAGTTCGACTTTCAGGTCCGGGTCCGCTTCCACCTGGCTCGGGCGCACGAAGTAATCCTTGTACGCGCGGTCCTTTTCGTCTTCATCGGACTTGAGCATGACGCGGAAGTGGCCCACGTCCTTGGCCGGCAGATCCGCGTTGTACATGCCCTTTTCCTTGGGATCGAGGAACAGCTCGAAGTTTGAAACCACCTGGTCGTTCTCCAGGTTGATCAGCACGGCGTCCTGCTTGGGCTCGGCGGACAGTTCGTAGGTGCTCTTTTGCAGGACGTGTGCGGTGACTTTGACCGTGTCGCCGTTGAAGTATTCGTCCTTGTCCGTGTTGATTTGGATACGCGCGGAGCCGCCCAGCGCGTGGGCCAGGCCCAGGTACTGCACCGCGTGGCCGTAGAAGCGTTCCAGCGCTTCCGGGCCCATTTCGGGAGGCTGGCGCATGCGCCAGAACTGCTCGATCGCGCTGTAGAAAACGCGCCCGCGGCCGACCATGCTCACGACCACGATCGGCGGCGGCTTGCCCGTGACCGGCGCGCCATTTTTGCCCGCGCCTTGTACGGCCAGGACCGTCGCACCGGGCTTGGCTTCCGTGGCGTGGTGGAACCAGAACAGGTCGGGCATGTGTTCCCAGAGCGCGGCATTGTCTTCGTCGAAGTTCTGCGTGGTGGGTTCGAGACGCAACAGGTTGTGCGTGCGGCCTTCCGGCGTGAGCTGCAGGCGCCAGCCTTCGGTGATCGGATGCTGCTGCTCTTCTTCCACGCTTAGCGGCGGATTGACGTCGAACTTCACCGGGATCAGCATTTCGAGGTTCTTGCTGTCGTGGTACGCGTCGGGGAAGTTGTTCTTGCCGGCGATGAACCAGATCCCGCCGCCTTCGTCGCGCACGAACTTCTTGATGTTTTCCAAATCCTGCTCGGTCCAGAAGCTGTCGTTGGGCATGTTGCCGAAGACGATCACGTCGTACTTGAAGAGCTCTTCCCGCTTTGGGAATTCCTTAATATAAGGAGAGCTCTTGTCCGCGATTTCGGCCAGCTTGGGCACGCGGATCAGGATCTTGGTTTCCAGGCGCTTGTCGCGCAGCAGCGCGTTCTTCATGAAGCGGTATTCCCAGCGCGGCTCGGACTCGAGCACCAGGACCCGAATCTTCTTGTCGATGACGGTGATTTCCTTCTCTTTGACGTTGTTGCCGGGCTCCTGGTCGCCTTCGAGCGCGGGCAATTCGATCTTGAAGGTCTGAGTGCCGGGCTTCTTGGGCTTCACGCGGATCACTTCGGCCTGCTCGCCGCTGCGCTTCAAGGTGATCGACTGGCGCTGGAGTTCCTCGCCATTCGACGAGACCACGAGGTCGACCTGGCGGTCGGCATAACCACGGTTTTTGATGCGCACGTAAATCGGCGCGAGGTCGTCGAGGAAAAGCTTGTTTTCCATGATGACGTAATTGACCGCGACGTCCGTGGCTTCAGGCACGCCGATGCCGACGGGGAAGATGCGCAAGGGGAGGTCGCCGGCGACGGCCGCGGGGTTTTCGCCTGTGTTGTTGCCGCCGTCGGAAACGAGCACCACGCCGGAGACCACCTGGTTCTTTAGCTTTTCGGAAAGATCGCGCAGCGCGCCGCCGATGTCGGTGGCCGGACCGTCGGCGACGACGTTTTCGAGCAGCGACGCGTCAACCTTGCTGGGCCCCGCCGCCGAACCGTCGGGTCCGATCAGCGTCAGACCGTAGTCCCTGTCGCGCTTCAGGGCGAAGCGCCACATCTCGACGTCGTAGTCCTTCTGCAGATTTTCGAGGAACGCCAGGTCTTTGTTCGAGAGCCACGCGCGGACCATGTCCAGGCGTGAGGTCCCGTTGATCTTCTCCAGATCGGTATTGCTGAGGCGCGCGGAATTGGTCTCTTTGGGCGGGATCAAGCCCAGCGTGTGCGCAGCGGTCAGTTTGTCGGTGTCGTTGGCGTACTTGTCCTTGTTGGACATGGAGCGCGAGGCGTCGATCAGCATCACAACCTTGCTGCGCACGGGCTTGGTGTAAGAGATCATCAATACCGGGCCGGCCAGAATCGCCAGGAGCACGAATAGGCCCGCGGCCCGGAAGCTCGCGAGCCAAAGCTTGCGTTTGCGCGGGCAGTATTCGGGCTCGCGCTTGTAGAACCACCACACGATCGCGACACAGGCCGCCGCGGCCAGCAGGAACAACAGGATCTGCTGGGGCGTGCTCATGTTGGTCCAGTGGATCGACCAACCCTGGAGGGTGCCCTCGTCTTCCAAATCGAGGTTGAGCAGTTTTCCGATCAGCCAGTGCATTTGTTTAAGGCCGTAACCCCTCGCTAGTTTTTCGGCGCCCAGCGGTACGCCAGGATCGATTCCAGCGCCAACAGGATGAAGACCAGGGCCATGAACCAGGGCCAGATCTCTGTGCCATGCTTGGAATCGCGCAGGCGCGCGCTCAAATCTTCGCTCTTCACGACGTATTGGAATTCGAATCCGGGGAACTGGCTGCGCAGGTCGCTGGCGTTGACTTTGGAGAGGTCCGACTCGCGTTCGACGGTGGGGTTCAGGCTGAAATAGAGCGGCTTGAAGTCCGGGCGCTGCTTCATGGCGAAGCGGTAAAAGCCCGCCTTCTCGGTGTCCACGAAGTCGAACGACGAACGGCCTTCATTGGTCAGCGGCTGAATTTCGCGGTCGCCGATGGGCGAGGTGACCTGCAGCTTGTTCGCGGCGTCAGCGGCCTTCAGGTAGCCGCGGATTGTGCCGCCCACGGGCAGGTTGCGCGGCGGGCGGTTGCCCAGCGTCAGGCGTGTGGCGGCGCGCTGCATCAGCACAACCATCGCCGGCTGCACGGGCAGGTTGGTCCAACCGCCGGCATCCAGACTGCGCAGATGGAATGGGAAAAGCAGCACCGAACCAGTGCCGACCTTGCGTTCGATCATCGCGGGGCGGCCATCGGCCAACGAAGCCACGACCGAGACATCGTCGCTCTTGAGGGGCTCGAAATTAAAGAGCCGGAAGACCTTTAGCGGTTCCAGCAGAGGGCGCGTGTCTTCCTTGCGGAATTCGTACGTGATTGGATGCGACAGCGCGTTGTCGTCGCTGGACCACGCGACCGAAGGCGGCAGCTTCTCGTCGCCGATCTTCGGGACTTCCCCGGTGGGGTCTTTGATCTTCGCGGGCAGGATTTCTTCCCACGTCTTGTTGTAATTGGCGGCGTCGCAGCGGTCGCCCATGAAAATCATCAGGCCCATGCCGCCTTTGACCTGGCCAATGATTGCCGCGACGGCTTGCGGCGCGAGGCTCTCCACATTGCACAACGCAATGGCCTGGTAGTTTGAAAGCGTTTTGTCGAGGATGCTGTAGTAGGGCACGACATCGGTTTCGATGAGCAGCGATTTGTCGCCTTCTTCGACTTCCTTACTCGGCGTGAGCGCATGCTTGAGATACCCGGTCTCGGTGGAGAGCGGCGTATCGGCTTTCTGGTCGCGGCCATCGACGAGCAACACGCGCACGCTGTCGATGACTTCAACGGTCATTGCGCGGCGATCGTCGGCGGGCAGGTGGTCGTCTTCCAGGCGTACTTCGACGCGGTGGTCGCCGCCGGTGGGGAAGACGGTTTCGAAGCGAATCGTGGTCGACTGTCCGGCGATGATGCTGAGTGCGCGGCGTTCGGCGGGGCGCTCGGCGCCATCGCCCGAAGGATCGACAAAGAAAGAAACCTGCACGCTGTCCATATCTTGCGTGCCGAAATTTTTAAGCGTGGCCGTGAAAGTGACCTCAGCGCCCGGCGTGGCCAGCGCATCGGAGCATTCCAGGTTGGTGATGCCCACATTGTCGCCGCCAGCGTCGCTCACATCGACCAGGTAGACCGTTGAATCCTTGGAGATGTCCTGCAACAACGCGCCGGAGATATTCGAAGGGTCCCAGACGTAGCGCTGCATATCGGTGATGATGTAAATCTCGCGCGAGGCTGCCTGGTACTCGGGGTGCGTGTTCATTAGCTTTTTGGTCGCATCCAGCGCGCGGCTCAGGTCGCTGCCTTTGTCCGAGAGCTGCACCGCGTGGTCGAGTTCCTGGCTGAGCAATTCCAGGTTGGTCGTGGGCAGGCCCAGCGGCGAGTGCTCTTCTTCATTGAAGGTGAAGATCTTGCACCAGGCGCCCTTGCCGAGTTGTTCGAGGATGCCCTTGGCCAGGCGTTTGGCCGTGTCGAAGCGCGTCTTGGACTTGGATTTGTCGCCACCGGATTCGCCGGACTGGTAGCCCATCGAGTACGAGTTGTCGATCAGGATCACCGCGGCGGTCTTGTTGTGTGAGCCGAAGACTTCGAACTTGCCCGTAATCGCCGGGCGCGAAAGCGCGATACACAGGCAAGCTACGGCCGCCGCCCGGATCAACATCAGGATCAGGTCGCGGATCTGCAGGCGCTTGGAGTTGGTCTTGATCGCCGTGAGGAGGAATTCCATCGCTGCCCACTGCACCGGCCGGTAGCGGTGCTTGTTGAGCAGGTGGATGATGATCGGAACACCCGCCAGCGCCGAGAACCATAAGAGGAGGGGGGCTAAGGGGACCACGGATTATCTCCGAATCCGGGCCAGCGCGCGGCTCTGAAGGTAGCTTTGCAACGCCACTTCCAGCGGCTGCGCGGTGTTGATCAGTACGTAGTCGACGTTGTTGCGTTCGCAAGCGGTGCGCACGGCCAGCACGTGCTTGTTAAGCGCTTCGAGGTAGCTCTTGCGCAGCATGCGCGGCTGGCACAGCACGTCTTCGTAGCCTTCAAGGCCTTCGAACTTGATCAGGCCGTCGAAAGGGAATTCCAGTTCGTACGGGTCCATGATGTGGAAGACCAGAATTTCATGCCGCGCGAAGCGCATGTGGTTCAGGCCTTCGAGAATTTCGTCGGGCTTGTCCAGCAGGTCGGAGACCAGCAGGATCAGGCCGCGGCGGCGCGCGCGTTCGGCAAACGTGTTCAGTATCTTGCCTACGCCGGTCTTCTTCAGCGGCTGCGTGTTCTCGAGTTCGTGGCAGATGCGGTGAATGTGCGCATGCGATTGCTTGGGCTCGATGTTCGTGACCAGTTCTTCATTGAAGATGCCGACGCCCACCGAGTCCGTCTGGTTCACGATCAGGTAGGAGAGCGCGGCGGTCAGGAAGTTGGCGTACTCGAGCTTGGACGGTAGCGTCGCGCGCGGCGAGCCATAGAGCATCGATTCGCTGCAATCGTGCAAGATGTGCGCGACGTAGTTCGTTTCGACTTCGTACTGTTTAATGAAATAGCGCCCGGCCTTGGCGTAAATTTTCCAGTCCAAGTGGCGCAGGTCGTCGCCCATCGTGTATTCGCGGTGCTGCGCGAATTCAACCGAGAAGCCGTGGTATGGCGAGCGGTGCGAACCGGCCATGAAGCCTTCGACGATCTGGCGCGAACCGAGTTCCAGACGGTCGACCCGGTTGAGCACCTTCGGGTCGAGGTACTTGGACAACGCGGCCTTTTTCTGGCCCGTAGCGGGAGCGGTAGCGGTTGCCATGGTGCTTGGTTAGACCCCGATGCGCGGGCGGAACTAGTCCGCGGCCGCGCCCTCCAGCTTCTTGGTCATCGGGATCGTTTCGATCAGCTTCTGCACCACGGTGTCGGTGCTGATGCCTTCAGCTTGGGCGGTGAAGTTGCAGGCAATGCGGTGGCGCATGACCGACGGCGCAACCGCGGCGATGTCTTCGCACGAGACGTGGTAGTTGCCCTGCAGGATCGCGCGGGCCTTGCCGGCGAGAATCAGATTCAAGCTCGCACGCGGACCGGCGCCCCAACTGATCCAGTTCTTGATGAAGTCCGGCGCTTCACCCATCGCGGGGCGCGTGGAGCGCACGATCTTCTTGGCGTAATGATAGACGTGGTCGGCCACCGGCACGCGGATCACGATTTCCTGCAGCTTCATGACCTGCTCGCCGTTGAGCACGGGCTTGATAGTGACCTTCGCGCCGGACGTCACGCGGCGCATGATCTCAAGCTCTTCGTCGTCGCTCGGGTAATTGACGAAAATCTTGAAGATGAAGCGGTCGAGCTGCGCTTCGGGGAGGGGGTAGGTGCCTTCCTGTTCGAGCGGGTTTTGCGTTGCGAGCACGAAGAACGGCGGAGGCAGTTTGCGCTGCGTGCCGCTGACTGTGACCGACTTTTCCTGCATGGCCTCGAGCAGCGCGGCCTGCGTCTTGGGCGGCGTACGGTTAATTTCGTCGGCCAGCACGATATTGGCGAAAAGCGGGCCCTGGATGAACCGGAAGACTCGTTCGCCCGTGGCTTTGTCTTCCTGAATGACTTCCGTGCCGGTGATGTCGGATGGCATCAAGTCGGGCGTAAACTGAATGCGCTTAAAGGAGAGGTCCATGGCGCGCGAGAGCGTCGCGATAAGCAGCGTCTTGGCCAGGCCCGGCACGCCTTCCAACAGACAGTGGCCGCGCGCGAAGATCGCGATCAGCAATTCTTCGATGACTTTGTCCTGGCCGACGATGACCTGCTGCAACTCGCCTTTCATCGCGTCGTAGGCTTCGCGGAGCTGCTTGATCAATTCAATGTCGCTGGCGTTATTAAGGCTCGATTCGCCGCCGCCTTCATCGCCGCCACCGCTCGAACGCGGAGCCGGGGCCTCGGCCGCGGGGCCGTTCAGGATCGCGCCGCATTTACACTTCACCTTGCCGTACTTTTCGGGCTCGATCTTGTAGCTCTTCCCGCACTCCCCGCATTTGACGATGGGCATGGCTAATTTCTCCGCTCTCTATGACGCTGAACTAGACATTCTATATACTCCGCGCACTCGTGGTCGTGTGGGTAATTTGGGTTTAAAAAAGGGGACAAAGGCACAAAGGAACATTGATCCATAGGTGAGCCAATGGCCTCCTCCTTTATTCACATGTGGGCGCAAGGCCGCACGGATTACCGGCATTTTATGGGAGCGAGCGGCGTACTCGGAATTGTGTTTTTCATTCGAGACTGCACGGTGCGTTAGGGTTAAGAATGCGTAAAGAATCTATGTTGGTAACCCTTGACAAAGTATGCGGTTAAAGAAAGAATAGGGGCTCTCATCAAGCTGGATCCCGGGGGGGATGAAATTTGAGGTTTGGCGGCCGCGCGTGCCGCTCCCTCTTGGGTAAGGAGTGCAGCGTTGGCTGACACCGAATGGAAGATTGCCCGCTCGACTCATACATGCTGTCTCTGCCAGGCGAAGTTTGCGATCAAGCAGCCTTACTATTCGTTCCTCGTGAATTCGAACGGTCCGCTTGAGCGCCGCGACTATTGCCTGACCTGCTTCGAGCAGCACCGCCCCGAGGCCTTCTTCTCATTCTGGAAGACCGCCGTCCCGGAGCCGCAATCCGGATCGAAGCCCAAGCCGGTTCTGGACGTCGAATCTGTATTGGGATTTTTTCGAAGCTTGGCGGGAGACGGCGATCCGTTGCGCGTGCGCTTCCGGTATGTGCTCGCGCTGATGCTCATGCGCAAAAAGATTTTCAAGCTGTCGGGCAGTGAGCGTGGCGAGTTCGGCGAAACATTGATCTTCGTCGAGCGTCCAAGCAATGAGCATCACGCGGTGCTCCAGCCGACGCTCGAAGAGGCGGAATTGGAATCGGTCAGCGCGGAACTGGGCCGGCTGCTGGGCATCACGCCGGCAGCGCCCGTCGAAGCCGCCAGTGCGACGCCGGGTGTGGAAGCGGCGGCAGTGGACGGCGCGGCCGGATCGGTTGAAAGTGCGACGTAACGCAAACGTGGACGCAGCCTGGAGTGGGGGGCGTATGAAGCCAAGTCTCAAACAAGCGTGGATGCCCCTTGGGCTGGCCTTGTGTTTATGGGTCGCGCCCTTCGCTTTCGGGCTCGAAGGCCCGGACACGCCGCCCAACCCGAACGGCAATGGGCTCCAGATTCCACTTGGCGCTAATGTTAAGGATCCCGATGGTCGGCCGCTCACCATCACTTGGGCTCAGATTTCCGGACCCAAAGCGAAGATCGGCGATCCCAATTCGGCAAAGACCTTTTTCATCCCGACCGAAGAAGGCGAATACGTCTTCGAAATCACGGTCTCCAACGGGATCACCGAGAACAAGAAGCAGCTCAAAAAGATCGTCGCGTTTGCCAAAAATCCGCCGGTCGCCAAGCCCGGCCTGAATCAGAATTTTCAGGTGGGCCAGCGCGTGCTCGTAAGCGGCGCGAACAGCGTGGCCGACGGCGGCAAAATCGTTGAATACAAATGGAAGCAGCTAGAAGGCCCGGAATTGAAGCTCAAGCCGGATGATTTAGTGGCAAGGGAATTTTACTTCGATCCCAAAGAGTCCGGCACTTATGTATTCGAACTGACTGTGTCAGACGGGAAACAGTGGAGTCAGGCTGCTTGTGTGACCTACCGCATCGCGCCGGGAATCGACATCAAGGAACAAGACCCGAATGGGCACGTTGAAGTTAAGCCGCCGCCAAAAGTAGGCGGCCCGCCAGTCAATCCAGGCGATGCGCCGGTCGTGATCGTGAAGAACGGCAAAGACATCCCCTTGGGCGAAGAGATCGTGCTCGACGGCACGGGTTCGTACGATCCGCTCAAAGAGAAGGTCAGCTACTTCTGGGAACAGATCCGCAACAACGCGCCGATCCTCGCGCCCGTAAGCGATCCCGCGAAGAGCATCATGGATAGCCCTGTTTGGCGCTTTAAGCCGACGCAGCCAGGCAAGTATCAGTTCCGCCTCATCGTGACCGCCGGTGGTAAGCGCGATGCGACCAGCGAGATCGTCGAATTTGTCGTCACCGACAAGAGCCAGCCGCCGATTGCGGAAATCTTCACGCCTGCCCAGGGCAATGCCGTCGAAGTCGGCACGCCGGTGGTCTTGGACGGCTCGCGTTCGCGCGCGCAGCCTAAGGCCAGCGAGAAACTCGAGTACATCTGGGGCTGGTCGGGCAAGGGCAACAAGCCCAAGAGCTGGGTCGGCGACAACGGCCCACGCCTGCAATTCATCCCCGAAGAAGTCGGCGATTACGGCATTCAGTTGATCGTTAGCGACGGCAAGCTCAAGAGCACGCCGGCAGACATCACCATTCATGTGCTCCCGCGCAACCATCCGCCCACAGTGGCAGTTGAACCGGTGTCCGGCAAAGTCGGCCAGCCGATCAAGGTCTACGCCACAGGCAAGGACGAAGACAAGGACCCGCTCGAATTCGAATGGACCGTGGTTGAACCCAAGAGCCTCAAGCTGCCGCCGGAAATTCTCAAAGTCAACCCGCTGGTCTTCACGCCCACGGAAAAGCGCATCTACATTTTCAGCGTGGTCGCCAAAGACAAGACCAGCCAGAGCACGCCGGTCGAAATTCAGGTTGGCGTCTCGGGCGACGAAGGCCCGCCACCCACCGCGATCATCAAGGGACCGGATGTGCCGGTGTTCCCGAATTACGAAGTCCTGTTGGATGGCAGCCACTCGGCTCCGGAAGACAAGCGCCTGACCTTTACCTGGAAGCAGGAATCCGGGCCGAAGATTCCGGGCAAGGTTCCCGCACCCACCGAAAAGCTTTGGAAATTCACGCCGACGGAGCTCGGCAAGTACAAGATTTCCCTCGTGGTCAGCGATGGCACGCGCCAGAGCGCGCCGCACGTTTTTGAAATCAGCGTGGAGAAGGAAGTCGTCCCGCCCACGGCCGCGGTTGAGAAGCCGGGTGTTCTGTTCGTCGACGACCAGACCTGGCTCAACGGCACGGGCAGCAAGGGCGACGGGAAAATCGCCTACCAGTGGCGCGTGATTGAAGGCAAGGACCTGATCGAGATTCTCGACGGGGCCACGGAAGCAAAACTCAAGATACGCGCGCGCGCCGTGGGCAAAGCCAAGCTTGAACTGGTCGTCAACGACGGCCGCAATGACAGCCAGCCCGCGGGCGTGGAACTGGAAATCAAGGTCCGCAAGGCGCCGCCGGTGGCCATCGTCACGGGGCCGGAATCCGCCGACGTGGGCGAATACGTGGTGCTGAGCGGCACCGATAGCACCTCGCAGACTGGTAAAATCACCGAGTTCCACTGGACGGTCGCCGAAACCGCCGGCCAGCTTGCGCTTCGCGATCTGGACCTGAATAAGGAACGCCTGCGCTTCAAGGTGCCTAAGGATGGCGTCTATTCGTTCCAACTAGTGGTCGTCGACCAGGACGGCATGCGCAGCAAGCCCGTGAACTGGATCGTCAAATCGGGCGCCGCGGCGCCGCCGGCCAAAGGCGCGCCGGTCGCCAAGTGCGAAGTCAAGCCCGACAACACCATCGATGCGGGCACCGAAGTGCTGCTCGACGCGCGCGCCAGCAGCGACCCCAACGGCAAGGCCCTCAAGTTCAAGTGGCGCGAAATTTCCGGCCCGGAAATCAAGCCGATCGAACAGGCCGATGCGACGGTCAAGCTCAAGCCGCAGGAAGCCGGCGAATACGTGATTGAACTGAAGGTCGACAACGGCGAAGCGCTCAGCGCGCCGGTGCTCGTGCGCTTCAAAGTTACCGACGGCGCCAAACCGCCGGTGGCGGTGATCGCGGATGTCACCGCGGTCGAGCCCGGCGACAAAATCGTCCTCGATGGCAGCGGTTCCAAGTCGCCCGCCGGCAAGCAGCTCGAATACAACTGGCGCCTGGTCAAGGAGCCAGAGGACGCCAAAGTTGCGCTGGGCTCGCGCAGCGCAGGCAAGCCCAAGATCGAACTGGTCCTGCCCAAGGAAGGCGAATACGTCTTCGAACTGAAGGTGTTCGATGGCAAAACGTGGAGCGAACCGGTCAGCGCCACGGTCAAGACCAAGTCTGGCAACTTGCCGCCGGTCGCCACCGCCGTGGTGTATGCCGCCGCGGAAGCCGAAGGCCCCAACGCGCCTGAAAAAGCCACCGCCTCGGTCACTGTCGAAGAAAAGCAGGAAGTGATTCTGGACGGCACGGCCTCCAAGGACGCCGACAACGGTCCGCGCCCGCTGGAATTTAAGTGGAAGCAGGTCTCCGGCCCCAAGCCCGATACGAATACGCAGGACGGCGCCAAGAAACGCATCTCGATGTCGCGTGCAGGCCCGGCGCTCTGGCAGCTTGTGGTCAACGATGGCAAGGTCGACAGCAAGCCCGTCGAAGTGAAGATTACGGTACTCAAGACCGGCAGCCTGCCCGTGGCCAATCCGACCGTGTATCTGATGAAGGGCAAGGAACCCGAAGCCGATCCGCCGATGCAGCGCACGTTGGAGACCTTCCCCGGCAACCGCGAGACTGGCACCAATGTGATCGTGCTCGACGCCTCCAAGAGCACATTCCCCAAGGGCAAGGCCGAGCAGTACTCGTGGAAACAGGTTCTCAGCAAAGATCTGGGCCAGGACCTGGCGCTGCAGCCCGATACGCTGGCCAAGAAGCTCGTCGGCATCCGCATTTACCAGCCGGGTCGTTACCGCTTCTCGCTGGTCGTGAGCAACGGCGAGCACGCCAGTACGCCGGCTTCGGTGGATATCATCGTGCGCGATCCGTCGGGCAAGGAAGTCGCCCCTGCGCCGAAGGACCCCGCGCCGCCCAAGCCCGACAAAGAAGGTGCTGTCAAACACGCCAATCCCAACGAGACCGCGCAGGTCCGCCATGACCCGCCGGCGGATCCGGCCGTAAAACCGGTTAAGCCCGTTGAACCCGGCCCGAACGAAGTCGTGAAGCCCACGCCTCCGCCCAAGACCGAGCCCGGCCCGACCGAAGTCATCACGCCGCCCAAGGCCGACCCCACGCCGCTTAAGCCCGAGCCGCCCGCGCGGCCCATTCCGCCGCCCACGCCGCCCATGGATCCCGCGCCGCGTGCCGAAGAGACCGGCCAGCCGATTCCACCGCCCAAAGGTGTCACGCCTTCGACCAACCCGCGCCCCGACCCGGCGCCGCGCGAACCCGTGGCCAAGCCGGAACCGCCGCGCAAGCCGCTCGCCGAACCCGTCACGCGCCCGTTGCCGCCCGCGCCTTCCGCGCTGGATGAAAAATTCCGCGCCGATGATCCGCTCTTCCAAGCGCGCCGCAAAAAAGTCGATGCGTGGATGAAGCAGCCTGGCCAGGACGTCGAAGCGCTGCTTGTCAAGACGCTCTACGATCCTGACGCCGACCTGCGCGCGTTTGCCGCGTACGCATTGGCCAAGCGCGGCATGAGTTCCGTGCCCGCGCTGCTCAAGGTTCTTGAATCGGGCACGCCGGCTTCCAAAGTCGACGCCCAGAACGCCCTGTTGATTCTGAACAACGGCAAAGACTACGGCGCCGATGCTGAAGCTTGGAAATCCTGGTGGGCCAAGCAGGCCACGCCGGACCGCTAGACCCTCACCGTTTCGTTCCAATATTCCGGACCCTTCCCAAAGACTGGCCTTCCAGTTGCCTGCATTGATCTGCGGGGCGGCCTAGCCCCCCTCCGCGGACGGAAAACCGGAAAATCCTTCCGGTTATGCGGACGAACTAGGCCAGGAGCGCTCGTGCCGGCCGAACCCAGCAGCCCGCCCGTCGCAAATTCGCTCTCTGAATCCGTGCGCGAAGGCCTGGCGCGTATTCTAGATGCCGGCGATTTACGCATGCCGATGCTGCCGGAAGTCGCGCGGCAATTGCTCTCCGAGGAATTCCGCGAGAAAGCCACCGCGAAGACGCTGAGCGAACTGATCCACCGCGACCAGATGCTCGCCGGCCAGGTCCTGCGCGTGTCGAACTCCGCCGCGTTCAACCCGGGCTCGCCGATCGTCTCCCTGCAGCAGGCCGTGGTGCGGATGGGTTTGGAGCGTATCCGCGAACTGGCTCTGGCCGCTGCTCTGGAATCCGGCGCGTTTCAGGTGCCGGGCGCGAAGGATCTCGTGCTGAAATTGTGGATGCATTCGGCGGCGGCGGGCGCGTTTGCCAAAGAAGTCGCGCGCGCGCGGCGCGCCAATGTCGAAGCGGCCTTCCTGTGCGGGCTCTTCCACGACTTGGGCAAGCCGGTGGTCATCACGGCGCTCTTCGAATTCGAACGCAAGTCCGGCAAACGCTGCGCGCCGGAAGATTGGACCGCCGCGCTGCGCGAATTCCATGTCAGTGCCGGCTTGAAGCTGGCGGAACGCTGGGCACTGCCGGAATCCACGCGCGAAGCGATCGCGTCTCATCACCTCGTCGAAAGCGGCGCGGCCGCCGGCGAAGGCGCCTTGACCGCGGCACTCGCCAGCGCGCTTTCGCACTGGGCGCTGGAAGAAGGCGAGGATCCCGCGGCGCGCGAAGCGCTGCTGCGCAATCCCCTCTGGCCCAAGCTCGACCTGTATCCTGCCGACGCGGAAATCGTTCTAGGCAAACGCGCCGACGCATTGCGCTTTGCGGAGGCCTTTTCGTGAATTCCGAAAACTTCGACGTCATCGTGGTGGGCAGCGGTCCGGCCGGCCAGAAGGCCGCAATTCAGGCGGCCAAGGCGGGCAAACGCGCGGCGGTCATCGAGAAGGGCCGCGGCGCGGGCGGCGCGTGCGTGCATTACGGCACGATACCCAGCAAAACGCTGCGCGAGACGACGCTCGCGTGGAGTTCCTTCCGCCGCCGCACCAGCGCGACGGTGGGTCTGAAGCTGCCCGAGAACACCAAGGTCGCGGCGCTGATGGCGCACCTCGACACCGTGGTGCGCGCGCATGAAAAGTACATCGCCGACCAGCTCACGCGAAACGGCATCGCCTTTGTTCAGGGCGTGGCGCGCCTGACCAGCCCGCACGATTTTGAAATTCAGTGCCTCGACGGCTCGAAGCGCAAGCTGCGCGGCGAGATCGTCGTCCTCGCGCCGGGCTCGCGGCCGCGGACGCCGCCGGAAATCCCCGTTGACCACGAACACATTCTCGACAGCGACTCGATCCTCTCGCTGATCTACCTGCCGGCTTCGATGGCCGTGCTGGGCTCCGGCGTGATCGCGTGCGAGTACGCTTCAATCTTCGCGGCGCTGGGCGTCAAGGTCTCGCTGATCGACAAGTCGCCGCTGCCGCTGGGCTTCCTCGATCCGGAAATTTCGCGGCGCTTCCAGCATGGCTTCGAAGCGCTGGGCGGCGAATTCATGGGCGGGCGCAAGATCGCGCGCGTCGAGTTCGACGGCCTGGAAGTGGCCGTCGACCTGGAAGGCGGTGAAAAAGTGCGCGTGGAAAAAATGCTCTGCGCGCAAGGCCGCGTCGCCTGCCTGGACGGGCTGAACCTCGAAGCCGCGGGGCTTTCTTCGAAAGATCGCTACATCGCCGTCAACGCGAACTACCAGACGGCCGTTCCACACATCTATGCCGCGGGCGACGTGATCGGACCACCGGCGTTGGCGGCGTCGAGCATGGAACAGGGCCGCCGCGCGGTCTGCCACGCGCTCTCGCTGTCGCCGGGCGGCAACGGCGAACTGGTCCCGATCGGAATTTATGCGCTGCCTGAAGTCGCGAGTGTGGGGCTTTCCGAACAGGATGCGCTCAAGCGCTTTGGCGCATGCATGGTCGGGCGCGCGAAGTTCGCGGAACTGGCGCGCGGGCATATCGCCGGGATTACCGATGGGCTTTTAAAAATGGTCGCCGATGAAGCCGGCCGCAAGCTGCTGGGCATTCAGATCGTGGGCGAAGGCGCAGCCGACCTGATCTCGGTCGGGCAGATGGGCCTGATTTCAGGCTGCGACGTGGATTTGTTCATCGAACACACGTTCAACTTCCCGACGCTTGTCGAAGCGTACCGCGTCGCGGCTTTCGATCTGGTAGAGCAGCGCATTAACAAATTCGCGCAGGCCGCCGCGGGGACGTAAACCGTTATTCGTTTGGTGCGGCCGCGTCTTTAGGCTTGATGCTCTCCGACGGCCCCAGCGCATCTTCGCCGCGGTCGTGCAGGTCCCAGAGCAACCGCACCACCTTGCGCTGCGCCGCTTCGCCGTGAATCACGATCAGCTTGCCCGTCGACGGGTGGAACTGGCACGAAACATTCGGATCGTCCCACGAACCCGGATACACGCGGCTCTTGATGTGGTGAGCGAGGACTTCGCCGCTCAAAAGCGCGTGCTTGGCCAGGATCGCGCTGACGTCGTAACAGCACACGCGCGCCATGTCGCCCAGATGCTCGCCGCTCGGGTACGGCTCGGGGCCGCGGTAAAACCACAAGCCGCCGCCTTCGACCGCCTGGCACCCGTCAAAGCCCGCCAGTTCGACGATGGTGCGCACCGCGTCGCGCAGCGGCGTCTCGCTGAATTGCAGCCGGACTTTGGGCAGGCCATCGGGGAATTGGCGGCGGTCAAAGCCCACCGCAAAACCCGTCTGCGCCGCGAAGTCGCGCAGCACCAGGTCAAGACTGCGGCGCGAATCCATGTCGATTGAGACCTTCTGTTCGCCCAGATGCCGGCGCAGCGCGATTTCGCCCTGTGTGAGCCCCGGCATGTAGGGCAGGCCCAGGTTCTTCGGCGTGCGCAGGCCCGCCATGATTTCCTTAAGCCGGCCCTGCGCGGGTTCGGGCAGCGAAGCCACCAGCGTGCGCGTCTCGGGCTGATAACTGATCTGTGAATCCTTGCGCGTATCGAGCACGCCGCGCAGCGCGAAACGCGCCAGCGCCAGCAGGTCGGAGACTTTGCCGTCCTCGGTCAGCGCGTCGGTAGGGGGCATTTCGAGGACGAGCTTCTCCTCCTGCGCCCAGCGGTCCGGCCGGGTCAGCCAGACCGACGCCGGCCCGTCGACGCGGTACCGCCCGCCGCTTTCGCGTGCGATCCAGTCGAGCAGAATGCGCGCGGGTGCATCCACGATCGCCGCATCGATGCGCGCGTCTTCAAGTTTTTCCGCGGCGATGAAATCCGGATCGACGCGCAGTGTCACGCCGGTGCGCGAGCCAAACAGATTGACCGCGCGCTGCAGGTCGGATTCGCGCAGGCCCAGTGAAGCTTTCTTCGAAAGCGGATCGTTGGGGTCGACCGGGGCCAGGTTGGGCAGGCCGCCGACGGCGGGATTGTCATCCACATAAAGGAAGGTCTCGGCGGGGCGGCTCTCCAGTTTCCCGTCGGTCGCAATCAGCGTGAGGCGGTAAATGCCTTTGCGCGACGCGATGAAGACGGCCTTGCCCGCGGCGGAGTCCTGCTGGCGCAGGTCGCGTGCTTCGGGAAAGAGCCATTGCAGCTTGAGCGGGTCGCCGTCGGGATCGCTGGCCTTGAGATTGGGGATTTCAATCGGTTCCCCGACGTGGCCCTGAAAGCCCTTGGGCAGTTCTTCGACTTCAGGGCGGCGGTCGGCGAGGGCCGCATCCTGGCCCGGCGGCACCCAGACCGCGCGGCGTTCGGCGTGCTCGCCCGCATGCAGCGCTTCGAACAGGTAAAAACCCGGGCGGATCGGGCGCAAAACCGTTTCGTGGCCGTTGTCGGCCAGGCGCGCTTTTATTTCCGGTCCGGCCACCTGGCGCCAGCCTTCACCGGGCAATATCACGCGGTCGCCAAAGCCCGCATCCTGCCAGGCGTCTTCCAGCGGCAGGGTCACCGGCGTTGGCCGCACTGTGAAGCTTGCTTTTACCGGTTCGCTCCAGCCATTCGCGTTGCGCGCGCGCAGGGAGAAAACGAACTCGCCCGCCTGGTCGAGCAGCACCCATAAGCGCCCGGTGTCCGGTTCTTCGTAACGCTTGCGCAGCGCTGGACCCTTGACCTGCAGAAGGTCGTATTCAAGCACTTTGCCGATCGGATTGCGGGTGCGCGTGCCGCTCAGGCAGATCCACGCCCCGAGCAGGTTCGCGCCGTCTACGTCGAGTACCGGCTGCGCGCGGCCTTCCTTCGGCGCGGGCGGCGGGTCGAAGGAAACGGCTTCGCCCACGGGGTCTTCCTGCGCGGACGCAAACATGCCGCACAGCGCCAAAGGCGCTAATAAGAGGAAGGGCAGGGCGGGACGGTGCATCGATACCAATCTAGACGATCCCGCGGGCTTTGCTGTAACGGGAAAAAATGGAAACACTGCGTTTACCAATCCCGGACCGGCATCCCGACGAATGCCGCGGCATGCGAATACGGCAGGGTCCGGTTGGGTTCGAAGAGCAGTTGCCAGTAGAACTCCGTCTGCGGGACCTTGAATACGAACACATTTTTGCCCGGATGCATCCCCGTGGCCGCGGTGAGGAGCGTGGTCTCCAGCGGCGAGCCGAATTTGTGGCGCAGGAAATCCACCCCGTTGACCCAGACCTGCAGGCAGTCGTCGCCCGCATAATTGATGATCTCGTGGTGGTTCTGATAAAAGGAGTTCAGAGCCGTGACCGCGTAGACGATCTGCGGCTTGGCGCGGCTCTTGCGAAACTGGTCCCAGTGTTCGGTAGGCAGGTTGTAGAGCTTGTTGAAGTCGACCGCGCCGAAATCGTCATAGCACGAGCCGTCTTCGACGACTTTCCAGGTGGCGCCATTTACCGGCGGCATTTCGGTGAGCGAATCGAGCATGCTCTCGGGCGGCAGCTTCAAATCGAGCGCCTTCATTTCCGGATCGGGGAACGGCCCCAGGAAAGCCCACGAAAGCGGGCGGATGAAGTGCAGCGTCTCGGCCTTCACGCAGGTCTTGCCCACATAAGTCCGGATGTCCACGGGCACGTAGTAAGCGTTCTGGTCCGGGTGCAGTTCGAGATCCCACTGCAAAAGCTGCGTGCGGTTCTGCGGGTCCAGTTTGAAAGTGCGCTGCGCGTGGAAACCGCCGACTTGCGAATCCAAAACCACCACGCCCGCAGCTTCCTGCGCGCCGTTAAGGCGCAGGCGCACGGTCAGTTCATTCTTGTGCCCTTTGCCCAGCACCAGCGAACCTGTGGCCGCCGCCGACATCTCGACGCCCAGGATTTCCGGCAGATCGCCGTTCACCGCCGGGTAACGGTCAAAGATCGGGGCTTCGGTGACAGGCAGCGCGTTCAGATCGAATTGCGATAGCTCGCGCACGGCTTCAACCGGGACCACCGCGATGCGGTCGAAGACCAGGCCGTCTTCGCGCGAGTGAATCGTCACGCGGTGCTGGCCGGGCGTCAGGCGCCAGCGGCGACCCGCGCGTTCCCAGATCCAGCGGTCGTAATCTTTGCTGTCGCCCAGCGGCGCTTCCAGGCCGTCAATCGCGCAGTTGAGCGAGTTCGCGCAATCGTCGGTGTACTTGCAGTGCGCCAGCACGGTCACGTCCATGGGTTCGGTCAACTGAAAGACGAATTCGCACAGCCCCGTCTCGGGGCGCGTGAAGCGGTTGACGCCCTGCCGAATGCGGAACAGCAGGGTCTCGCTGTTGGCCGCGGCCGGCACGATTTCCATCGGCCAGACCATGCGCGCGCATTGCTGCGGGCCGAAGAGCCAGGTGGCCCCGCCCGAAATCGGACGCCCGTTGACACCGGTGATCGTAGCCTTCGGTTCCGGGCCTTCGTCGCGCGGCACCACCAACGCGTTGGGGGCGTAAGTGCGGCTGGCCTGGTTTTCCTTCTCATCCGCCGCGCCTTTTTCCTTTCCCTTACCGTAAACATATCGGGCGACGGGATACCCCGCGATCATCCCCAGGATCAGGATGCTCAAGACGCCCAGCGCAAAGAATCGAATCCCCTGACCCCAGCCATTCTTAGGCGGCAATGAAGCAGGTGCGGGCAACGGCGGCGGCTGGAACGTAGAGGTGGTCTTGGCGGAAGGTCCCGGCTCCGGAGGTACGGCAGGAGCGGGCGTTGGGGGCTGCAGTCCGGTGGTCGAGTCGGAAGGGGTATCCATGTGGGCACTCTCGCAGTGGGGAAACGCACTCGATGAGGCGGCGCTCGCGCGCCCTTGCAGACCTCATCCACCCCTATAGCGGCACAACTCAGGATTTGCGGGCAAGGCCTTTGGCGCCAATGTCCTTCCGGTAATGCGCGCCTTCGAATTTGATCTGCCCCACGCCCACGTAAGCCCGCTCGATGGCCTGCCTCAGATCCGCGCCCAGCGCAGTCACGCCCAGCACGCGTCCGCCATTCGTGACGACCTTGCCCTGCGCCGACTTTGCCGTGCCCGCATGGAAGACCGTGACGTGCGGTGCGTCCACTTGCCCATCGAGGTCCCGCAGGCCTTCGATCACGGTGCCTTTTTCATAATTGCCCGGATAGCCACCCGCCGCCATGACCACGCAGACCGCCGATTCGGGCGAGACCTCGATACCGTTGTCGGCAAGCTTGCCCTGCAGGATCTGCTCGATCGTGTCGAGGAAATCCCCCTTCAGGCGCGGCAGGATGCACTGGCATTCCGGGTCGCCGAAGCGCACGTTGTACTCCAGTACCTTGGGCCCGCTCTCCGTCAGCATCACGCCAGCATACAGGACGCCTTTAAAATGGCGTTCTTCACGCCGAAGCGCATGCAGCGTGGGAACGAGAATCTCGCGGATGATGCGGCTTTCGATTTCCGAAGTCACCACGGGGGCGGGGGAGTACGCCCCCATGCCGCCGGTGTTCAAGCCCGAGTCGCCGTCACCGACGCGCTTGTGGTCCTGTGCGCTGGGGAGCACCGCCAGCGTCTCGCCGTCGGTGAGCGCCAGAATCGAGGCCTCTTCGCCTTTCAGCGTCTCTTCGATCACGACCTTGCGGCCGGCTTCGCCAAAGACGCCGTCCAGCATCATCGCTTTGCAGGCCGCGGCGGCTTCTTCGCCGTCCTTGGCCATGACCACGCCCTTGCCCGCGGCCAGCCCGTCGGCCTTGACGACCATCGGGCCGCCTTTTTCGACGCAGTAGGTCAGCGCTTTTTCGGGGTCGGTGAAGATCTGGAAATCCGCGGTCGGGATGCCGTGCTTGCGCAGCAGCGTCTTCGTGACGGCCTTGGAGCCTTCCAACTCCGCGCCGCGCAATTGCGGCCCGAAGCAGGCCCAGCTTTCGCGCTCCCAGCGGTCGGCGATGCCCATCACCAGCGGGACTTCGGGTCCCACTACAGTCAGGTCGATGCGTTCGCGATGGACGAAGCGCGCGAGCAGGTCGAGGTTATCCGCGGCGATGTCGACGTTCTCGACCTGGCCGCACTTCGCGCCGTGCGTCAGCGCGGTGCCTGCATTGCCCGGCGCACAGTAGAGCTTCTTGATGCGTGGCGATTGCGCGAGCTTCCAACACAGCGCGTGCTCGCGGCCGCCGCCACCCACGACGAGAACTTTCATGCCTGCCTCCGGATGACGACCTCAAGCTGTCAGCACATGCGTTTTACGCGCGAATCGAGGGACTATCCAGAAGGAATTCGCGGCCCTACTCTGCGACGTTGGCTCCAGCCGCGGCACAAGCGAGTTCTCGTCGTTGGGTGCCATGGATCGCGGCATCTGTCGCGCCGCGCCCATGCGCCGTCGCCGTCCGGTACGCCAGGCGCCGCCGTTACTCCGGGAACGTGCGGTGCTTGCCCGTCAGGATCGGAGCCAGCATCTCGCCGATCATGATGTGCCCGACGATGTCCGGGTGGAAGTCGTTGGCCAGGAATCCGCACGCGAACGGCAGCCCGCGGTAAATAAAGAGCTTGGTCATGTCGCACCCGGCGACCTTTTCATCCGCGACCAGCGCCTGCAGGCCCTTGCTGATGTTCTCCGCCTGTTCCGCGACCTTGCCCTTCAAGTTGATCGTGGTGTCGACGAGAATGATCTGGTCGGTCTTCGTGCGCACTTTCGCGATCAGCGCCTTGGTGTCGGTCTTCCATTGCTCGACCGTGGCGCCGCCGTTGATGTCATTGCCGCCGGCCTGAATAATCACGAGGTCATCGGGGCCGCATTTGCTCAGCACGTCGGCCTCGACCACGGTCAGCAGTTGCGCCGCCGTCCAGCCGCCGTGCCCGCAATCGACCGGCGTGATGCCCTTGTAGCCGTACTCTTCTTCCCAAATGCGCGCCATCGTGCCGAAGTAGCGGAACGGCACCGTCTCGGGGACCTTGATCGCCCACGAACTGCGCATCGTCTGCGCGCCGGCGGTGATCGAATCCCCCAGCGCGAAGACCTTGAAGGGCTTCTTCGCTTTCAGATTGGCCAGCGTCTTCGCGAGGTGCTCGGCGCCATACACGAGATCCTTGGACGAAATCTTGTCGTCCGGGCCGGGCTTGGGCTCGATCTTCGGGTTGGCGATGAACGCCGGGCCTTCGACGCCCAGTCGGTCGATGATCAGCGTGCAATGCTCGTCGATCGGGTCGACGACCTTGATCATGATCTGCCACCAGTCATTGGTGTAGCCGATGTCCGCGAACGGAAAGTCGAACTTCTTCCATTCGACGCCGACGTCCGCGACCGCCTTCACGTCCTGGTTGGGGTTGGTGCAGATCTTGACCTTCATGGGCTTCGATGCCTTCGCGTAAAACGTAAAGCCCGCGCCCTTGGTCTCCTTGTTCGACTTCTCCCAGCAGATCAGGCCCTTGCTGCCTTTCTCGAAAACCAGCTTCATCGCGGTGCCGCCGGTCACGGATTCCTTGGTCGCGTACAGGCGCGTCTTAAGCGGAATCACGTCGGCGACCGCGCCAAGGTCCGGGCGGAACCATTCGCCTGGGTTGTCCTCGGTGTTGCATTCGCTGGTCGAATTGTAGAGAGGCGTGAAGGTCGATTCTTCAGCGGCGGCGAAGCCCGCGAACGCCAGGAGCGCGGCGCAGGTGGCGGCGATTGCAAAAGAAAAATTATTCAAGCACGCGGGCATGAGGGCGTTCTCCATTAATGGGGTGCGCTTTAAGGTCAGCGCATTCTTGGGCGCGCAAAGGATAGGGGTGAGCTGGCGCGTCGGCAACCGCAGGCAAGGAGCGTCCCATTGGCCTTGTCCGCAGCAAAGCTTGCCCGCCGCATCAGCGTGCACCGCGTCGTGGTGTGGGCGTGACGTGACCGTGGCGCCACTGGCTGCGGTCGTTCGCAGCCAGTGGTCGGTAGCCGTTGGTTTTGCCCGCCGCATCAGCTTGCGATCCGTGGGTGATGTAGTGAACAGGTTCCCTCCTGTGTGCTAAACGGGTTTGTTCGGTGAAGAACTTCCCAGGCACAGCGAGGAGGGGAACCCATGCAGAAGTTACAGCGTCGTGGAACACGTTTCAAGGGTTGG